>JAABUQ010001117.1_pt1 | contig 59780 bp, 44 predicted proteins | sample 5560001 | NCBI WGS metagenome assembly JAABUQ01 (sample SAMN10711888, study PRJNA513371) | rock metagenome | isolation source: Antarctica rocks | place: Antarctica: Victoria Land, Finger Mt nord | collected 2015-12-18
AGAAACAAATAAACAAAATTGCAGACTACAAGAAAGTAATAGAAGAAAGAACAATAATTGAGATATGATTGCGAGAGAAGAAGGAAATAGGATCAAGAAGTAAGAACGGAGGGGGAAGGATGGTTTGGGGGGCCAAGGTTTGATGCGAGAGTGAGAAGTGAGGAACGAGGAAGAGTGAGAGGGACTGCGGTATGGCTACTAGAGAGGGACAGGACGGTGGTAGGTGGGGGTTGGGGGAGTGAGATCCTGGAGCTTAGATGGGGATGAAGGGTTAGTGGAGGATGGGCTTAGGAAAAGGTCACCAGATGCAGGAGATAGCCAGGGGGAAAGGTGATTGTGAAGGGGCTAGATTAGCCACTGTCTCGGGGACGAGTGCAGAGAGGATACAAAATGGAGTTACCCTATAAATTCAATTCCATCTATGACGCCACGAAAACACACCAACTCCTCCCTCCCTACCCCCTCCTTTGCCGAAGCTCAAAGCGTAGGCTGTCTCTTCGGCTCATTGTCATAGGGCTTCTTCCCCGTCGCAAGGAACACCGCGGTCGTGACAGCCCTGGTCTTCTTGGGGGAGAAGGGCTCCGCGCTCTTCATCCTCGTCGGAGGGGACGTCGCAGGCGGGAGAACCTTGCGCGGTCTCCCGACCTTAGCGGGCGCGGCTGGAGCGGCGTTTACAGGAGCGGCATCTTCGGGAGCGGCTTCTGTAGGAGCAGCTGCAGTCGTGGTGGTTTGCGTGACGACGACTTCAGTTCTGGTGGTGCGGCCTCCGGCGGTGGTCGTCTTCCGGCCTGCTTTCTTGGTCGTGGTGGTCTTGGGGCCGCCTGTCTTGGTCTTGCTGACTTTGCTCGTGGTCGCAGCGGGCTCCTTTCTGGGTTTGGACTTCTTGGTTTTCTTTGCGGCTGGGGGAGGGGTCTGGTTATCGCGGAGGTAGTCTGGCCTTTTGATGCCGGTTCCGGACTGGGAGCGGGTGACGGCCATTCTGTATGGTTTTCGCGCGGTATGGATCTGGTATGTTTGGGATGATCGGAGAGGAACTTGACCAAGACCTCTTGTGCGTGAATCGGCCATTGAATTTGTACATTTTGGCGATTTGGGGTGGATGAAAGACGCACTTGCTGGGCTTTGTTCGGTTTCGCCGCATTGGGGAATAGTAATGGAGTGGTCGAACAACATGATTGCTGATGGTTCTCGGCGCTGCTTTCGGAATTTGCCTTGTCGGTCGTCATGGACTATTGTTGTCGTCAAAGAAAGCGCTGCGAGTTCCGAAGTCGCCGGAAGCGGAAGTTCCTGCACAACTTGCACAATCCTAGGGCAAACAGTCACCGTCGTTCAGATAGCGGGGACTCAGAAGACGCGTATTTGAGCCCGATAGTGAGTAATGATCACTTAATGGATTAGGCGTCGTTAGGTGGGGAGCTCTCAAAGTAGACCACGAAGCAAATAGTGGAATCGGTCCTGTATGGTCCCTAGAGACTTAGACGTAGATGCATAAGCACAGCAAAACAGCGGAACGGGCAGATAACAGGATACAGAAGCCAGAACGAAGAGCTAATGTCAATGCGACGGCAAAAGAGCCTCCGTAGCATCGATAAGAAGGAAAGTAAAAAAGAGTACTGTGCGCGAAACATCGCAAGGGCTGATTTTCCATATATCCCGATCAATGGACCATCTAGGGCTGATGGAACATGACTTTGAGCTTGGTAACGAGAGCGGAAAATTATATGAATCGATTCATAGCATTGTCTTGTAAGGCGGCGAAAGTATGGTCGCTAAAAAGCTGGTAAAGCATGGAAACGGTGGCTGTATTCGATCAACCATAGCACCACCTCACCCAGATCACATCAGACAAGAAGACTGTGGGACAGTATTGCTTCCAATTTTGGTAGGAGATCTTGTGGACGGAGAATGGGTGGTCCGGGAAATCAGATATCAGAGAGTCGGAGGCACCTACGCAAGCTCCAGGATTGCCGGAAAAGGGAGGCATGGCACGACGTTTTTTGTCAGGACTCCATCAAAGAAGCTCCTAAAGGGAGTAGCAGCTTGCGTACTTGGTCGACTGTTGAGAGATATTGCAATAGGGAATGTTAGACAACGGAAAGCGAATCCGAAGTATGTCCACCTCTTTAGGCGGAAATTGCTTGGCATATTCACCCTCTAACCCCTTTCAGTGTGCGGCTATCCGCGGCGTTGCAACAGCAGTGACGACGATGCCGTATCGCTGATAAGCTCTTTCCACATCATGCATTAGTGACTAGGAATGAATTGATACAAGGAGGAGAGGACATCTCCGTGTCCTTTGCATCCTCATTTTCTACTTCTCGCAGAGACTGCTAGATCAATTTCTATCATGGTGAAACCGCTACCGATTACGTTCGCCTGCAACAGATCTCCTTTGGCTATCCACGTCGTCTCTCGCCCCCTCATCCAATGCGTACATCAGAGTCATGGACTTCGCGAAGCCGCAGCTACGGCCATTCCTACCAGCCATCAAACCGTTGCCTCAGTCCTACCTGTTACACAACAGCCATCGCGGCCTCCACTTTCTCTTCTTCCCTTCAAGACCCTCGTCAGATCGTATCTGATCAATTTGGTGTCTTCTAACCGCTTTCTCTTACCCCCTTCTCTTAAGACGCTGTCTCTTTTGGCTTACTCCGAGTCCCCTTACCTAAATCCTGACCGAAACCCTATCTTGCGATATCTACTTAAGAAGACCTTCTATGCCCAATTTTGTGGTGGAGAGACTCGGAGTGAGATCCAGGAGACTGTAGATGGATTGAAGAGAATAGGCTTCTCTGGGGTAATCTTAGCTTATGCAAAGGAGATTGTCGTACACGCCGGGCAGGACTTGTCCAGGTGTCCGAATCTAGATGATGCCGTCGTGAAAGCCGACGTAGAGTCCTGGAAGCAGGGCAATCTGAAGACCATCGACTTGACAAGTAGTGGACATTTTGTAGGCCTCAAGTACGAGTTTCTCGCCTCTCGTGCAGGAGCCATGTCTGACACGTTGCTAGATTCACAGGTGCCGGGGGTCGTGCTGTGCAACTCCTCGCGGAACGGAAACCTCCTGATGCGCTGATTGATCAAGCAACGACCGAGATATGCAAGCTTGCAAAAGCTAAGAATGTTCGTCTTCTGTTCGATGCCGAGCAAGACGCTGTTCAGCAAGGCATATACGCTTGGACGCTTCGCTATCAGAAGAAGTTCAACGGCGGAGGTTCCGACAAGGCGATCGTGTACGGCACCTATCAAGCCTATCTGCGCTCCACACCCGCAACCTTAGCGGAGCATCTCCACATTGCTCAACGAGAGGGTTTTAGGCTGGGTGTAAAACTTGTAAGGGGAGCATACATGGCCAGCGACCCACGCCATCTGTTCTGGGACAGGAAAAAGGAGACCGATAGGGTGTATGACGGCATTCTAGAGGCCTTGATCACCAGGACATATAACGACGTGCTGAGACCTCATGGAGAAAGTACCAGAGAGGTCCCAGAGGTGAATATGGTATTGGCAACACACAACCACGCATCGGTGAAGAAGGCGATGATTCTCAGGGAACAGCAAACCGATAGAGGCGAAAGAAAAATCGATATGGTATATGCACAACTGATGGGGATGGCAGATGAAGTCAGCTGTGAGCTGGTGATGGCTGGAAAGAGATCGATAGCTCTCGACGGTAAAGATCAATCCGCTATCCGAGGAACCAAGGTCTTCAAGTACCTTGTGTGGGGAAGCGTCGGAGAATGTACGAAGTATCTGTTGAGGAGAGCTGAAGAAAACCGAGACGCCGTATTGCGTGCCAAGAGCTGAAATGTGAGAGGCCTATGGATTTTGGGTGTGAAACAGGCTCTGTTGCATGCAATTCCTTGCTCCAATCCTCAGTCGTCTTTCTCCGTTAGAGCTGAACCTGAAACATTGTTTTCAAAGTGCTCAGAATTCGATCCTTCAAACATCGTTTAAGCCAATGTTTGCACCACCGTTTAGAACGCGAAGGGAGGAGGTGAAACTCGCAGACACTTCCAGGACCACATTATCGCCGTCGGCAGTAGCCCCTATATCTGGCAGACGAGGACTGTATGAGCATCGTATTATCCTGACTATAAAGAGAGGCTGACATCCGTTATATGCGCTTGTTACAGGATGGGTATGTCGTGAGCATTGTCGCACTTAATCCTGCCTCATCCCATGCCTTTTATTACTATTATCCACACACAGGACAGCAATTGCTTTATTTTCGACTTAGCCAGTAGGTCAAACCAAATACCACGCCATGGACAACCACAATGCAGGCCAAAAGTGCGCCGAAAGCGACCGGACTGATCGAGAGTCTACTACCTAGATATGGAACCATTCCGTTGATGTTAATGGGTGGATTTCTACTTACCAACGTGGCCAGAGATCCGATTGCAAATTCAGCTATATTTGCACCGGCCGTTTCAGCGTCGTGATGATGGACATCCCAAAGAGACCTAGGAATGGTATTCAGCTGCAAGAAGTGACACTGGAAGTTCTCTACCCACCCGCTTGCATAAAATTGGAACTGCTCCCAGTCCAGGTCAGCAAAAGGTTTGTGAGTTGTTCCTTGTAATGCGATTGAAGCCGCAGCCAGGCTAGCAACGAAATTCGATATGTTGTGTTCGGGCTGACCTGAGTTGCTGACTTCGCTTATTGTGATAGGGCATTCATAGAATATAGGCCCCTCATCTGCTTCTTTATTCTTATACACCCACATCAAGAGACATCGATCTCCACATGCCCAGTCGGTAGCTTTATCAGGGGTATTGAAGCCGCGATAGATGTACGTTGTGCCTGCGTCACCCAAGAATGATGTTGGGATCCTGATGCTGCCGTTTCCCTTTGTTGGATTGGTATATTTGAATTGTTTGGCACTGTCGTCGCCAATGGTAGCATTGACACTCTCAAGTTGATGGTATTCAGTGCAAATACCAGAGGCCGCTGTGATAATACGACTGGTAAAATGTGGATATGCCTTCTGCGTATCATCCGGATTATACTCGCTGAAGCGGTAAGCAAATTCCTGTCTTCCGGAATCGCGTCGACAGTAATAGTAATAATCATGTCTAGAGATGAGAATATCGGCCAGTTCCTGATACTGGCCGCAACTAGAGCCCAGTATCGCTTCTCCATAAGTGTGAGCGAGCACATGCTCTTGGACGGAACCCTGACAGTGGGGATTGGGGTTATAGCAATCGAGATTCGTGACTTGAACTTTCCCTTCTCTCACATAGGTCGTGTTATAGTTGTTGCCATCCTCTATCGTGACTTCCAGACTAATCAAAGCACTTAACATCTGGGCTGCCTGTTGCACATTAGCCAATATACAACGTTCGCGGAGAATTCAAAGGCTTACGAAGATGACCGAAAGCTAGCATCCACGAAAGTCAGCACTCGCCAAAGGTCTGATGGAAGCATAGACCCCGAAGTTGACTAAGATGGCTCCAGGTTCAGACACCGAGGGTACTCCAAGCACGAGGAATGACCAAGAAGATAGGGGTTGAATAGGATGAAGCATTTAGAACGGCTTTCAGAAGTTGGCGACTTACCCATGCTATGCAGAACAGCCGTAGCCACCATGTTGATGTCACCCAAATAAGTTTAGTCACCTTCAATAGGCTGTCGAAGTGATCTATCAATTCTTCCTCTTCACCTTGTGGACCAACTAGGTGCTTGATCTTGCGTGACATGACTCTTGCAAGCGTTTGAAAGCCTCCTAGGATTTCATCAGCAGCAGCAACACACGGGGCCAAAGGGTGATCTAACGAAAAAGCTAAGGCCCAAGATTAAGATCAGGACCACCGAAGCAAAATTGTAAGTATTCTTTTGAGTTGGAGTAATAACGCCAGTACCCCAGTAGACCATCACTAGCATGACCACAAGGGCTGTAAAAAAAATCGTCCCGACCCAAAACGAGAGCAACTTTAGCAAGGTCCTACGCCAGGTGTGGAGAGGTCCTGACAGAATGTCGGTCTGTGGAGAGGTGGTGGCGATTCCACCTGCTTCGATCCCAGGATACGGAACGTCGTTGCCAATCACTCCGTCCTGATTGTGGACTGATCCGGTCGCTTCGGACCTGTCATCAAAATCACCCACATTGTCTGTCAGCCTTGTCTGGCCGTTGCCAGATTTAGCTGCATCGACACCACTTAAAGTTGCCTGATTCTTCAAGAGACCCATTTCCATGGAATCGTACGTCGTCATGGTGATGGTTTTGCTGTTCGTATCGTCAAGATGATGTTCTTGCAGGTGTTGCTGCGAACTGTTCGTGAAAAACTGGAAAAATCTGGGAATTTAACCCTCCACGGTTAATATTGCCTTTGAGCACCGTTACACACTGGAGGATCGTCTCAATTACAGGGCGACACCATCTTGAAAAATCCATTGGCTCAGGTTCATCCAAGACACCTTCAGCTGAAGCCACAAGCACATGTTCGCCTCGAGAGTGAACCTATCAGAGGACTTCTTTTGACCGAGATGATAAATCCTTATCGGATACATATCTTCTTATGAAATGAGACCACGGATACCAAATCTCGAAGGGCGATGGATAACAGTTCATACTTTGCCCGTAAATATCTTCCTCATTGTAGGTGACGTCTAAGAACAACGGTTTGTTTGCAAAAGTTGCTTGCCAGCTGGTGCGCGCAATCGTTGGAGATTTGGCTCGTTTCGTGAGTTCTAGAGCGTGCCGACTGTCATTGGACTGATGCTGTTGGTAATGGCCGGTTTACCTCGACTCAGCCTCTCCAGATCATGTTGTCCCATAGGCCTCGAGACGAACAAGACACCCTTAGTAGTTTGTTGCAGTGAGATTGACCAGCGATCCAATCGTTCTTTGCCCAGCTCCAGTATTGATCATGAAAGTCCCCATCGAAAACAGAGAGATGGCTATCCATCTGATGTACCAGAAGGGGCTCATCTCGATCGTGGCATCTGCCTTTCCCAAGGATACCATAAACGCAGTATAAACATCGTTGAATGGATCTCGTATTAGACTGCCTACAGTACGAAGTCGTTCACTGAAGTGGGAAATTGAAGCGCCAGCCTCGGGAGAGCGTCGAGAGAGCTGACTGCAGATTGCTTCTTCTCACTTACCTGATTCGAATCGTCGGTGCCGCACGACATCTCGCGCCAGTACTTAATGCAATCCACCTGGTAATGCGACCGCCACCAGGTGGGAGCGTATTTCGCTGCCGCTTCCTGTTCGTTAAAATGGGTGACTAAGCGAGCAGGAAGCGGCAATGAAATACGCTCCCACCTGGTGCCGCCAATGATGTTAGGGGAAGAAACCAGGGTTATGAGAATCAGCCCTAAGGTTCGTGTACAACGATCACTAGCGTTTGCATTACCACGTGGATTACATGACTATTTATATTCAGCGAGTGCCTCGCGCACAGTCCGTGTTACAATGGTAATAATGCCGACTTTGAATTGGAAGATTTGGTCTTGATTGCGAACGAAGATCTTGACAGCCTCTCCGCATGCACGATGCTGAGATCCAGGAAACCCTACACGCAGCGGGTGCAGAATGCTCATGGACGCGATCACTGATTGGCTTCCCGAATTATGAGATCGAGCTTCTCCAACGAGGCGACACAGGTGTTCACACAGGACCGGTTGTGGGATCTCTAGGTCCAGGTACGCGTGCAACTGCAGGCGGTGGGTTGCTGTACACCAATCGCATGTCCGTGAACATGGAGACATGTTGATGACAATGGTTCCAAACCAGCCAGAATGGGGGAGTCAAAGCAGAAATCTGCGAGGGGAACAGCGAAGAGGCAAATCAGAGTTGCAGATTCCAATGGAAATCTCAGACCTCAGACCAGTCTTTCTTCGGATATCGGCTTTGTTCGGACTGCGTTTGGAGTGGCTTCAGCCCAATTGGTGAATCACCCACAGACAACTTATGAATGGACTGGAGAGCCTGATCTCTTGCATCTACATGCACGACAATACCCCTCTGGAGTGGACTGCGGGGCCATGGCCTCTAGACTGGACTGACGGTGCAGCGAATGCATCGAGCTTCGGGTCCAGACTACTCAGAATCTTCAGCAGAGTGCTGACGGTGCGTCGCGCCTCCTACAAGGCTCAAGCGTTGATCATCGGCCTTGTCAAGACTTGCTGGGCGATGCTAGCATCCTCACAACCCCTCTCAGCATGAAGTACAAAAGGGCGGCCTAATCACACCTCCTCATCTGCTCTTCTTCGTTCTGCAGGTATCACACTCTCCAACCCCAAGAAAGACAAAACCCACACCGACAGCCTTTCCCCAATCAAGCAGTATGCGACAAGCCGTTACATTGTTGAGCCTCGCCGCCACTGCGGCGGCGTTGTCCGTCAACAATGTTGGCATCGAGATTGTCCTCGACTTCCAGCAACACGCTTCCGCAGTTGTGGAGGTGGAACTGGATCATGAGATCCATACAGCAACTCTTCAAGTAGGCATCCTTATCTGGGTCATCCTTTCATTTTTCACTCAACCTCCAATAGGATGAAGGCAAGCTTTACAACTTCAGCAACATACCTTACGCAAAGCCTCCTCTTAAAGAATTACGGTTTGCCCAGCCCGAGAAGCCCGACCCCGTCACTGGTCAAAAGCCCAGGAACGATGGTTCTGTCGGACACATCTGTCATCAGACCCAAGTCCGTTGGGTTTACGCGCAGTCAGAATTCATTGAAGAATACTCGAAGTTTGGAAACATCGGCAACTGGACAGATAACGAGTATGAACCTGTTTACCCTGAGTTGCCGAAAGACGATCCCCGGGCCAGCGAAGATTGTTTGCTACTAGACGTCGTCGTGCCCCAGGAAATCTTCGACGGGCGTAATGGCAGAGATTTCGATCCTGGTGAGCCCTGACATTATGATATCCAGGGACTACCTACGCTGAACGAGTATAGCTGCTGTGGTGGTGTGGTTTCATGGTGGTGGTTATATTTTCGGAAACAAGAACCTGTTCGGCAGCCCCATTGGCCTCATCGATGCCGCAAGGAAATTAGAGGGGAATGTTATCTGGGTCAGTCTTTGTTCCTGGCGGTAGACAGTGCTGCCATTCTCCCAGATCATTCTCGCTGATACCGCTAGGTCGGCATGAATTACCGGCTCGGAGCATTTGGTTGGCTTTCTGCACCGGGATTCATCAAGGACGGGGGTACCTCGAATGTGGGCCTCCAAGATCAGAAGCTGGCTCTAGAATGGGTCAAGGACAATATCGCAAGCTTTGGCGGAGATCCTTCCAGGATTACTGCTTTGGGAGAATCGGCCGGAGCTTCTTCCATCCTCCATCACATCGTATCCTATGGGGGTCCCTACAGCAGGAAAAATCCACCAGTCTTCCAAAGAGCGATTCTTCAAAGTCCGGCTTTTTTCCCACAGGCCGATGATAATCAAGAAAAGGCTATCTACGATACGTTTCTCAGCAAAGCAGGGGTTACATCATTGAAAGAGCTTCGCGATGTGGACGAAGATGTATTGAAGAATGCAAGCAACCTTATGATTCAACGATCTCCGTATGGCACGTTTGCTTTTGCTCCTGCCGAAGACGGCGACTACACGCCCGCTCCACCGTCGCTGCTTTTAAAACATGGCCAATTTTGGCACTCCATTCAGGTCATGGTCGCCAACAACGGCGACGAGGGGCTCCTTTTTGCTCCACCCCATATCCAGTCGGACGATGATTTCCGTAGCTTTGTACAAAACCTCCTCCCAGCAATGAAACCTGGAGATCTAGATTCGGTACTGGAAAACTACCCAGTAGTTGGTAACGAGTTCACCCCAAAGCGCAACTTTATCGACGGAACTAAAAAAGTTCTTGCCGATGTGGGTGTCATTTGCAATACCCTCTTTCTCGTCAAAGCGTTCGGTGCTGAAGGCGTTTTCAAATATGTTTTCAACATGTTCCCTGCGATTCACGGCTTGGATACGTCATTCACGGTGAGTGATTGCGTGATTCTCTTCGATTGACAATTTGAAGCAGCTGAGCAGGACAGAGGTTCTCTTGGCTTAACCTTCACTACGCGTCTCCTCCATCCTCCATCTCCTGCACTACATTCATCTTGGGCGAGGGCTTCTTACGCAGAATATTTAGTACTACACGCCCCCTGTCAAGGAATATCCAGCACCCGACAAAAACGGAGAAGCAAATGCCCATGCGTTGCAGGCTTACATTGCCTCTTTCGCGTACTCTAACTCCCCTTGCTCGGAAAACGAGGACGATCCCAACTTCCCCACTTACGACTATGGTGTCCTCGAGTTCTCTGGAAAGGTGGGCGCTAATTTTACGCCGGGTGTTGGTTGGGAGTGTTTTTGGAAAGATGTAGAAATCACTCAGACGGACGACACGTGGGTTTCTGAAGACAGGTGCAAATTTTGGGAGGATGCGCCTTACTGGCAGCCCGACGAAACGATCAGCGACGACTTGTGAAAGCTCTGACGCGGCCGTCCTCGTCATGACTAGGCGACCTACGCACCGTCCGCAAGCCAGCCACTACGCCTGTATGGGGGTGTCCAGTGGTGGATGTTGGAAAAAAGTATGGAATAGGCATGTCGAGTAGATGACCACCCAAATCGTATTTAGGCTTTGATAGCAAAGAGAGTCCGCTCAATGGGCTTCCATCCTTGGCTTTGCAAGTTTTGTCTACGACCCAATTGCCTTGAGTTGATGCCACCTGCGATACTCTACTAACTGTGTCTGGGCTCCAAATCCCTTCGGTAGTGCCACTCTGTAACAGGCGCCCCTCCCCCAAAATCCAAGCATTACGCTGGCGCCCGAAAAGCCCACCCAGATGCTGGTCAAGCCTTTCCCACTGGTTGACGCGCTGATAGAGTAGGTTCCTTCCGAGCCAACGCCCACACTACCGTAACTTTTCCGAGCCAACACTCCTCGAACTCGGAAAACCCCCATCTAAAACCCAGCACAGTTGATGAATCCAAAATATCCCGAACAGCCTCCCATCATGCCCAACAGTTATCATAGAACGCTTTGCGGCTAGGTTCTAGGCTCAAGAAGAGGTGTCGATCTACCTTTCACCAGTGAACAGAGGCGATAAGGACAGAGAAGATGTGCGGAAGGATAGAGAGGGGGTGGAACGCGATGGGCATATTTTTCGAAGAGTTTGGATTTACTACAGCTTGCCAGAGAACAACGAGACTGCCTGGATCACAAAACGGGAATTGCGGCAGGCCCCCCCCTAAAAATAATCCAACATTTCTTCTCGACCAAGGAAAGGCAATTGACTGGGACTCGCTAACTGCGTCGAAGATAGCAAACAAGATTCTTCGATTCTGAGAGTGAAGAAGATTGAACATAAGTGAATCTCGCATGTCTTTATAAAGTCGTCGTTGGCTATTGCAACAGCGGCAAGCAGACAATGTTTTTCGAGCATGATTGTCTTGTTCTTGTAGCTATCAACAGTGCTGATAAGGGAAAGGGGTTGGTTTCGTGTTGGGTCAAGATTGACGATTGATAGTGATGTGGGTATACGTTGATGTACGTGGGGCAGGGGGGTGACGATGTTAGGAAAGGGGTGGCTGCTGCAGCTCCCTACTAAAAAGGATGGGTTAAGAGATTCAGGATAGCGCTGTTGTGGAGCACTAAGTCCAACGTGCGTTTCAAGCTATCTTCGAACAGCTATAGAAGAAGACTTTTAGCACAGTTGCGATGGATAATGCACGAAGCTCAGCTCTCCACATGTACATACTCTGCCTCCGTTGTCTTCCGTCCCTTGACGATATCTCCTTGGCGGTCTGCGCTGAGCTTCAAGAACGCTTGATGGGTGATGCTGAGAAGTACTGAGGTCGCTTAGGCTGTTGTTGGCTCGGCTAAGGTTGTGTGAGTCTACCTTATTGGAGGAAAAAGCGGGCTCAGCGACCAGAAGCCAGAGCCAAGATTCTGCTAGCAGAGTGGTTTTGCAGTCCGGTGATTTGGGGGTGGTCTCGGGCTGCGTGCGTCCATGGTGGATCTTCCCTCCATTCAGTATCACTAATGCATCATCTCCCACAGAGTCTTTTTCGGCGTTAGTGCCCGTCGTCATGGTGAGGCGGTGGACGCTTTAGAGTCGTCAATACCGCGCAACAGTGGAAGGTGGAAGGGTGAGTACACTCGATACCAGAGAAGATAGTGGGAGGAATCTTCCTTCCATGTGGCCGCGACAGCCAAGCTCAGAACGGCAGACGGGCGTGGAGAGTATCCCCAAGGTTTTAGTCGACATGGTCACCATGGTTGGACTTCACCTGCTTTGGGCCTCTGCACTCTCACAATCTTATCGCAATTCAAGATGCAAAGCGGATCGAATGATTGTTTCAGCTGGTCGAGGTATCAGCAAATTGCTTAAGAGTGTCTGCGCTTGATGACATACCTTTCTCATCGCATCCACCGTTGCCTCACTGGTTTCATGAGCAAGGTAGTCTCGTTTGACCAGACCAACTCCATGTTCGCCGGTGACAGTTCCTTCCATTTCGACTGCTCGCTTCACCATTCGATGTACCACGTCTTCTGCGATCTTCCGCTCTTTTTCGTTGAATAGGATGATGGCTATGTCCCATTAACACCACTTCTTCGAGTAAAACCTCACTTCCGCCTGCTTACCGTGGAAATTGCCATCGCCAACATGGCCAACCATTGCAGCTAGCAAGCCGCTACTGGCCATGTCTTCTTTGGTCTCCTCAATGATGTCTGGCAATCTGCTGATGGGAACAGCTACATCTGTCGTCCACACATGGTCATTTTCGTCTCGTCGCTTAGCCATTACGCTCCACAGCGCTTCTTTCCGGGCGCTCCACAGCTCGCTTGCTTCATCTGCATTCTTTGCAAAATCAAAGCTTTTGCTGCCTTTGCTTTTTGCCAGTTTTTGTACAATGCTTATCTGCTCCTTCACTGCGGTTGGCGTGCCTGAAAATTTGAAGAAAAGAGTCGGAACCTCTTTCCAAGTCCTGCTCGTGGATCCACTCTCGTTGATGCAGCGCATCTGGACGTCATCAAGTACCTCGACAGCCGCAATGGGGACACCTTCTCCAACCACCTTCGCCACGCACTCAGCCGCTTCACGGATGGTGGAGAAACCAGCGACAGCTACACTCTCGCTCTTCGGCTTCACAGTTACTTTAAGGGTCGCCTCCGTCACCAGACCAAGAGTGCCCTCGCTGCCGATGAACATACGTGTCAAGTCGTATCCTGCGCTACTTTTACGTGGCCGCTGTCGAGTCTTGATAACGGTTCCGTCAGCTAGGACTACCGTCAAGCTGAGAACCCATTCCTTCATTGTACCATATCGATAAGCATTCGTGCCTGAGCAGCCAGTTCCTACCATGCCACCTATCATGGCACCAGGGCCGGGATCGGGAGGGAAGAACAAGCCTTCCTTCGCGAGCTCCTCGTTCAGGAGCTCCCAGCCAAGCGCTGGTTGCACAATAACGTCCAAATCTTCCTTGTGCAATTTAATGATCTTATCCATCCGGCTGAAGTCCACGCATATACCGCCTCTTGTGGCTGAAAAATGCCCTTCAAGACTTGTCCCTCCTGAGTAAGCCGTGACCGGGATCCGTCGATCGTGGCATATCTTCACTATTCTGCTGACTTCCTCCGTCGAATTTGGAAACACAATCAAGAAAGGTTTCTCGTGCTCTTTCGTCGTATATGAAGACCAATCTGAACCGGAATGAGATTGAAGATCGCCTTCATTTGTAGAAACATTGTCTTTGCCCACAGCATCCACAAATTCCGTCCAGGCGGCCTGAAGATTAGTCTGTGTCAAGTTGTGGTCTGGAGGTTGGGTGGCATGGAGAGGTAATGTGGAGTTTGGTGAGATCGCTGCGGGCTTTCGGCTTCCCCAGTTGTAGGAGAGGGCAATGGAGCCAAGGATCACTATTTTCGGTCAATCTTCTTGCTCTCGAGTAAGTGGCTGCCCGAGATACCAAAAGTTGTAGCAAAATTTCGACCAGTGCTGGGTTCACCCCGCGCGTCCGCGTATCGGCGCTGTTCAGCCCGTTCTCTCTCTAATCTCTTGTGTGTACTCTCATACAATTGGCCACGGAATGACGAGTTCTGCTCGAAACGTCCTCGAGAACTCCGGAATGCCCTTCGTTGGCAGGCTGAATATCGATCTGTAGATGTGCGTGAATTCGCCGCCTGTCTGAAGCTCCGCAAAAAGGCATTAGATGGGCAGCTTGGCCGACTCGGCATGGTGAGAGAATCCTGCGCCTTCTGATGTTACACTGTACAAAGGGCTAATTTCTTATTCACGGACTCAGGATGGATCCAATGTTGAATACGGAGAAGCGGCGAAAATGCGGAGATTCTTGTCAGGGTATCATCATACGCATAGGAAGGTATGACAGGCGTATATATAATCATGCCTGCACGTCTACAGCTAGATAGCTTTATAGATCTTACATCTAATTCAAATCTCACCAACATTGAATTACTCCTCTCTTCTGCTTCATTTCCTTTCGGCTTCTTTCCTCATACGACGAAGCTGAATCCATTGTTCGCGCCCACCCTCCACAAGCTCATGCGGCTCTTATCAGCACTACCAAGTCGCCAACTCAAGCATGCCAGCATTCTATGGCTATCCAGAGCCAAAGAAGGGCCCCGAAACATCCTATAACCCCGAGCCAGGAACAAATCCAATAGTCAAGGGTCTGCCCTTAGTAATCGCGGGTGCTGCGTAAGTACCGAATGTAGCCTGCGTGTGCTTGTATTCGTGCTGATTGAGCGAAGCGTTGCAAACCTTGGGTTCGTTTCGAGCTTCCTTTGGAGTAATGCTGGTTTCAACATTCTCCGAAAGATCAAAGACTTGGAGAATTATGCGCCCCGATACGACCCCACCGTGATCCCAATTGAAAACTTGGATAAGCAAGATTTTGAGTTAGGTAGATTCAATGAAGCGATCGGCAGGGTCAAGAGCAGTCGAGGTGGTGTGCATGAGTATCACGAAGCATACAAGTCAGGCAGCACCACACCATCAGCTGTCGCACAAGCGATCTTGAAGCTGGTAGATGCAAATCCAGAACATGGAAAGGCCTTCCTTAGTATTATAAAATCCGAGGTCCTCGCAACAGCGGAAGCGTCGACGAAGAGATACAAAGAAGGCAGACCACTAAGCGTTCTGGACGGGGTCCCTGTTGGAGTCAAAGACGAGGTCGACCTAGAGGGACATGTCAAGTCTTGTGCAACGTCCAAAAGTGAACTGTGTCCAGAGAATGGGACGAGCTGGTGTGTCAAGAAATGGCAAGAAGCGGGAGCAATCATCATTGGAAAGCTGAACATGCACGAGCTTGGCCTAGGTACGGCTCAGCAGGAGAATTTCTCCCCTACCGCTTGAACGATCCTTTGCTGACACGTTTGAATCCTCGTATCAGACACTACGAACAACAATCCAATCACCGGTACACCCTTGAATCCTCATAATCCACACTACTATACGGGAGGCTCTTCTGGGGGCTCTGCATACGCCGTTAGCGCAGGCCTATTGCCATTTGCTTTGGGCGCAGACGGTGGTGGCTCTATAAGAATTCCTTCGACCTATTGTGGTATATATGGACTCAAACCAAGTCACAATCGAATCTCAGTTTCGCCAACTGTAGATCTGGTAGGATCGTGCGTTGTCGTTGGTCCAATGGCTTCTTCCATGGTTGATCTTGAAATTGCTTACCGATTCATGGCAATCCCCAACCCGAGTGATCCCGCCTCCGCACTCTTCGCACTACCTGTTCCACCTCCAAGAATAGATCTTCCAAAGGTTATCGGAGTCTATAAGGCCTGGTTTGACCATGCCGACCCTGCAGTCCTCAATGCCTGCCGCGCCGCCCTCGCACACTACGAAGCCGAGGGATACAGCATCCTTGACATATCCCTCCCTTACCTTGCCGAAGGACAACTTGCCCATGCTTTGACAATTCTGTCCGAGATCAGTACTGGTATACATGAGCTCGGACATCTGACCCCAGCGAACAAGATTCTTCTCTCGATCGGCAAACAAACGCCTGCTTTAGACTTTCTGCTCGCCCAGAATATGCGCAACCTGCTGATGCAGCATCTGTCTTTCCTGTTTACACAGCATCCGGGATTGCTGATTGTGACGCCAACAACTCCAAACGCTGGGTGGCATATCACTGGTGGGGCTGCCGAGCTGAAACATGGCGTGAGCGACGGAAATATGAGTGTGAGAAACATGACCTACATTTGGCTCGCAAACTTCACGGGTTGTCCGGCATTGTCGATACCTGTAGGAATGGCAGAGCCGAAAGAAGGTGAGGGCAAAATACCAATGGGACTGATGGCAATGGCGGAATGGGGTGGTGAAGAAACCCTCTTCGAATGGGGCCGGATCGGCGAAGCGTGGGCTTGGGAAGACGGACATGAAAGAGTAAAGAAGCCCAAGGATTGCGTGGATGTCTTGAAGATGGCTAGCTCGAAATGAACCTTCATCCTGGTGCCATTGTCCATGCTTACCGGATGTGGTCCCGATGCCCGACGGCAGCGACATGCACTTCGAGCCGCTTGGCGCCTTAGACGACGAAGCCGCCGCGTATCTCCTCACCGCCATTCTCATACCGGAAATTTTCAATGTCGTGCGTGCATTGGCTAGCAGAGGTAAGAAAATTCATGGGGGATGAACATAGTCGCCTGCGCCGTGCTGTCGTCGGTGATCCCAAGCGGCTCACAGGTCGCGGCAACACCAGCTCCAACCTGCTAGGAGGATTCGATCGCAAAGATGTAAGTTTTTTCAGGGTCGGAGAAACCGCGCCAACCCTCCAATCCTTCAAGTCGTCAAACCGTCGATACACGAGTCAGGTCAACGTTCGGCAGCGGTCCGAGTTCTTGAGCTGTCAAGTCACAGCTGAGAGAGCGATACGTTCCCAAGATGTCGAGGGCTAGCAAGGGACAGTCTCGAGTAGCAATGCTGACTGGCACTTCCTCGCCTCATGACGTCGAGTACCTGGTAGGTAACTCTCGAGCTGTAGACCCAGATCCGTCGATTTGCCAAGAGTCGACGACTCAACAAGCCACGGTATGTCGCACGCACGACGCCAATCAGCGGGATCCGGAGGCAGCGACCCCTCGATCTGAACGTTCGTGCATTGCATGCACGTCTTACAAAAACCACTCACGCAACAAATGCACATCGTGTCGCACAATAGATCCTGCTTCCCACCTTCCCGTTACCGAAACGGCCAGCGGCATAAACGGCTGCACGTCGATCTCCACTTGATCCAACCGCGGACCGGTCCTTCACAGGACCTCTGCATGCCATCGCTGGAGTATGCTCCGTTCAGATGTTGTAGCCATACATCCTCGTCGCTCGCCGAGGGTTGGTACGCTGGGAGAAAGCGACTGGGCTGGTGGCGTTCTTGTCGGTTGGCCGAATCCGTGATGGCACAGGAGGGAGCGGCGTATGGTCCAAGATGTTAGAAGACTGCAAGTTGATTATGCATGTAATCACACAATACAACTTGCATGTCTTGCAAGAAGATTCTCCAATGTAATAGACCCAAGTTCTGCCAACTCTTTGGTCGTTTCTCAACCCCAGATCCTTGTAAGCGGCGAACTAGTCGGCATAACTTATATATGCGCGACATAGCTTCGTTAGCTAGGGCCATTAAATAGTTCGCCATGGTTCAAGGTATAGCGGGAGGGTGTGGGAGGATTAAGCGAGGGTGGAGCGGGTAGGCAGGACGCTATTTTAGGGGGAACGGATCTGATAAGTGTCGGGTGAGGGGTTTGTCCGTGATGAAGGCTTTTTGAGGGGATAAAAGGGGATCATTGGGGCTGCGTGGTGGGGGCCAGAAGGGATCAGCATGTGCAAGGCAGTTGTATGAAGACATTGTTGAGAAGCATGTGAAAAGGAGGTGTGTGAAGACATTGCTGAGAAGCATGTGCATGACCGGGGGGGTGTGAGTTGCTGTACTCCCTGCCTCAGCGTCACATCGAGCTTGCGAACTCGTGGGACTAATGTATGTCGATGGTCCATGAGCATTGTCGATGGTGGAGTCGGTGGGTGGTCGATGCTCTTTTGAGCGCTTGACGAGGCGAGGCTTGCTCGGCTAGTGAGGGTGGGAAATATACTTCGTAGAGAGAATGGCGGAGATAAGTGACGGTACCGCATGTAGGTACGAAAGAGCAAGCCACCATGCAACACGTGGATAGGATTTGGTTTAAGCGGAATATGGTCAAGGCTGATCGTAGCCACGTCGCGATTTCCATGGCTGATCGGCTGATAAGTAGCTGCGCCGGTAACCTTTGATACTCGTAGTTTGATGGATCCTTTGGTGTGAAGATCCAGCTTCTAGGCCGCCGGAGAATAGCGTGGCAAGGCTGCTGAAGATGGTGAGTAGAGGTTCCGGGATTCGTTGATGGTGCATTTGCGATGAGTGGAGGTCGCACCGGTAATCAGACGGAGTGGTGACGTTTGAAGAAGTGACCTTCGCAGAATTTTGCCATCAATCACAAGGCAGACAGCGTCTTACGAGCTGAGGCACGATGGCACCAGCTGAGCTTCCCGTGACGGAGCTGGGTCCGTAGGACGCTTCTGAATGCTCCGAGAGCTTTCTTCGATGCAAATCTCCCTCCCCACCCAGCGCTCGAAAGGCGGAAACTAGAGTCTTGGCAAAGTTATGGATGAAGTACCGAGGGAACGTACCTACCGTTCGAGATAGTCGGGGCAGTAGTGTGTATCTGCTTGTCAAGCCTGGAGACGTTGGTATGGTTGATCACTCAAGCCTGTTCTTAGTTTCGAAGTCTGATGTGTGAGTGTAACGTGGACCCACTAAGGTGCAGTACTCGTACCTTCTACTTTGAGCCAATGGTGCATCTGCACTTATCAATGCGTACCGTGGACTTGCGGATCTCGCCAATTCCTGCTTGGCCGTTGATCTGGATGCCAAGATGCGTTGGCCTCGTAAGTAGAAGGTTTCGCGAGTTTCTCTTAATGAGCTGATGCGTGTGACAGATGTTTGATGGTCTCGTCCTCCGAGTTCGACGGAAATACCATGTGCAAGGGCTGTAAAAATAAGACTCGAAGGAGGGATTATTTAAGTCTATAATTAAGGACGTCAAATGGCAGAGTCCAGGTATCGAAATACTTTTGATCGATGCAATGCGAAGCCGCCCATCCTGCCGCTTGAGTCTAGAAACCGCTCGCCAAATCACCGGATCGCCCTCTAGTTTTACAAGGCCACCTGATGGTACAAAGCCAATCCTGCGGCAACATGAACCAAGGAAATTCGTGAATGCTAGGGCGGTGCGCCTCCAGCCTGATATCGTGAACGCTAAACGCTGGACAGAAGAGTCGACTTCATTCGTCATCCGTTTGGTCCTTCGCTGCGTAGTTGGACAGATAAGGACGTCATTGAGTGTAGACAAGGGGTACTCGGTTTTCGACCACTTCTTGTCGCTTTTGAGAGACGCGTATCATACGAAATGCGTCATCGTCATCTGCTCCATCGCGGCTTCCCCAAGCTGTCTGCACGGACCATCAGTTCCTGTTTCTTCTAGCATGTGAACACTAGGAGGTCGCAGCGGATGATCGTCGTCTGCGGGGCGATCTAAGGAAAAATGCGTTTCAAAGCGCTTGGTGTGGGGTCGACTTACTACATTCAGAGACAACATGGCGTAAACCTTGATTGCCAAACTGTGGAAATAGCCGAAGAATATCGATACCGGCAACAGGAGGAAGTCCACAGGGTATCTGATGTAGTGGCCTATCAGCTTTATGAATTTGCTCAGGAACATCCAGGCCACGAGCACGACGAGACCAAACGTTCGCGTGTGCTGCTCCCACTGCGTTGTCCCTTGAAGGTAAAGGTAGATAAGCAGACAGTCGCACACCAATGCCCAGTGAGTCAAAGTCGTCAAGTGAACGGCATATGTACTCCATGGCTGATACCTGTCCATCGCATCAGCATATGAACCATGTGGTTGCCAGCGCTCGACTCTGCAGCTCACCACCAGATGTGCCCATCGCGAAACATGCTTGTAACGTTGCTACGCCAATTGCTTCTAGACCAGCGCAAGCACTGCTTCAGAAATTTGCTGTTATCTTCCAATGTAGTCTGAACTTCTGCTTCCTTATGATACTGATATGCGATCCGTTGATCATGAGATACCAGCCATCTCGTAATGAAGTTATCGTCGTCCGCATTAAGCTGGTACTGACCGAGCCATTCCTCGTGCGTGAAACCGTGAATAAAAGCGTCATCCTTGAGGATCTTCGTTCTATAGGCAACTGTTCTACCAGACAGACATGGCAAGCCACCGTCCATGTACATGCAAGCTGCACAATCGAAGTTTCTCCGTTCCAGGTAAAGAGCGCCGAGGTAGCCCCAGAATCTTTGCCTCAATGTCGGGGCTTCGGCACGCCGAAGCCTTTGATTCGTACCGACGCCCCCATAACATTGGTCTTCCAAGGGGGCCAACATCCATGGCAACAGCTTCTTCGGCCACGTGACATCGTCGTCCGCGAAAATCGTGACCTCAGTCTGGACCTCGGGAATAGCACGAACCATCTGGCGTCGCTTGTTCGGATGGGCCACGCTACATATTCGAATTCTGTGAGTCCCCATGCTCTTTACCATCACCTGAGCCCGCAATAGATTTGCATCAATAGTAACGAGGATGATCTGATACGGCTCGGTAGCCAGAATACTTCGGATAGTGTCCCAGAGCTCACCCCCGTCGCCGTCAAGCGAGGGAATGATCACAGTGACATCTTTCGAAGTCAAGCGGGGGTTTCCAGGTATGGGTATTGGTCGAAGCCTGCAGAATGCGAATAGGTTTACCACCAAGCGTAGATATCGGTAGAGACTTGGTAAATCAGTATGAACAGGCTGTGCTACGTGTGGAAGGGCCTCTGGGCGACTCACAACAACGGGATGAATAGGTCGGAATAAGAAAACATGACTAGACCAAACGAGGGTGTGCAGCACAATCTGCAAATTAGTAGAGCTTGGAGCTCATTATTTGAGTAAGAGAGAGGGGTGGAAAAGGAGATGATATATATCAAGAGTAGGTTCAGAGGGACGCATTAATGTTCTCGCGAAAGTCCATGCTCTCGCGATTAATCCGGCGCACCAGAGTTGAATAAGAGAGGAAATGGGTAGGGTCGCGCGAGTCAATGACAATTCCAGACGAAACAGGTGTGGTGCATGGAGCTATTGTCAGAGACCATGCCCACTGTCAAGCCCAAAGGGAGCCATGATGGCAATGGACGCCAGTCCCGCTCATGCCTAGCAAATTCGGAGAGTCAGGGTAGTCAGTCAGCTGCATGAGTAGTTGCAGGAGCGGGTGAAGTGAGTAGGTCGGAGTGGTGTGCTGAGGCTTGGTCAAGTCGAGCCGCCAACCGATCCTTTTTAGTCGCCGAGTCGAGGTGCCCCCAACCCCGCGCAACGCCAAATATCCGCGAAGAGGAAGCCAGGTACGAGTACGAAGTACCATTGGAAAGCCTATCCACCCATTTCGCCAGTGCATCCCATGTACCGCTCGCCACTCATTTCTTCAGTCGTCACTCGGACCTGTATCGCATTGCCGCTGCTTTTCGCTCGACAGTGGGTATTGTGATGAACCACGGCCATGGCCATCCTCGAGCAGAGCCGACTGACGAAGCGTTTGTGTGGCGGTCCTCTTCACATGCACGAGAGTCCAAGAAAGGACATACTGCGTGCTTGCAAGACCCACCCAACTAACGTCACTGTAAAAAGAAAGAGGAATTATGGCCACATAAAGTTCGAAACCTCTGCTTCGAGGCCGATATCCGGCTAACGGCTGTAGCCGGCAGTAAGGGTGGCCTTTTGCGCCATGCCCCCAATCCAGCAGCTCTGTTGCACCGCAAAGCAACTCGTGTGCTTTGCACCTGCATAGCCCGTCTCCCGATCAGTCATGCATACGGCGCCATCTTCTTGTCGAGTCTCTGATTTGGCTGTGTGGTGACTGCTTTTGCATGCTGAAGGCTTCGTGATATGTTCTGAATATGGCCATAGGTCCGCTTAGATCCGTTCTCACTGCATATGCGCGAACGTCTTCTAACATCCCATCGATCACTCCTGTCCCGCGTGGCGTTCAAGGCATGCTAGGACAGACCCTCCCTGAGCCGCCATCTTCGGTCTCCCGACTCAACCCCCAAAGTCTTCGAGTCGCGACTCAGTGATGAGAGGCTCGCGGCAGGTCACCACGACTGGCAGCCCTCATTGACTCGCTGGCGGCAAGATCAACATGATTATGTGAAACCTCAATGTCCACCTTGGAAAATCAAGAGCTCGGCCCTTCTTCCAACTCACCCACCCCATACACCTGCACGTGGCTTGCATCATACATCTATCAGAGATCCGAACCCTGATCGACAAGGCTACCAACCCACGGATACGCACAGCAACCCGTTCCCCCGTCCTAGCGACCGACCTCTGATGGGTGATAAAATGTGGCCTAAGCGTTGCGTAGGGCAGCCCAGCCATGTGCCATATTTTTGAAACGGACCGTTGACTGGATGGCTTGCACAACCGGATTTCTGAATCAATGGGCCATCCCGAAGGAAAATTTTGTGTAACGGCGGATATCAAGCGTTCAGTCGTAATATGCGCAACGACATCTTCGAACGAGATGGGGTCGACATGGATAAAAACTTTGGCAACATGAGGCTAAGAAAACCACCACGTCTCGAGCTCTTACAACCCTTGCTCTCAACAACGAGTCAACTAGAATGAAAATACTTGATGACAGAATTGCTTGCCTCTAGTAGGGCTAACATTTCACAAGCAAAAGTTCTCGTAAATGTCAAGTGTTCACGAAATAAATCTTCGCTCACGTTGCCATCTTTCGCCTTCAAACCGAGGAGCTGGCGTCAACGGGCTGGTGAAGTTATTTTCGGTTTTCATGGATCTTTGTTGACAGGGTAGCGATGTGTCATGGCCCAACGGCTGCTGACCGGCCTTGCGATCCTCGGTTGATTCTGTCCGGTTATCTGCTTCGTCAGGATCGTGTGGTATGGTGGCGGTCAATGGGGAGTCGTCTTAGCACACAAGACTAAGTATCAATTGAAAATCTTCTCAGTCAGTCTGTCGGCCATCTGATATCCAGGGCCCTTAAAGCATGAGGAGAGTCGAGTCGGTGGACTCGTCACTGCATTGTAGTATTCGATACAGCTCTTCCGATCGGAAGCCGATATTATCGAGGTTGCCACAGCCAATCCTTGCTGTTAAAGAGAACATCGAACTCAACACTCCCAAAAGTCCCGACCGCGCCGAAGAGGTCATATTGTCCATCCAGACCATCAATGCCAAAATCGTTAGCGGCGTCCAACTGTTCGTGTAGATCCCACCCGTCGACTCTCTGTCCATCCCGAGTAATGAAAATCTCTACCTTCAGCACGCCGCCGCTAGCTCTTGAGGCTCCTTCATCTAGAGCAGGTTCAGGTAGTGAGAACACCATCCCAAGACCAATGGTCTCCCCTTCTTTGAATGAGGATGTGAATTCTTTACCGCCCCAGCTATCATTTATGTATTTTCTTCCATCGTCCCCATGTACCGCAAGACTACCTCTTTGCCAGCCCGGCATCCGCCAAGTCGGATAGGGCACCCCAGTGTAACCCAAAGCGATGGAGCTATCATCTTTTCTTCGTCCACGACCGAATGAACGGATCCTGATTTCGAAATAGATAGCCTTGGAGGCTCCAAGTCTCAAAGGAGAGTCCGCGCAAGCAAAGTAGAGCGGGAAAGATGTCAACAGGCATGAATCGCTGCTTTCAGACCGAGTGGAACCCCTCCAAGCGCCAGTGCCGACCATCAATAGGTCCCCATTGTACTCGCGAGGCTTCACGAGCCTTACATCGCCATCCCGGACACTTTCATATTGTGGTTGAGTTGGCTCATATGGCGTCATCAGAAAGTTTCTTTGGCAATAGTCGCGCGCCCGATCCGCATCGTAGGAGCTTGCATTTCCTGAAGGGCTGGTATCGTAACCTAATGATGGAGGAGGTGGTAGTAAGGAGTTGTCGGGTATCACTGTCCAGTCATGGTAAGGAGGAGGATCATCGGAAGGTTTCGAGAACGAGGGAGGTGGACCAGGAGGCGGGGCGTACTCGTCTCTCCCTGGAGGTGGGCCCTTAGGCGGAGCATATTGATCTGAATCGGCAAGGCGTGAGGGTGCTGTGCTCATTTGGTAATGTGAGGATGGTGGATTAGAGGGTGGTGCGTAGCCATCATCGGAGCTGCCTATCGTGGCAGGGTGGTTGCCTTTGAGGGACTTGAAGAAGCCCATGTTCAAGGATACTGCTAAGGTTAGACTTGAGCAGTTGAAAATCAGGCTCTGTCGCACGGAGAAGAGCGGTCAAGTTTATAGATCCAGATCTTTGCTTGGCGGGACCTCAAAAGTGCTTCCGGCACAGCCGAGCCCCACATGAAGACGATCGCTGCAGGGATGGCGTTATTTGGCGGTTGCAAAATGCTTGCGACTTTCGGGAGAATCGATTCCCTCCACCACAATTAGAATAAAAAATCGCACTTCACAATTTCGCATAAATATCTAGAGGTTTGGAGTTTTGATGATATACCTGGTCTTCGTGAGTACTGTAATGTGGTTTTGAACAATTCCATAGAGAGCACATAGAGTTATTTGAGATTTTATAATTTCGACTTAAACGTAGCTAGGATTAAAAATAGGGTTGACGTTTGCCTCAGTGCTTAGACCTCCTTTGCAAAATTATGTTTGATGTTCGACAAGTCCTAACCCTAGAATGAACTCTATATTCAACTCTAACTATTTATAAACGACGCTACAAGATATAATGCAATAGCTTCGAACGATCGACAAACGCTATAATAGATAGTGTAAACTATCTATAAAGAGTAAGCGTCAACATTAAAACATAATTTTGCTAAAAAAATTAAGAGCAACATTCAATATTTGAAGTAAAAACTGATTACAATAATAAATAAGTTTTATTTGAGCAAAAATACACAACAACGTTTGTGAGTGCGTTTAAGAATAATCTTATAACTCGTATAAAATAAAGCGTTATAACTAGAATAATTGTATTTGCAAATGCTATGTACGCGTTCGTTACATACATTGTGTTAATAATTGCTTATATCTTATCGATGTTTGTTAATTAGAAAGTATTAAAAGTTGCGAGATTGCTCTATTATAAAGTATTACAAGCTACAAGATCGCTCTATTGTAAAGTGCTTAAATGCGAATTAAAATCGCGCGAATGCAACTTTGATTTTAGAAACAACTTTAAGAAAAGCGATAATTTTGCTTAATTTGTCGACAAGCTTTCTTTCTAGCATTTAATTCTTTAAGAGATTATAATATGCGTGCGTTATTTAATTAGTTTTAACGTGAAGAAATTGTAAGTAAAAGCTAAATTAAGATGTCTAGCAATTAATTTTTTTTATTTAACGATTGTTCGACATAAGAGATTGTTAAATAGTAGATAATTAAAGATTACGACGTTTTAGCTTGTTAAGTCGAGAATAACAATAAAGATTGTAACAAGACTTTATTGTTAATGCGATTCTAAAATGTTATCTTGAAATTTCGAACTTAATTGTAATTTTTTTTCGATATATTATTTTACTTTATAAGCATCAATGTCAATAGTTAACTATTAATATATTGACAATAAACACAAATCAAGATAATCTACTTAGTATAGCTCTTTATAATATTTTTAGTTTACGTTATGTTCGATAGATTATTTTAAACTAAATAAAACAAAAAAACAAAAAGAAGAATTAATAAAAAAAGATTTTAGCAATTCTAAACGAAGCAAAAGACAAAATCAAGATTGTTAACACTATTGTTAGCGAAGTTTTTGACATTATTTAATAAAACAAATTATAACGAATAAAGTCGAAATAAGCGTGCGAAAAAGATGCGATAAGAGTAATTCAAACAAAAAATATAAAAATTATTAAAATTATTTACGCGAAGCTTTGTGATAAAAAGACGAAAAAAATTAGCGAAATTCGCGCTAGTTAAAAAGTAGATTTCGATTATCTTTAGCTAGACGACAACTTCGAACATCAAGTTAAATAAATAATTTTAACAACAACGCAATTTTCTTTTATTGAAGCTAATTTGCTTTTTACTCAAAACGTTATAACTTGTTTGCGAAAAAAAAAGAGAGAACGAGATTTTACGCGAGACATTTTGTCGTTCGATTGACAATTCGTTGCGCAACTTATGTTGCTAGAACAAGAGATCGAGCTTCGCAATACTTTAATGTCTTTTATAGATAAATTAAAAGTGTTCGAAATAATTTAAAAAAATCTAGCGATTAACAACTCTTCGAAGACATCAATAATTTTAAGAAAAATAGTAAGATATAAGTTATTAAGATTATTAAGAGTAACAATTGTAACAACAATCAATAGCGACGAGAAAACAAGTAACAATAATGCGTCTAACAAAATATTTGTTAAGTTATTTATTCTTACTAAGCATTCGAAAATAAAAGAAATTAAAAAGATAAAAGATTGCAAATGTTATTTTATAAATGTCGATTTTCTAAAACAAATTAGTCGCGAGTTAAGAAGTAAGATCAAAATGCGCATCAAAAGTAAATATCTTTTTACAATTTATCTAATTATAAGATTAACGTTGACGAAGAATTTTTCGAACTTGTGTTATGCTTATACTTGCAAAATTGCTAAATATATTGAGCTAAAGTTTAACAATATTAGATACAAGATTATTTCGAAGAGATTAAAGACTTGCTAACTTAAACAATTAATTTTTTAAAATTTGAAAATTAAAAATAAAATCTCTTTCTAATAACGAAAACAAGATTGATCGCTTGTTTTAAAAAATTAGTTCGAGATCTTTATATATACGCATATTAAATATTTTCTTCTTAAACGATCGATTATTGACGCGTGTTAAATTGTAATTAACAAGATTTATAACGATAAAATCTAATTAAAATAATTAATAAAGAACAATATTGTTGTAGAAAATATATTCGACTAACTCTAGAATAAGATATGCTTTAAGAGACAAATCGAGATAAGAATTGATAAACTTATAATTAAGAAGTTTGCAATATATTGACATTATTAACAAAAATAAAACGACAAGCTCAACTATAAATAATTGCGAACAATATTTTACTTCTTGAGTTAACAAGTTATTCGCATAAATTTAAAGTATTAAATGTTATACGTTTGTTTTTAACTCGATCTCAATTCTTGTTTAATATAGTATTCTTATTATGTTAAGTTTATTGTTAAAAAAGATAACACAAACTTTTATTATATTAATATATGTATATTTAGATACTTAAAAATTGAGTATAAAGACGCAATTATTTAAGACTTGATTTTGTTAAACAACAAGAATAAGCAAGTTTGCACAAAGATAATGTTAGGTTTTTATCAAATAATTGAGAAGTAATAAAAGAATATTGTCGCACATAAGAACAAATTCAAGAATACAAATATTCCGTTTATTTATAATTTAGAGAAACTATAAAAGTTTTAAAATGCGCAAAAATACAACAACTTCGTAAAAATATCTTTAAAAAGAAGAGATATGCGCGTTATCAAATCTAAGATTTTGCACAAATTGACGTCGAGTAACATTCGCGTTTTTCGACGAACTATTCTCTTGTAATATGTTGACGTATAGAAAAACGAAAAGACTTTAAACAATGTTAAGTTTAATTGATAAAACAATTTTGTTGTTGCGTACGCAACTTAAATCGCACTCAAACCTACGTTATTAAATTAATTGCATTAATATATTATCTTATTATAAAAGTTTCTTGCATCAACTTAATTGCATATCGACTTTGTTATAAATTAGACGTTTGTTTGTCAAATATTTTAAGATAATCTTATCGCGTAGACGCAAGCAATTCGATTTTAAAAAAAAAATCAAATAAAGACAACGCAAATAATAGCGTTGCATCGAATAAAGTTTTTGCAAAAATTCAAGATTGTCTTCGAGAAAGTAAAAAACGTAGAAATTGTCTACTATAACGACAATAAATATTTCGTAAATTAAAAATAATAATAATAAAACGTAGAGTTACTTAATAGAAATAAATTAGCAATAACAATAGAGTTTAGCGCGTGCAATTAATTGAACAATAACGAAGTTTGTCGACTCAATAATAACAATTACGTATTTATTTCTTTTACTTTGATTATATAACTTAAATGTCTTTAATATGTTCGAAATTAAAATTTAATGCAAGAGTAACGTCAATTTCTATTTAATTTTATAAAGATTGCATAATTACTAGTTGCATCTCACGCACATCGAAAGAGAGAAACTTAAGATCTATTATTAGCATTTATTGTTAACAATTATTTATTTTAACTAAGATAAAGATGCGACAAAGTCGATAAGACAAAATTGCGCAAATGCGATTTTGCTTGTTTTGATTACTTTTTCTTGCTCCCTAGACTAAATAAATTGTTATCGAAATTAATCTTTTTTTAATTATATTTCGCATTTGAATCGAATTTCTTCTTATTATCTTTATTAATATTGTCTCTTAATTCAAGTTTCTTCTTATTTAGTTCTTTCTTGTTATAATTGTTAGTTTCTCTCTTATTTGTCTTACTCTTAATTAATTAAATAGCAATCTTCTTTTGCTTCTTCTTTATCTTGATTAGAGCTTTAATTGACTTTAAATTGTTTAATTCGCGAACAAAAACGTCGCGAAATCGAATTTTAAAAATAAAAGAGAAGTTCTTTTTAGCGATATCGACAAACCAAATAATTTAATTGCTTGTTTTCGACTTTTTTTCTTTGAATTTAGAGATAATAAGCGAGTTTCTTTGTTCGAATATATTTTTGTTTAATTGCGTAATTTCTTTTGTAAAGTCGCAAGAATAATCGATCGATATTTAAACGACAATTTTAATCGATTTTCTTTAGAGCAATTTGTTGTTGTTAATTATTCAATCTTTATACGAGAGACGAACGAAGTATAAATTCTTGTTATATTCTTTCTTTTCTATTAGATAATAAATGTCTTCAATTTAGTTATAATAATATTTTGCTTAATTCGAATAAATAACGTAATTTTTGCAATTTTTTTCATTTACGTAATAAAAGTTTTTCGAGATATAATCGAACAAAATGCGCATTGCTTTTGAGAAATTATTGTTGTTAAAATTAACAAATTATGCACTTTTTCGAATATTAATGTTCAATTGTTTAAGCGCAACGTCTACGAGATAATTGTCGAGACAAACTTCAACTTAAGATATGTTAATTGTTTCTTAATTTTTAAGAATATTAATCTTTGATTTTATAACAAGTTAATAGTTTTTAAATATTTTAAACTCGCGTTTCGATATCTTTTTTAACTTTTTGCACAAGTTTAACTTCTTAACATTAAATATGCGATAAATTTTGTTGTGTTATTTCTTCTTTAATTTAGAAGATTTAGGATTATAATTAATAATAATATCGCGTTTGTTTTTCTTAATTTTCTTCAAAGAAATGCTTAATTTCTTATTGATTTCGACGCGCTTCTTTCTCTTTGCGTTATTTAATTCTTTCGACAATTAATTTTGCGCAATTACTTCTTTTTTTGCAATAGATTAGCGCATAAGCTTGCATTTTCTTGACTTAGTTTATACGAGTTTTATCTTTATATTAATATTATTACTCTTTATCGAAATCTTATTATTTATAATTTCTTTTTCTTTATTTATTTTGTTGTCAACATTTATATATTTAGTCTCTTTTTCAATTATATTGTTCTAATTAATGTGTAAGTCTTTGCTTAACAAGTTTATGTTAATAATATTTAATTTCTTAATTAACAATATTGTCAAAAATAATGTTTGTTATTCTTAAGATTAAAGAACGAGAGCAAAAAGCAAAAGCAAAAGCGAGAGAAGAATCAAATAAATAAAGAGAAAGATTGTGTTCGATTGTTGTCTATAAAATAAATTAATTTATAGCTAAGTTTCGCATTTTCGAAAATTGTATTAATAAAATTTAAGTATTGCTTTGTTTGTTCGATAAATAAATTAATATCAACGCGTTTGTAAATTTTGCTTTATGCTTCTATTACAATACATAAGAGTAAAAAGATAGATAATTTTGTAAATTTGATTATAATCTAAATTTATAACAAATAAAGCTAAGAAAAACAATAATTCTAGTAAATCGAACATTATTCGACTCTCTATGTCGCGTAAAGTCGAAGAGTTGTCTATAAATACTTAGTCGAATTTAATTTTTTTAATAATTTTAACTTAATCTTAAATAATATTTTTTTTAGCACTAGATAAAGATAGCACGTAATGTGTTAAAATATTCGAGTTCGTCTTCTTTCTTAATTGTGCGAAAATAACATTTATTTATTTAGTTTTATACGTTATAGTTTATTATTATATAAGTGCGCTAAGTTACAATATAATTAAACTTGATATATATATAATTGCTTTCTTGTTGCGCATTGTCGAACGTCAAAAAAAAGAAAAAAGTTTCTTAGATTAATTGTTTTAACAATTGTTAACGATAATATTGCAATTAATTTAATGCGTTCGACAAAATTGTTATTAAGCAACTCGTTGTTATAAATTGATTTTTTTTAAGAACAATTTTTGCAAGTTGATTTATTTTCTTTCTCGCAATACTTTTCGATTATCTTAATTGTTTTTATGCTATATTAAACGCAAATTGAACGAGTCACAATTTATAGAAATCATTTTAACTTTAGTCTTCGATTAATTTTGTTAAGATTGACAACACAATTAGTAATTTAGTAAGCGTTTGAATTCTATGTAGTCTAGCTCTATTGCTAATATAAATCTTTAAAGTTAATAAAATGCATATATTTTTGATGTATTGATTTTACGACGCAATCGAACTCTTGTTGCTAAGAGCAAAAGTATGTAAGAAGCTAGATTGCATTAATGCTACGAAAGGCGACTATATACTACTAGTGTAGGCGCGATAAAAAGTCGCGTTTGCGAAAGACTTTCTTAAACAAAAGAAAGTCTACAATATCGTAACAATTTGTTATTAACAAAAAAGAATGACGTTGTCTCAATGTTATAAAAATATTTTACTAAAAATTGCTATCTTAATTCGTACATTGTTTGCATTAATAGATTCTCGTAATGATACACTTATATAGACAATCAAAGCAAAAAACATCGTATACGAAAGGCTTTCGCATTAATAAAAAAAATAGCTTATTTAAACGCGAAAAGCGACAAAAAAGTAAAATTATGTTTGCGAAAGACTTTCGCATTACGATTTATTTAAATAAAAAAGCGAAAAGATTAAAAGGCTTTCGCACGAAGACGACGATAAAGAAATTTTACTTAAGTAGAGATTGCTTTGCAAACTTTGATAAAATAATAATTACGAATTTTTGTTCGCTAGATACGAGAATTAAAGAATTGACGTATGAAATCGTAAAAAATTTCTTGAGAAACGCTATTAACGAAGATGCGAAATAACGATCAAGTAAAAAGTTGATTGTTCTCATAGCGTTTTCGTAGTTCTTTATTAAATCTATAGCGTGTTCGAGTTTTGAAAAATTTCTTTATTTGTCTCATTTTAATTTATAATTTTTTTATCGTAAAAGATACTTCGTATCGCGATTAACTTCTCGCTTGTTAATAAGGCGATCAACTTCAAAAAATTTAACTTTGTTAATATCTTCGTTTACGAACATTAAGTTAAGTTGATTAAGACAACTTTGTCAAAAGAAATTCAAATTCGACGCAAGACTAAATTTCAATTGCGTGATAATGAAAACGAAATAAATTCGTTAGCGAAAAAATAATTTTAGTTTGTAGACAAGTCGATCGATCTTTTCTATTATGCGAAATGAATTGACAAATTGTTAATTAAGTTTTAAGTTAAGACGTTTAATAAATAATATATTGTATTTTCGATAAAATCTAAGTAGAACGTAATCGTCAATCTTAAGAAATAAAAATTAATGTTTTTGATCATAGTAATGTTTCGCATTCATTTGAGCGACAACGATAAAGTCTACAATCTCGATACGTATGCGAAAGAGTTTAGAAAATTTCTCGTTTGCGAAAGACTTCAATAGATCGAATGCTTGCAACGAAGTGAAATTATATGCAATCTTATTAAATAATTTGTTAATATTGACACTAATTAAGTTGTTAAAATGTCGTTGAATTTTAAGCAATATTTGCGATCATTTTACGAAACGATTTATATTAACAAGACAAAATCGAAGAACAATCTTAACAATTTAATTTGTACGTTCGAATTAATTATTAATTTACGAATAATAAATCGTAAAATAAAGAAAATTCACTTTTAATTTGTGAAACATAGCGATTCACATTTTTGATAAAAAAAATTGTTTCGATTCGAAATAATAGTTTTTAATAGATTTTAGTTTGCTAAATCAAAACGATTAAATTGAGCTTCGTCTCATTGCGAAGCTATATAAATTATTTAATCAAAAATTAGCGTAATACGTTTGCTAAATTTGCACGATACAAACATTGCGCAATTGTAATCTTTCGTAAATTTCGACAACGCGAAAATAAAATCGATGCTAATTGTATAAAAAGAAACGAAAGACGTCAATATTAATTAAAGAGAATCATATAAGACGTGTCGTCTAATCTAATAGATTTGACATTTCGAACAATGTTTAAGATAATCTCGAAGATATTGCGATAAATTGCGAACATATTAGAAAACTAAAATTTTGTCGTAGCATCTAGCAAATTCGAAATAATTATCGTTGTAAGTCATGTTTAAAATGTCTTTGATAATTAAATAAGAAATGCACAATTGTTGCAATTCATAAACGTAATCTTCGATAATAAAATCGTCTAAGCGAAAAATGAGTTCTTGCTTTTTTTAATAAAAAGAAAGTTTTGCAACATTTTTGTTGTTTTGAGCATCAAAGATGTCTACAATACGCTTTTAATTAAAATTAAATTAATAACTATCTAATATTCGTTTGCGAAAGCTTTTCTTCATCTTTACTAAAAAGATAGTGAAAAGAGCGTCGAAAACGTTTTCGTCTTTTGCGAAATCAAGATTTTCGACGTTGTCATTCGATAGACGTGAGAACACATTAAGTACAATGTGTTGCTTTTTAAGCTTGTGTCAAAATATCAAATTAAAGCGCTAAATATAGTCGAAGACTCTAACGAATCGAAGATTAAATTTATTCGTTAAAATCGTAGTAAGCGTCATCTATTTAATGATGTCAAAAGTTGTCTTATAATCAATATAAATAATGATAAATTCAAAAGAGACTTTCACGATGTGACGAATTTTCTTTAGCACTTATACTATTTTTGCGAACTCTAATTTCGTTAATTAATATCAAAATTTCGTAAAGATAACGAGACGACTAAGAAACAAAATTGACTCAATAACATAACGCGACGAATACATAACTTGAATTGCGAAAGATTTCGTCGTAAACGATTTTTATTTTAGTAAAAAAATTCTTGCTTTTGTAACGCTTTGTTTTAATAAGAAAGCATTTTACAATTAAATTTTCTTAATATAATATATGATTGCATCGAAGTCAAATTCTTTATTAACGTTTAAATTAACAAAAAGTTAACGACTAGAATTAGCGTGTACAAAATAGAAAAATTTTGACAATATAAATTTGATCGTCGCGAAGAAAGCGATTTTTATTGTCGTAAAATTTTGAAACTTTGTCTTGCAAAAATAATTTTAACGAGAATTTTAATCGTGAGATTCTTTCGTAGAAGCTTCGTTTTTCTTTTTTAAAATGATTTAAATATATCGACGTAATAAGAAACGTAATCTCTTAATTAATTCGTTAATTCTAAAAAAGTCTCTAGTTGTCGCAATGTGCGAGAAAATCGAAGTATAAAGATGACGCGAAGTTTTTTCTTTGCGATGATCAATTTCAATAAGTTGATCTTTTAATTAAGTAAGAAAATTGTGAGATATTCAATGAAGACTTTGAAAGATTTGATGAATACGTTGTTTTTATCAAGTACGTCGAAAATCTTACGTAAGTGAGTGACGTATTCTTTCGCAATATAAGAAAAGATAACGATGTCATCGACGTAAACTTTTGCAAATCGACGAAAAACGCAAAGAAGACGATCTATTTAACGTTGTACGTACGCAAATGAGTTTTTATAATTTATAATAACGACATTAAAGCTTTTTTAATTTCGATAAAACATTACTATTAATTTGTGTCGATCGAGAGAATGAACTTGTTATTAATAAAAAAATGTCAAGCAATCTATTACTATAATAAAAGAGCAATCTTGAAGAAAAACAATAATGTTAGCTTAAAGAAAAAAAGAATACGCGTTAGACTAAGTAAAAGCGTTTAAATTGCGAATGTCAACTATCATTCTTTTTTTACGTTCGTCGTTTTAATTTCTTTAGACATAGTAAATCGAATATAAAAACGATATAAATTCGTTAATTTAGAACATTTTGTCATTGACATAAAGATTGTCGAAAGTCTTGTTAACTAGCTTTTTATTTCGCTTTCTTAATGAATAAATTTTTGTTTTATCGTTAACGCAAGATTTCTAATTAAACTTTAAAGAAATTTTTATTCAATTTTTTATCGAAAGATTAGCGAAGCTAGTGTCGCGTCAAAGAGCAAGATAATTCTACACAATATACGAAAAGATGTTGACGATTGCAAGAACGAAATTATAAATAATAATTTCGTTGAGCAAGATAATCTCGTTTGCGAAAGACTTCTTCAAAAAGAATTGCGATAATAACTCAAAGATGATCGAAACTTTTTACAAATTGTCTTGAAAATCTATCTTAATCGATAATATTGTTGTCGACGCAACGTATGCGATAGCATAAGCGAAAACGAACTTCTTGAATTAGCTGTTTTAATGAATGAATTTCTATTCTTAAACAACAAGATTTCGAACATCTTTATCGTTTGCGTCAATAACGAAAGCATTAAAATAATTCATTTTTACGATATAATCAAGTCAATAATTGCGAGAAATTTAAATCAATTTATCGTTGTCATTACGCGCTATTATTGTTTTCGTAAAAACATTTATCATGCTAGCGTAAAAGATTAAGCTAATATTATTCTTAAATTCGAACAAGAAATTTTGACTCTTAAGTACGTCAAAATGATGTATCACGATAAGCATTTTCGTTCGCGAAGAAATAACGATAGTCTTTCGCAAATAAATTGAACAAATAATAGACTTCGAAAACTTAATTTCAACATTAATAATAATATCACAATTGTTAATGTGTACTTCGCGCTTCTTGACGTCTATAACAATGCTTTTTAATTCGATAATATCGTTGTTAATAAGCATGTTAATCTTCAAATTATCGACAAGATATACTTCGCATCGTATGTGAACAATAACATTTTTTTCGTTTTTTTGATCAAAAATGTAGAAATTAAATATCGCGTACTTAAAGCTTCAATGTTTCGTAATTTCTAAATCGCGCATTTTTAAAGATGTTGTCATAGTGCGAATTTACGTATTAGAAGTTTGCGCTTTGAATCAAATTTAATTTGCACAAATAACGTTAGCATTAATATCGTAGCAAACGTCATTAAAATTAAAGTTTTAAAAGAGTGTCATTTTTTCTTTGACGTAAGAATATTTTTAATATGTATATTTTGTATCGATTTTCTTGAAGACGTCGACTAAGAATGTTATAATAACGAAATTATCGTCTACGAAAGAATTTGACGCTATGTTGAAATTCTTTATCGCATTCGTCGTTATAATATTATATGCTTCAATAGCGAAAAAGATTGCTTCAATAGCGAAAAACATTGCTTCAATAGCGAAAGAAATTGCTTCAATAGTGAAAAAAATATTTTAATAAAATCAAAATTATAATAATTGTTTGCGAAAGACTTTCGCAATCTCTTTTTGCGCGAGATTTGATAAGCATCTTCTAAATGAATATGTAGACGATTGTTAAAGTCGAAAGTGTTCTTGTAGCGACAACATTAATAAAGAGAATTTAAGAGTGTAATTATGTGTGCTAAGAATTTCGAATTGTCTCGAAAGTCTTTCTTAAAATTGTAGTAATTCAAGTCATTTCAAATCGCGTAGTAATTACTTATTGATTTAGAATTCTCGTTTTCGTCGTAAAAGTTTTTTGCAAACTCGTTTTCGTTTTCTTCATTTAATACGTAAATCTATTGTTTTCTTAAAAATCTTTCGTCGTTTCGAGAGGCGTTGTCTTAATTGAGCTAATTCTTTCTTTAATTCGAGAAATCGAACGCGTTTCTTGCGATAATTTGTAGAGATTGCTTTGCTAGAGGCAATGCAATTGCAAATTTAATTTGTTCGAAACTAAAAGATTGTCGAGTCTAGTAAGCAAGATTCTAATATTAATAAGAACTTAAGAAGTTTAATTTTGCGTTCGAGAAAAAAATAAATATTAAGAAGCGAAATTTTCAAATGACGATTAAGAAAAATCGTCTCGAGTTTGTTGTCAATCATACTTATTGCTAGGATTAAATTGATTTTTTTGATTAAAATTTTCGATACATCTAGTTATTTTGAATTAAACATTAAATTTATTATCTAGCTAATTAAGAAATGTTTTTATAATAATATTTGTTGTTAACTTTGAAATATCGCATCGAAATTTCTAATTTAAATTGTTTTATGCAATGAAAAGTTAATTGTAAAGAAAAGACATTTTCGTCGTCTTTGCATAACGAAAAATATCTTGTACATAAAGACAAGAATTCTTTTGTTGTTAAACGTTTATTATAGAATATCGTTCGCGTTGTAAATGTTGCAAAATTGTCGAAATTTGTTTCTTAAAGCGATAAATTAATGCTTCGTATTAACTTTTTAAATCAATATTTTTAAGCAATTGGTTTTCGAGATCGAAAAACTTTATAGAATGTTATATAAGAATTGAGTCGCAAAGATATTGCGACAACGTCGTTTTAAGCTTTAATTCGTTGCGAAGAAATGTTATATTTTTTAGTCAATTTACGAAGACATAGACGTCGCGATAAAATACGTATCTATCGACGTTAACAATAGAAGAGTTGATATTTGCAAAATTGTCATATTTTAAATCGAAATACTTTATGTTATTAAATTTTTATTTATCGTTATTATTGTTCGTATTTTCAAGATTAAGCAAATCATTAAAAGAAGAAATTAAACTTTAACTCTTGTAATTGCGAAAAACTTTCGCAATTATTGTTGTCATTTCGCACTTTTGTGCATTAATAAAAGTCAATGCTAGCGATTAATTGCGATTTTCGTTAATCATTTTCGATCTAAATATTTCTTTAATGATCTTAAAAAATTCGAAAGATGTTGATCGATCAATTGTATCGTTCGCAAATGCTTTGTTGTCTTAAGATATAAAAACGACAAAAGTAAGAAAAACGACAAAAGCAAGAGTTTACTTAAGTTGACAAATTGTCGTGCGAAATACAATTCGATCGATAGTTCACTTTGTTAACTAAGAGCGAATATTAACGAATTGACTACAAGAACAATTAGTAGACTTCGCGAAAAAAAAATTAAAAATGTTTCTAACTATAGAAGCAACGTGAGTTTTAATTTAATTAAAAACAATTTCTTCGTAGCGATGTTCTATAAAAAGAAATTCGTTAATTTAATAAACAAAAACAACGATATTGCGATCGACGTTAAATATTGTCGAAGCTAGTTTGTAAATGTTTGTTAAAGACTTCTAAATGTTATGAGAGCAAAAAAGTTTTTACGAGCAACGAAAGTCGTAATAAGTTAACGAAAGACTTTGACAAACGACGCAAGATAGAAGTGAAAAATTGTTTGTAAAAAAAAATTGAGTTGTGATAGTAAGATTTTTGCTCTAATAGTAAGAAAAATTTTCGCAAACAAAAAATTCTTTCGCAAGCAAACAAGAATAATGAATGAAATCGAAACGAAAATCGATAAATGAAAAATTAAGAGTTATTTGTACAAGAGAAATCTAATTAGAAAAACAAAATCTAGTGAAAGCGACAATTTTCTAATAATTGCAATAGCAAGTATTAAATGATGTTGTTGCAATATTAATAATTGAAGCTATCAATTTGCTAAGAGCAAGAGTATGTAAGAAATTAAGTTGCATTAATGTTACGAAAGGCGACTATATACTACTAGACTAATCGTTGGACCAGGTTTCGATATCAACATTTTAGCTCGACCCAAATACTCGATATCAATCTCTTGACTCGACTTGGAATCGACCTCGAGTCAACGATTTCTTGACTTGGCTCGATCGACTCGCCAAGCAATCCGAAATGACGTCAAAATGCCAAGATTTTCTATTTTTAAAAAAAATCGCATTATTTGAATTACTAAAAATAGTTTAAAAATAATAACGCACAAATAACGTACAAATGCATTATCTAAATACATTACTATATAATATTATTAACAAATTAATTAAATTAATCAACTTAATTAAGTTAATTAATGCACTTTTTCAAAAATAATCTAAATTTTTCGAGTCTTGGCGAGTCGAGCCAAGTTATACGCTAAGTACTTCATATCTAGCCTTTGACTCGACCTAAATACTTGAGTCAAGATTTCTAACCCAAATCGAGTCTTGCGAGTCGAGAACTCGACTCGAACTCGATGACCTAGCTCGACGCGATTAATCTATATACTACTAGTGCAAACGCGATAGAAAGTCGCGTCTACGAAAGACTTTCTTAGACAAGAGAAAGTTTGCAATATCGTAACACTCGTAGAGATAATTTCGCGTTGCGCATATTTGTTTATAATATATCTTAATTGTTATTATTTTTATACACATTCTTAATTGTATTAATCTTCGTTTGTCTTATATTTGTTAATTGCTTAAATATAACTTTAAATTAAGATTTTTATTTGCAAAAGTCGAGTTGCTATATTAATTGTTTAAACACAAGTCTAAATTGAGATTTTTATGCGCGAAAGTCGAGTTGCTATATTAATTGTTTGAACACAAGTTTGAATTAGAATTTTTATACGTAAAAGTTAAATTGTTATGTTGATTGTTTAAACACAAGTCTAAATTAAGATTTTTATGCGCGAAAGTCGAGTTGCTATGTTGATTGTCTAAATACAAGTTTAAATTAAGATTTTTATGCGCGAAAGTCGAGTTATTATGTTAATTGTTTAAACACAAGTTTAAATTGAAATTTTTATGCGCGAAAGTCAAGTTACTATGTTAATTGTCTAAACACAAGTTTAAATTAAGATTTTTATGCGCGAAAGTCGAGTTACTATGTTAATCGTCTAAATACAAGTTTGAATTAAAAAATTTATGCGCGAAAGTCGAGTTGCTATATTAATCGTTTGAACATAAGTCTAAATTAAGATTTTTATGTACAAAAGTCGAGTTGCTATATTAATTGTTTGAACACAAGTCTAAATTAAGATTTTTATGCGCGAAAGTCGAGTTGCTATGTTGATTGTTTAAATACAAGTTTAAATTGAAGTTTTTATGCGCGAAAGTCGAGTTACTATGTTGATTGTCTAAACACAAGTCTAAATTAAGATTTTTATGTGCGAAAGTCGAGTTGCTATATTAATTGTCTAAATACAAGTAAATTCTAGAACGATTAAGATTGCAACTAATTTATATACTTCTTTTACTTGTTAACAAGACATATTTGTTTCTTCTTAATTTGCAAAACGTATTAATATTAAACGTCTATAATTAATTTTACTTCGAATATATATATTATAAATATTTTTATCTTTTCTTTGATGCATCTTTTTTTCGTCTTTTGTTGTTTATATATATAATTAAGTTAAAGCGCAAATGCGCTTTACAAGATAACTTTGTAAATCTTAAGTAAATAGAAAGATGAAACATTTATAAAACGTTCGAATTAAATTTTCAAGATTCTTAACATAATTTGTCGCGTTCGAATTAAATTTTCAAGATCTCTAGCATAATTTGTTGCGTTCGAATTGAATCTTCAAGATTTCTAGCAAAAAAGACAAATAAAAGTCGAGAACAATAGAACTCGTCTTGTTTTGTTGTTTTATTCGATCGAGATAAATCGAGATAAAAATGTTGTTTGAACGAATTTCGAACATTAATTGCAATTGAAAATGTTAATAAGTTAACAAAGCATTAGATAGAGCTTAAAAAAAGATAGCGAATGCGAAGCTAATAATAGATAATATACTCTTAAATTCAAAGACAATTAATCGCGAATTCTTGAACGCATTTAAGAGACATTAGATAAAGTTAACATTCGCATTTTGTTATCAAGATATATTAATAATATCTTACATTAACAATATTATAACTAAAATTGTATATAAATTAATTGCGAAAAATAATCCAAACATACATTGTATAAGTGTTGTTTCTTCGACACAAAGTATCTTAATGTTGCTTATTTTAAATTATTAAGAAAATTGTAAAAGCAATAATGCAAGTTAAGATTTATTTATTTATAGATATACTAGCTTAATAATAACTAGTTATAAATATATATTTGCTATCGAAAGAACAAAGAGAATCTAAAAAAGAAATAAATTCTTTATTATAGTAGACAACAAATTATCGTTATATTTGCGTTATTAAGAAGAAAAATAAAGAGTAAATAGCAACGTAAAGCAAAAAGAATTGTAGAAATTCTTAAGCGTTTAACGCGAGCTTAGACGTCGTCTTACTTCTTTTTATAAACAATATACAAAATTGCGTTGCATTTATTAACGTTAACTTTTATTTAATTAACACATTAATAACTTATTAGTTACAAAGTAAAAAAACAACTTGCGAACAATTCGAAGTAACTTAGCGAAAAAGATCTAATAAAGACTTGAACGTAACAAATAATATATAAATATTAAAAACAAATGGGAAGCAACTTAATTTCGATCGACTTGTCAAGAAGTCTCGACTCGAAAGCGTAGATTGTTCGCGATTGTTGTTAACAATTCGAAATTATATATAATTGTGCGAATTTATTCTTTGATATAACGCAATATTGTATAAGATTTGCTTTTTCGATTTTTATACTTTTAGTAATTTTATGTTTGTTGTCTAAAATAAAAATTCGAAACTTCGAATATAATTAATTTAAATCGAAAATTGCAAATAATACAAAAAATAATAATTTAAGCTCAAAAATATATATTATAATATGCGACTTTTGTTCGCAATAAAAGACGTTAATACTTAATAACAATTGTTTAATAAAAACAAATTTAAAGATAAGTAGAGATTTATTGTATTGCAATAAAAATATAAATTGTGCATCAAAACTTAGTCTTTAAGATAAGAGAATTAAGAACAAATATTTTATAAAGATTTAACAATATCTTTAGGCAATAACGCAATAATTTTCTTGATTATAATATTGTTACGCGACGTTGCTCGAAGTTTATAAGATATCTTCGAGATATCAAATTAAACAAGTTGTATTCGCGATAAATCTTGTATCTAAAAATAAACTTAACGATTAAAGTATATTAATAAACTTAATTTGTAACTTTATACTTTGCAATTAATGTTTGCATTTAATAGAATTAAATAACGTTAACTTGTTACTTTTGATCTTTTATAATTGACGAAGACTTTCGACGACAAGTTAATAATAAAATAACGTATCGAAAGTTGCAAAATTAAGTATAAAGAAGAGCGAAAAGTTAATTCGATTATTTAATTTAAATGTTTGACAAAGAGATTACGTTTAACAAAGAAGAAAATAAATTTTATAACAATTGTTATGCAATAATCTAAATGCGAAATCGAGAATATTAAAGTTTAATTTAATTTGTTATATCAATTACGTTATAAGCATTAATATAAATACTCGCTTTAAGTAAGCAAAACAACGTTATGCAAAATTAATTTGATTTATTTTATTTTCTTGTTATTTTGTTAATTTAGAAATAAACACAATCTTTATTTAATACATTCGAAAACATGTAAACGTGAAATATTTTTCGTTATATTAAAATTCTTGTATTATAATTTTTCTTTTTATCAAGTTTTTATCAATTATTAAGAAGCTAACATTGAGTTTTATTTTATTATCTTTTTTGCAAAATTTCAACAATTAAGATTATTCTTTTAACAATATTTATTTCGTTCGTTTATTATCTTTAGACCTTTTAATTTTTCTCGCGAACGTTTGTTGATCTTGCAAAATTAAATTTGAAAAAGTAAAAAATATTACGAATTTAATATTAAGTTATAAGTTAACAATTGTTAAGTATCTAGTTTTGTTAAGATAGTATCGCAATAAATTCGCAAAACAATATAACAAGTTTCTTGATTACGTCTATAGGAATTTGATTAAAAAAGAAGAATTTTCTCTTTTGATAAATTTACAAAAGTTTATTATTGTATTTTATTACGATTGATTTTGAGCAATAAATAAATTGCGATTCGAACTAAATACGTTAATAAAGAATAAAGTCTTCGAAAAATATTAAAAATTCTTAGAGATTATAGATTAAGAAACTTTGACTAACTTCGAGAAAATTAAGAAGACAATAATTAAATATGTTTTTCGTTAACTAGAATTTATTGTCAACGTTGGTCACTTAAAACACTAGAACAATTGCGATAAAAATATATTTAAAGCTTAACTCTTAACAATGTCGAAACTATGTTATCTATTTTATCTTGACAAATCGAATAATTTTTAATCGATTTTTGCTCTTTATCTTTACAATAACAACGTTTGTTGAAGAATCGTTAATTTACTATACTTTGTTAATCTAATTATATTCTATCGCACAATTTAACGTTATATAAAAAAGTTGACAAATAAAATTAAAAGACAACTTAGATTAATAGAAAAACTTTCAATTATAATTTTAACATATAATAATTTCGATTATGTAGAAGATAGAAAGAATAAAAGAGTTAATAAGATAAAACAATTTAAGTTTATTACAACAACTCTTATATTTGAACCTTACGAATTTGACTTAATTTCGCTAAGAAAGAAGATATAAAACTCTTGATTTTACTTGCTTTTAATTCGACAACTTGTAATAAAGATTAAGAACGTCGAACTCGACATAAACGTAAATAATAATCGAATTAATTAGTATTGTTCGACTAACAAAGCAAATTTAATTGCGATATATTAAGATTATTATACAAGATCTCTTTATAAATTCAAAGTACAAAAAGATAAAAAATAGATTTTTTTAATTGACGTTTATGTTATTTATTCAATTGCTAAAATCTTATCAAATTAAGTATTATTCTATAAAGTCGATTTTAAGAATAAAAGCACAACAATTAACAATATTAATATTATTAACGATCTTTATTTTACGCAAATTGAATTTAAGAGCGACGACTTGTAATTCGACAATAACATGCGAATTTGCGCAAGTAATTAAAAAATTTATAAGAGAATAAAGTTAACAATAATTTTGCGAAAATATACGTTCGAACTCTTCTTCGATAGCTTTAACTAACTAATGTTAATAATTAAATTATAATATCTTAGCTTCAATATAATGCAATTAATTTATTATATTTACTTCGATAACGCGCGTTTTAAGAACGAATCAAGTCTTTAATATGTAACTAACAAATAATAACGCAAACGCGTTGTTTAGCTTAACGACTTTTAGAATATTAAGAAACTAATTTTACAAAATTATAAATCTTGCGCAATCGATATTATAATGCGTTTAACTTGTTAAAAGAAGCACAATTTCAAAATTATTATCAATACTTTAATGTAATTTAAATCTTATATTAAAAGATTTATCAAATTCTAAATAAAATTACTTCGACGTATAAAAGATTAATTTCACAAATTATTATTTGCGCAATCGATTATCGCAATTTTATCAATTCTTAATTAAGAATTTCGAAATTATTAGAACTTTTGTAATTATATAAAGTTATACATAACACTTCGATATATTATTAAACACGCGAATATCGAATTTTTAAATTTTTTTTTTTGAAAAATTACGATTGTTTTTTAGACAAAGACAACGAATACGTTAAACTATGCTTAAGCATTATTGCGCGTACTTTATATAATTGACATATTAGCAATGTCGAAGAAATTGCAAGATACAATGTTAACTAATAATTTAGTAAATCTTTAAAATCGAAAAGACTTTAATTTCGAGATAGATTAATTACTAAACTTACTAAACTTAAATCTAAAAATATTTCAAAAAAAAACGCTCGATATTTTCTTAAAATAGCGACGAGCTACTTAAGAATTAAACATTTACGAGCTTATATTTGTTAAAACTTAACTTATCTATAAAGAAATTGTTTAAAATTGTCGAATTAAACAAATATTTAAAACAGAATAAATTGAAAAATATATAAAATATAACGTTGCATCTAGTAGAAACATTATTAATTAAGAAGTTTATTAATCGATATTTCAAAAATTCTATTGTAAACTCGTATATAACGAGCATTGTTAAATTGAGCGAAAATAATGCTAAATACAATTGTCGATATTAAATAAAACTCTTTGTTACGACAAAGAATATAAACAACAATAAAATTCTAAAGATTAAATATATAGACAACAACGACAAATTTAAATTCGAGAAGACTCTAAATTCAAACAAAAGTTCTCGATTTTTCTTAATTTAAACGTGTTATTGTCGCAAATATTTGACGATAAAGAACGCCCACTTTAGTCTTTTTTACAATCTTTCAAATTTATATTTGCACAACTTTGTCTATTGCGATTGTCGCGTTTATCTTTATCAAAACTTGTTAAATTGTCAAAATTGCGTCGCATGCGTTTAATAATTAAACTAAGTTTATAATTGTTTAAATAGCTTGATCTCTTTCTTTGTCTCTTAATTTCTCGTTTGTCTCTTAACAACGATAGATTTTTATTAATATTTTCTAAAAAAAATTTAGCGATTCTTGTTTTCGAATTCTAAGTGTTCTTGAAAGCGTTTTTGAAATTTTTTTACTTATTTGTCTTTTAATATTTGTTAATTTTTAATTTTTAATACAATATTTTTTTTACTCTTTAATCGACAAAGCTCGCATTTATCAATTTTGTATTTGTTTTTTACTTATTTTTTTTTCTTTTTTTTCTTGTTATTCTTTGTTGAAGATTTGTAATCAATTTTTATTAAATAGAAGATTTGTTGTTGTTAAAAAATTACAACGACTTCGTTTATTAATTCTTCGTTTACTTTGTTTTTATTGCGCAATCTTGTCGCAATTATCTTATTTAATTTAACGTTTAATTATTAATCTTGTTTTAAGATCTTAAGTATCTTGACATTGTATTGCGTTGCATTACTTTATACGTTTTTTATAATTTGCTTAAGAATTGCTTTATTAATTATATATTCGTTTTAAATTATTAGATTTTTTAATATCTCGTTAAACATAATTAAGATTAAATAAAATTTAAGATAAGAATTAGAAAATATTGTATAAGTCTTTTGCGTTTTTTGACTTTTTAATTGTTTTTTAAATTAGATTTTCTTTTTTAATATTCGAGTATTTTAAATATTCAATTTTGTTATGCAAGACAATAAGTATTTGTTTATTCGAATTGCAATTCGAGCAATATAATTTAGATTAAATTTTATCTTACTTTGCAAAACTTATATTATTAATTATCTTGTTATTGAAGTATAGCAATTCGATTCTTCGATAACAATTGTTTAAAACGTTAATTAGCTCTTATATACTCTTTTTGAGATTACAACGACATATAGCATCTAAATTATTTATTAACTCGATTGCATTGTTTTTATCGAGATTTTGCTCTAATTAAGAAATATTTTTATTGTGGTTTATTATTCGATTATTAAGGTTGTTTTTTTCTTTAGACGTTTCGTTGTTAATGTTATTTATTTCTTCGATAATTGCGATAGAGTTAACATTGACATTTTTGCAATTAATTGATACTTTAAAAGCTAAAGACTTTATGCATTACTTTAAATACAACATTATAAAATATGCTTGTTTCTCGACGCATCGATTTGCGCACTTAAGACACTAATATATTCGACTAATATTTTTGAATACAAATTATTAAATAACTTGTCTAATATTCGAATTATTTACTCTTATTTTATAGATTTTGATGCAAATTAAAATTCTAAAAAATTAATATAAATGCAATCTCTTCTTAAAAGTACGTTAAATATGTTTTTTGTTATTTTTAATTATTGACGCTATTAAGAGAAGCACTTATTAAATAACTTTTTTTAAATATTTAAAACTTCTTATTTATTGTCGAAAGAATTCTCAAATTTAAAACATCAAATTGATGCTATTTATATATATTATCGTTTTTGATATATCGAATGCGCTTTGCAAGATATTTGATAAAAGAAATTAAAAATCTAATATATTCTTAATTGTCTTCTTTATTTTGATAAATTACAAAAATATCTTAGAGCAATCTAATAATGTTCGTAGCACTTTGATTTACTTGTTAAACTTATATTGATTTCGAATTATTTTCTCGATCTTGTTGTTTAAGATAGCAAACATTTTTAATATTAAAATTTCGATTAACAATCGTATTCGAAGTATATTAAGATTTGCATATTCGACTCTAAACTTTCGTTATTTTTCGATTAAATAAAGCTTGTTAATAACTAGTATGCATAGTTTGAAAGAAAAAGACTTGTATCTTAACATCTTGTTGTTAAAGTATTAATTAATAGCAATTTTCGAGCTAATAAATACTAGAACAAGATTAGTTTAATTACTCTTTTATTGTTCAAATGTTAATAACATAATTAATTGTATATAAAGATATTCAATTTTATCTTGTTTTGCGTCTTCGAGTTGTTGTTGTTATTGTTTAACATTAACAATTTATATTTTGAAATACTATTTAACTTTTTATACTAATTATTTTTCAAGATTAACAACAATATAATAATTAATATAGTTTTCGAGATATTGTACATAAATAACGTTGTCTAAAATAGCAAACTCTTTTCGAAATTAATCTTTATTATAACAATTAAATTATCGATTATTGCTTGCGTTAATGTATTGATTTGCTTTTGTTTTGTCTTGAAGTTAAAGCAATTTCGCACGATTGTCTTCATGCGCTTTTGACTTATTTGCATTTTTTAACATTTTCGTTATTCTCCAATGCGTTTATTGTTTTTGCGTCGATTTATAAAGTATTTAACATGCGACAACAATAACAGTTGAGTAAATTTAAGCACTTGTAAGATCTTCAATTAATCGATTGCTTAAATAATAGAATTGTAAAAAGCTTCGAACGTAAAGTATAAAATCTAATCGAACTTAAAAATTGTGTTATAAATTTTCGATTTTTCGATTTTTTCGAGAATTACAATTTGAAGACGACAATAAAAGCGCATTAGACGTAACACGTATTTAATTCTAGCATTATTAGATAAAGCATAAACAAGAGTAGCAAATCAAACAACAATAATACTTATAATAATTATAATCGACATTGTGTTGCGCGATAAAGTTGATTAACAATATTCTTAAATTGTAAAAACTAAACTTTGATGTATTTATCAACAAGAAAGTCGATTTTCTCTCAAATTAAATTATGTTGCTCTTAGATTTGCTGCAAAAAAAATCTAAAAACTCGCTATAATATTCTTTATATCGAATTTGAACGTACTTAAACACACTAAAATCTAGTTCAAGTCATCGCGCATAAGCTATCGTCTAGCTTCAATTCTAGCGTCGCCCTAACTTAAGCGAGTATTTAGGGTTGATTTTAGGGTTAAAGGTTTTTCTGCAGGCAGGTCTGAGTACTGAGGCAAGTTGACGTACTAGATAAAATACTAAGAAATTCCAACTAGAACAAACGTCTACAATTCACGCTATTAAGATACAAATTGACAGGTGTTTAACAAATTTGTGATAAGAGAATTGTTCTCAAGTTTTAGTAACAAAATTCGAGAGCTTGTTGATAAAGTTATAGGCGATTGAATCTAACATCATTGCGAAGTTGCGTTGTGGTGGGGGGAAATAGTTTTCCCGAAAGTCGCAAAGCATTTTGCAACCACCAAATCTGGAAGACTGGAAACGCTCGAAAGTGCAATCAGGGTTCTTCTAGATCGCACCTCCGTACAATCATATTCTACAGACACGGATTTACATAACCATTGCACACCCTGTAAAGACCACAGTAACTAGCGGGCTGACGAAATCACGAATCACCCTTGTCAGCGCAGTTAGCTAGTAAACGCCACCTAATCTATAAAACGGAGAACATCCTTTTGGTCAGAAATCATGTATACACTCGCTCGTCGTCTACATGTACCTTCGCCTCCACGTCCTTTGCGCGATCAATTTGAAGCTCAAATCAGCGCTCTGACAAGGTATGTTTCAGGTTTGCAACGCTCCAAAAAGACAGGCGAGAGAATATATTAATTCTGGTGGTATTCTGGTGGTAATGTGTGTATATCTCATTGCCTCCCAGATGCAAATGGCATCGATCGAGTGGCTTTTGGGACGATACACCAACGTTGGTGGCGATTAACAACAACGCAATGTATCTTCCCTGATTTGCGTTGGTCGCATGCAACACGTGATTCCGTCGACCCGTGGAATACCGTATTCCTCATGAGGTGCGAGATGATTATGGAAGTCCTTTTCTGTATATTCTATCAAGTGTCCGATAACAGTAATGGCCACATTTGCGCTCGTCGACCGTCATCAGACCGATCTGTCAATCTACGGCTCAAACAATAATGATGGTTACCAGTCCGTACACCACACACAATTCTGCATTGAGTACACGCTACCCTCACCATGTACTATATTACCAACGCTGACTCCAATCTATCGAACAAATACCATGATTGGATCAGTCGAGATCCCTTATACAAAGGAGAGTAGATATCTGTACTAATCTTTCTCTTGCCATGGATCGGTATCATTGACTATTGTCTCGTTGTTCCGTCAGCATGTCTGTCTTCATGGGCACCAAAGATCTTTCACATGCGTGTAGAACGGCACAATTAATTGGTTCCACGCCTAGATTCTTGGAATTTGGCTGCCGCTTGAGCATGGGAGAAGGTCATGACTGCGTTAAAATGCAATTACAGCTGATGTCTATCATGATCTCAGATGTTTAAAGTAGAAGTAAACTGTCGCCGCTGTTCAATTCTACGAATTGGAAGTTCTCTGTGCATTTCGTTTCTTCAACAGCATGAGCACGCTGCTTTACCTTTGTTTCTTTCAATCTCTTGATAGCTTCTTCAACGGTAAGCGAATTGTATCGCAACAAGTATTTGATCAAACCCTTTCCAAGTTTGACCTCGTCATGGGTGGGCACCCAGTATCGTGCTTTACTATTCTCGCAACACTCAAGGCCATTGACTGCGCCAAGATTTACTCGTCCGAACCAACCGATGAAGACTTCTCGAAGGCCATGCATGAGGACCAAGGGTCGAATTGGAGGAAGAGCACTTGACAGTAGTTTGATATTCTCCGGTAGGAGGCCATGAGGTGTATATATCACCGCTTCCGCTGGTCTATCTTCTGAGGTTACTGAGCCAAAGAACCCATCTTGCTCCAAGTTGAAACACACCACGACCGCCGCATGAGTGTTTGAAATATCTAGGCTTTGGGAGATTCTGAAAACCCCCAGCCAACTGGGTAAAGCATCTGCGGTGAACGTTCTCCACATCGGAGCAGCCATCGAAAGGGCGGGTATGTCCTGAACGGAGATGAAATGAGACCAAGACCTAATTGTAACTGCGGCCGTTCCATTGGCTAGAATAGGAGTAGCGGGATCGATCTCCAATAGCGTACCTTTATTGCAGTGATCCGTGAATTCGTGGGAAATGAGAACTGCATCAATATATGGATTTGTGTTTTGCTGCGTAGAAGCTGAGCCCTCGTCTCTACTCCCAGGAGATAAGCCCTGGGGTAAGCTTTCTGTACCTTTCAAGCGCTCGTTGAGTTCGGCAATCGACTGTACAGCCGGCTCAGTCACGTGCCATTGCCTGGAAAACCACCAAGCTATATCGATCTGGATCCCGTTGAACCATGGATCTATCAGTATATTGAATCGGGATCGTCCGGATGGCGCGTCTTTCCATGGTAGTTGTAGCAGCCACGAGGTATCTCCGTTCAGGTGCGTCAGTATCGGTCTTGGAATATTGCAGGTACCGATGGCTGAAGCAGAAAGTTCCCCTTGAAGCTGCAATGCCGAATTTTCCATGCCGATAGTGAGGCACCTTTGCAGGAATTCAGGGTGTTCAAGGTTTACACAACAACACGTTACTCCAGGCACTTCCCCCACTCCAGACGCATGGGCAGGTGTCTTGCTCGACTGCAATTGAGCGTGGGATTTGATGTTCATATGCGTTTCCGAGTAGTAGTGTAATCCAGAAGAACCGGGCTAAGTACTACCCTACGTCAAAGTGGCGAATGCTGATGTGTGGCGCCTGTGGCTGCAATGACAGGAAGCACTTTGCGATGTGAAGCCCAGTATTGCCCTTCTTTCTAGCTGGCTGTCCACGTCCTCCCAACATCACGACTCTGTTGCACCGAGCCGGCCAGCTGTCATACCGCGTCATTCAAGCTTCTTGGCCAACGTCCGTGCCAGCCTTTCCCTGTTCTGGCCGTCCTGGAGTGCGCTAGATGAGTCAGCGGCGGCCTTATCGGGCCCGTCTGACAGACAGGAACTCTGCATCTTCTATTGCCATCATTCACAATTGTCCTTCAAGGCTTTCTGCTTTCTTGCAGACCCATACCATTTATTCCAATTAACATTCATGGTGGAATCTTCTGACGAGCCGAGCTTATTAGATCGCATCCGCTCTAAAGCGCATGCCTCCTCGAAGCCTTTTCCAGCAGGCGACGAACGTCCTGCCCTTACCCTAACGAACCTATCTCCTCCAAACGATGTACACACCTCTCCGCGCCTCAATACTGGGGAGAAGCGATATGCTAGCAACAATATCGGGCTCCCAGGCGCTCTTGCTGAAGGAAGTGTGGTGGACGATACCTCGCCCGACTTGCCACCTCCAGCACCTCCTCCGCCTGAAGAAAGACATGGAGAGACATCTTCCACCTTAAACCCCAGGCAGAAGCCAAATATTGGCGTCCGCTTCTATACAGTCGTAAAAGAGACATTGATGTCCAGCTGGGTCAATGTTCTTCTCATCTTTGTGCCCGTTGGTATTGCTGTCCAAGCAGCCGGGATAGACCCTACTATCATCTTTGCTATGAACGCTATTGCTATCATACCACTTGCCGGTCTTTTGAGCCACGCCACTGAGAGTGTTGCCAGCGAAATGGGCGACACCATCGGCGCACTCATGAACGTCACGTTCGGCAATGCAGTGGAATTGATTATCTTGTAAGTGCTAGGAGAACGGCCTTCAGTGTTGTCCTAATAAAAATACAGTATGTACGTAAAACTTACAGAAACAAGACAACAGAGAGCCAGAGGCAGCCCAGATGGCATTTGCAACTCGATTGCGTTCCTTGTTATCTGCCCTTTGCTCGTTCCAATTTTATAGAGTATCAGGTTTCCATATGCTTACTCATATTGTCTGTCCCGTCAGCATTGCACTGGTCAAGGTAACAACTCACTAGTATTCTCTCTCGCTCCCTGCTAAGAAGGTGTTCTATAGAATGAGATTTCCATTGTTCAGGCCTCCCTGTTGGGCTCCATTCTTGCCAACCTCTTGTTGATCCTTGGCATGTGCTTCTTGTTCGGTGGATTACGCTTCCGTGAACAGGTATGTCCATATGATCGTACAAACACATGGCTAAATTGAACACAGATCTACAACAGCATTGTCACCCAGATGAGCGCTTGCTTACTTAGCTTGAGTGTCATGAGTCTACTACTGCCGGTAAGTCGTCACTCTTCTCCCTATGAAAATTACCAAGTTTGGTAAGTTATCAGAGCATCATGCTGACTCTGGTGGTCTAGACTGCCTTCCATGCCTCATTCACTGACAGCGCCGTTGCCGACACAGCGGTATTGCAAGTCAGCCGTGGCACAAGCATTGTGAGTCTATGACTCCAGGCAAAACGACCCAGAAATGACCATAGGTAGATTCTTTTGTTGGTTTACATCTTGTATCTGCTGTTTCAGTTGAAGTCACATGCGTACATGTATCAAAGTACGCCTCAACATGTCATCGACGAAGAGTCCCATCCGGGTGTGCTAGCCGAGATGCTTGAGTCCTCTAGCTCTTCGGACTCATCAGGTTCTTCTAGCGGAAGCGACTCAGACGGCTCCTCAGGATCCCGGACCACTGCAAAAAGAATTAGGCGTGTACTCCGAAGACGAAGACGTCGCAAATCCAGTGCAAGTTCCAAAGACACGCCTTCATTGCCTTCAACAATCGGTACACCATCAGCTAGTACTTTCAGTCAAATTAGCAACGACATTATTAGCCTCGAACCCCGCGGAGAACAACGGCTCTCGATTGGACAGAAGTTAGGCGCAATTTTAGACAGAGAAGAAGCTGATACCGACGGTGAGCACGACGGACCCTCCGCAAGAACTAGGGCTACTACAGTCAATTTTCGAGACTTCGAGAAGGAGAGAGAAATGACAAAGTCCAAGTCACCCGAGGCGAGAATGATGAAGAAATTGAGAAAGAGCACGCATCGAACAGTCGGTAACCAGTCTGGAAACCAGATACAGCTGTCCGAGAAGGTACCTACGCAGCAAACACCCAAGATGGATAACTTCCCCCATCAGTCCCATGAATATCGTCTTGGTTCTACTCAAAATGCGCCCACTGCTCCCAACAATGCCGCGAAGCGGGCCCCTTTCACCCTTCGCGGTATTTCTATGGCGCGACCTCCCCTGCCCATGATGCCGAGGATGCTTTCCACGACTGTCTTCTCTGCTGCAAACCCAACTGGGCCGCTTTACAGTGGCCCCCATGGTATTGGTATCACACCTCGAGCCTTACACCGGTCGAATTCTTTGCCGAGCCGCCTCAACCAGGCTTATTTGGCTCCAACTGCAGCCGCAGCGCCTTTCGTGCCAGGTAACGCTTCCCACCCATCACTTGTTCTGAAAGACGGCAGTAAGGCGAAGAAGCACATGTCTCGCACGGCAGCTATTATCATGCTGCTTGTTTCGACCGCTCTTGTGGCTGTATGCGCCGAATTCCTCGTGAGCAGCATCGGCTACCTAGTCGGCCACACCAACATAAGTGAAGCCTTCATTGGTCTCATCATCCTCCCCATTGTAGGCAACGCCGCCGAGCACGTTACCGCAGTCACAGTCGCCAGCAAAAACAAGATGGATCTTGCCATAGGGGTGGCCGTTGGCTCAAGCATTCAGATTGCACTCTTCGTCACGCCAGTGATCGTTCTACTGGGCTGGATCTTGCAGAAGGACATGAGTCTGTACTTCTCGCTCTTCGAAACGGTATCCTTGTTTGTCACGGTCTTTGTGGTGAACTTTCTGGTCCTGGACGGCAGAAGCAACTACCTCGAGGGCGCACTGCTAATCGCAGTCTATGTTATCATTGCTCTGGCAGCATTCTTCTATCCCGACTCTAACCAACAAAGTCAGATTGGCGGGGCGGGGGCTACCTTGAAATTGCTCAAGCTTGTGTGACCGGTTGATACAGCGTCGAAGAAGCACTTTAGGCTTGATGAAGTCACTTGAATATTGTGTTTACCTGGGATTTGCTTTATTGCAAATAGCTATCTCTCTGACCTGGCTTGCGAAACACTTGTATCTAGTACATCTTGCAGTTTGCATTCTGACGTAACAGACTTCACTGTAGCTCTTCACATTGACTTGGTATACCGGATCCGTACTTCGGACGCTGTAGATTGTCTAGCAAACGGTGTCAGTGCTCTCCGCGTACTTTGATGAGACACTGCGATTGATTGGCTGCGCACCATTGCGGCGCACCATTGCGATGCCAAGCATCCGTACCATCCCCGGGTGCTGTAGTTCCTAGAACGAAAGCTGTACTGTGTGAAGTAAAATTGACACTTCAAGCACTTTCCGGGGGTAGGTTGCAGTTTTGGAAGTATCCCTTCTGAACCCATCAGTACACCCTGACATCAAACGAGGGAGCTCCTATCTCCGAGTCAAAGTTTCTTCCGCAACGGAAGGAACGAAGAATGAGCGCCAAGTTCACCCCAATCGCGCAGATAGAGACCATTCAGATGTCTCCATGAACGCGTCGTGCTCCATCTTCACTGCGCCGTCGAGCTTCCACTCTCAAGACGATTTGAAAGCGCAGACTCGCAGACCCGTCAAACGATCTCGAAGCTCAAGCACCCACCCCCCCAATGTTCATTCCTCCTCTGCCTCCAACCTTCATCTCAAACCCGACTCCATAAAGGCTGCACGCCACGCCTACACACATTCCGAAACATCCTATAAGTCGTCATGGACCTCCCCAGCGAAGGCTTCCGGCCCGCCGAGTAAGACATCGCCCTCGAAACCATACAACTCCAGACCCTCACTATCCAGAGACCGTTCAAGCTGGGCGACCGGGCAGCCTCCCCACAAAAAGCCTTGCCATCAGCCTCAGGCCCGGCCAGTCCCAACCTCTGTTCCGATCGATAACGTCCTGGGGGAGCACCATCGGCCGGTTTCACCGGCCTATTCGGACAAGCCTATGCCACGTCCGTCGCTACCCCTCCGTTTGTCACAGACCGACGTAGGGGCCACCATGATGGGCAAAGCGAGTAAAGAGGACGCGAGTAAGGTGAAGACACTGAGGCTTGCGCGCGGGAGCCCGCATGTGACGAGCCCAGGAGGTTCACGTCCGCGTCCGCCGCGTACACCAAGTGGACAAGGGCTTCAAGGATCCTTTAGCAAGATTAAACCATCCGATGAAGATTCAAAATCTGTCGGTCATAGTCTCTTGCAACAGATTGGCATAACCGAGCTTCTGGACCAGGATGACCGCCCAACGTTCATCATTGATCTGGGCAACCATGCCAATCTTGAACCAGGGCCTCTGAAGAACATCTTCTCGAACCCAGCACTCAGGTCCTCGCATGGGATCCTCGGGCTAGTCACTGGCCAGACAAACGTCAACTCTCCCGGCTTAATCGCAACAACTGCGTTCAATGAGTTCAAAGCCTGGGCAACCAGCTATGTTAGGAACAGCCAGGCTCTTGATGTGCCACTTCCCTCGTTTTCGTATGCTGGAATTACGTGGGTATGCAGTACTCTTAGGAAACAGTTACGCCTGATACGAGGCGTCGTGAGCGAAGGATCCGCAAGCTTCGGCAACAATACGCCTGCCCTCGGGATTTCGGGTTCGCCTTCCATGGGGCAAGGAAACAGTTGCGTGGCTGATACTCAGATGAGAAGCCCCGAGTTCGTGTTCGAAGAGGCCCAAGACTATTTCGGGCACACCTCTATGCCCAGATCCCCATTCGAAATGCCTAGTCGAAAGGAAGATAATGGAGACAAGTACGATCGGATGCCCCATGTACCGACAACCGGCGATGGCAGCGTGCAAACAGCCACTGTCAGACAACATCAAACGCTCCCTATTCGGGGCAGCTCAGGTTCGAATGAGATATCCTTCGTCTCCCGTCCACATGAAGCAATTCTGAGCGCTGCTTCAGCAGGGCAGCTGGATCGCTTCCATGTTCAACCGCAATTCGAACAAGGCTTCTTCGACTGGACTCGGATACCAATCTCGCCGGCTTTGCCTCGTCATATTCAGTTCGCCCGAAGTGTTGACTGGGCCTCAACTGCTCTCGGACCGATTGAGGAATGGTCTTCTGATCTGAGGAGTATGTGTAACTTGGTTATGGCCAGTCCGCATCCCGCAGCAATGTACTGGGGGAAGGACCTTATTGCTGTATATAACGAAGCTTATATTCTGCTTGCTGGTGAGAAGCACCCTCAATTAATGGGCCAAAGCTATCGGGTTGCTTGGCGAGAGATCTGGGACCTTGTCAAGGGTGTTTTCGCCACAGCTATATCGACTGGTCAAGCAACCATGAAAGACGATGATTGTCTGTTCATACAGAGATCGTCCGTTCCAGGCTATCTCGAAGAAACGTACTTCTCGTGGTCGATTATACCCCTTGTGGGCGCAGATGGTTCTGTAACCGGATTGTACAACCCTGCCTTTGAGAAAACCCGACGAAAGATTGGAGAACGACGGATGCTCACTCTCCGCCAATTAGGCGAGCAGACGAATGCTGCGTCCAAGTTAAAAGCCTTCTGGGGCCAGGTCCTGAAGGCCCTTGCGACCAACGAATTCGACACACCGTTCGTGTTGATATATTCGGTCTCTGATGAGAGAGATAGCGATGCGTCTTCGATCCACTCCAACAACGCATTGGATACAAAGCGGTGTGTGCTCGAAGGCAAACTGGGTGTCCCATATGGCCACAAAGCCGCTCTCCAACAGCTCGACCTGAAAACCGGTACCGACTTCTTTTCGCGCGTGTTCAGAGAAGCCATGAAGTCCGATAAACCTGTTCTGCTCCGGACCGAAGATGGTACTCTTGATTCAAATTTGCTCGATGGCATGGAATGGCGGGGCTTTGGGGACCCTTGTCAGTCTGCCATAGTGTGTCCCATCCACTTGACAGGGGGAGATTTGATCCTGGGGTTCCTAGTCATGGGTATTAACCCCCGTAGACCGTATGATGACGACTACAGTCTTTTTGTACAGCTCTTGAATCGGCAACTTTCGACCTCCATGGCTGCAGTGGTACTCCATGAAGAAGAGGTTGCACGGGGCAGGCGCGCTGCGAGACTTGCCACTCATGATCGATTTGAGCTATCAGAACAGCTGGCCGCCAGAACTCTAGAGGCCGTGGAAAGCGAAATCAGATTCACACGGATGGCTGAGCTCGCTCCTGTCGGGATTTTCATCGCGGATAGAGCAGGCCAGATCGCTTACTGTAATGAGAAGTGGTATGAGATCTCAAAGGTACCCAAAGCAGGCCATGTGTATGACAATTGGATGGATTTCGTGAAAAGCGAAGACCAAGGCATGGTCAAGACATTGTGGTCCAACCTTGTGAACAAGACCACCGCTTTCAGTACAGAGTTCCGATTCAAAGCCTCATGGAAAGACCCAAACGGAGATGTAGGGGATACTTGGGTTTTAGCCAGTGCTTATCCCGAACGCAACGAGAATGGTTCGTTAAAGGTTATCTTTGGTAGCATTACGGATATCAGTCGCCAAAAATGGGCAGAACACTTCGAGAAGAGGCGAGTTGAAGAAGCGGTTGAGATGAAGCGTCAGCAAGAGAACTTTATTGACATCACTAGTCATGAGATGCGTAATCCTCTCAGTGCCATCTTGCAGTGTGCAGACGATATTCAAACCACTCTGGCAACCTTTCAATCCGAGAACGAACCACACGAAGAATCTCTTAGCAATCTTCTGGACAGCGCGATCGATTCAGCGGCGACGATCGCTCTCTGTGCTAATCATCAGAAGCGCATTGTTGACGATGTGCTTACACTTTCCAAGCTTGACTCCAAACTCCTGGCAATAAGTCCTTGCGATGTGATGCCTGTGAACGTTGCAAAGCGAGCGCTTAAGATGTTTGATGGCGAAATACAGACAGCGGATATTCAGTTGACCGTCAAGATCGACGCTTCTATCTCAGAACTGGGTATTGAGTGGGTCAAAATGGATCCATCTCGTCTCCTACAGGTGATGATTAATCTGATCACTAATGCCATCAAGTTCACCTGCGCACGAGACAAGCGTATCATTACTGTGATACTAGGAGCTACCCTAAACAGACCTGGTCGAGATGGCAACGAATTCGCCTACTTTCCAACCCAAGGGAAGTACAAGGATATTACAAAGACCCGGGACTGGGGCAACGGTGAGAAGGTGTTCATTCATTTCGCAGTCAGAGACACTGGCCGTGGACTCACGGATGAGGAGAAGAAACTTATGTTCATCCGATTTTCTCAAGCAAGCCCAAGGACGCATGTCCAGTATGGTGGCTCGGGACTTGGTCTTTTCATCTCTCGTGAGCTGGTCGAGATGCAAGGCGGTGAAATCGGGGTCGAGTCGGTGTCTGGGGAGGGCAGCACTTTCGCCTTCTATGTGAAGACACGACGATCCACGGCCCCTATAGAGGCCGTGGACCAGCTACCGACTGCTGGCTCGCGCAAGCCCTCTACGTCCAGCGGTCAGAGACCTGCATCCGCCCCGCTGAATACTCCTCCATCAAGGTCGAACTCGAGCCAACCCGTTGAGCGCAATGGCATTAACGTTCTGATTGTGGAGGATAATCTAGTCAATCAGAAAGTACTCAAGAAGCAGCTGCTCAACAAGGGATATAACGTGCTCATCGCCAACCATGGCGAGGAGTGCCTAGATCAAGTACGGAAGTCTACATTCTGGGCAAATCACAAGCCAGACGCAGCAGTCTTGACGGTCGTCCTTATGGATCTCGAGATGCCCGTTATGGACGGTCTTACATGCGCGAGGAAGATCAGAGAGCTCGAGCAAACCAAAGAGATAATTGGCCACGTTCCCATTATTGCTGTCACTGCCAATGCGCGTGGAGAGCAGATCGAAACCGCGCTCCAAGCCGGAATGGTGAGCTATTCGGGACCTTCCTTTCCTAGAGCCGCGAGACCGCATCACTGACACGGACTCTAGGACGACGTTGTCTCGAAGCCTTTCCGTATCCCTGAACTCACCCCAAAGATCGACCAGCTCCGGGACAAGTTTCCAAGCGGCAGCTCGTCGCTATCAATTCCTTCTCCCAGTCCCTGAATGACTTTCGCCAGCTCGCCGCGTCTTCCGCCTTTAGCGCGATCGTCAGGCGTCGCGGCTTCGACTCTAAATTTTGCGTTTACAGCTATTCGACCATGGATACCAGAACACGTCGAAATGCTGAAGCATTGGTACTAATCATTTGCAACAGCACAATCCTACTACGAGCATGAGCATGGAGCATGAGCAATGATAGCGATGAATTACAAGGGCAATCGGGATATGGGCCTTTCTCTTTCTCGCTCTACGAGCGATCATTTCCAGCACGTCTATAGTTGTTTTCCTTCTCTCTGCGCTTTTACCATGAAGTTTTGCTCGCTACCCACTGGCAGCGCGGGCCCGAGACTGGGGATGTTAGCATCTTCGCTCCAAACAGCGCGATGTGCAGAGCAATCTTCGCTTGTACCATAGCAAATTCGTAGCCTTCATGTGTCGTCCCATGAGAAATATACCTTGATAACATCCCCGCTGCACGTGATTACATTCAATTAGGTCTCCTTCCGAGAGGTCTTACCCACAAAGGCTCAATGCACGCAATCTCCGGCCCTTGCTCAACCGCACCCAAGCCTCCATCCTTCTCCTCCGCCGCCCGCTCAATCTCCTCCTCCTTCTTCACCTCCCCCTGCTCCCTCCTAATCTCCGCCAACAACTCAGGATACCACCTCTCCCCCACATCCGGATGACTCCTCACCCGATTCGCCAGCGTCGCCTCCCCCAAATGGCCCCACCGCCCCTTTTCAAACGTAAACTCCACCTCATCCCTCCATCCCCCTCCCATCTCCCTCTCCCTCCGCTCCCGAATCCCATCCCTCATCGCCAGCACCTCCGCAGGGACATCCACACACTCAAACGTGCTGTCATAGCTGACCCCCTGAAAGAACGGGATCGAGAAGCGCGGCCCCACGCCCGCCGCGGGGGACAGCACGCGATGCGTCGTCGCTTTGCACACCCCGCTTGTCAGCGCCTCGAGGCCTTGCCCGATGGCCACGACGAGTGTGCCTGCGAGGGGGGGGACGTCGACCCATTCCCCGTGGAGGTTTTGGGCTTGCAGCCCGTGGTGCGGGGAGGCTTGCAGGAGGTAGCTGGTCAGCATGCTGTCCTTGTGGGGGCCGACGCCTTGGCGGAGGGGCTGCGCGGAGGGGGGGAGGGTGTCGACGGGGGGGTATTTGATG
>JAABUQ010001119.1_pt1 | contig 59761 bp, 56 predicted proteins | sample 5560001 | NCBI WGS metagenome assembly JAABUQ01 (sample SAMN10711888, study PRJNA513371) | rock metagenome | isolation source: Antarctica rocks | place: Antarctica: Victoria Land, Finger Mt nord | collected 2015-12-18
AGCGTCCTGCGCACGCTCTCTCGGACCACGTCGGGCCCCGCCTTGATCGATGCCGTCGTCCAGCTCGCACATCCCGCCGTCCCCATCCCCGGCTGAGTCCCCCTCCGGGGCGCTAATCAGTTACATCGACAGATCGGGCTCCGGGTTCATGGCAAGACTCCGGGGTGGTGTACCCAGAAGGATTACCCGAACTTATTCGCCCAAAACAGCTTCAAGCTGGAAGACGGACGACTTTAGATGCGCCGGCCCTGCCCTGGTAGGTGACCGTCGCCGACTGGCCGTTGACCGTGACCGTCGGGCGGTTGCCGTTGGGGTCGTCCATCGCGCGGGCGATGACGTCGGTCACCTGGCCGGTCACATCGATATAGCCCGTGTAAAGGTTGGAGCCGGGCGTGATCGTGACGCCGTTCCCGCCTGGGGAGTCGATCGTGACGTCGGGCGTATCCTGGTAGAGCGGGATGTTCTTGACCGGGGTGTACGTGAGCCCGTCGGTCTTGATACCGGGCGGGATGAACTTGGAGTCGGGCCCACTGGCCTTGACGATGTCGGCGCCCCCGAAATCGAAGAAGAAGTCGTCGAGTGCGAAGCCACTATGGCCGGGCTCCGTCTGCGGGTCGAAGATGACGTATGCGATATTCAGGTTGTCGATCTCTAGCTTCAAGTTCGGAGGCAATGAGCTGCCCGAGCCCACCCAATTCCTCCCGCCGGTTTCGCTCCGGCCGAGGACATTATTATAGGAGTCGTACGCGGTCATCACGACATTCACGTCGCCGGTCACATAGCCGCCGACCGTCGTCCAGACGCCTTGGTACGCATCAATGCGGATGGACGAGCCGGGGTTATCACGGGAGCCATTATTAACAATGAAGCTGACGCCGGAGTGTGGAGGATATCTATCCGGATATATAACTTGGTCACTTCTCAGTGATATCGCGTCACGCAAGTGGAAATCTGCCCCCTCGCTCTGGTACTGGTGAGTAATTACCGTTTGGGTCGGCAGGTCTTCGAAGTCGAGCGTAGTGAGCGATAAGAGGCTGCGACGTTCCAGATTCTCGAAGCAAGGGGCACAATACATCCGGCGAGAATGCCGCCTCATGGTGCTTTTCCTCATGGTGCTCCTTCGGCTCGATGGAGATCGTCTTCGATCCGAGAGTTCCCGAATGAGAGCCGACCGATTCGGTAGACCGCCTCACCCGGTGGATTGCGAGCCGTACTGTAATCGAGCCGATGACGCCGGTCGAGGAAATTCCGGCACAAGTCAAGCTCAGTCCGGTTAAGAAAGGCCAGCGGATCGCGATCCGCGTCTGGTGGAAAGGCGTCGACGCGGCTGCCCCGATGCTCCATCCTGGCACTTGCTGAGGATCGCCCGTGGCCCCTCCACCTGCCCGAGTGCCCGCGCCCGGCCCCCGTCGGCTGACGATCGGGGGACTCTGCCTGCTCGTCGCGGGGGTCGCGGTCGGCCTCTGGCTGCTGGCGACCCGGGACGGGGAGGCGGCCTCGCCGTATCTGTGGACGTGGTTCGGCGAGCGGGTCGACCCCGAGTTCGCCGAAAGGAGGGGATCATCGACCGCCTCGACCGGGAGCCTCCGGCGGACTCGGTCGTCGTCTGCCTCGACGAGATGGGGCCGGAGTCGGCCGAGAGCTTCCCGGGCCGGCGGGTCGTCCGCCCCGGGCCCGGCCTGGCCTCCGACGGCGGCCGCCCCGCCGGGCGGGCCAGGCGGGAGGCCGACTCCGGCCGGCGCGGCGAGGGCTACATCTGCGGAGCCTTCCGGCCTGCCACCGGAGAAGCCTTCACCCCCCCTTACGGCAGCCGCTCGGCGGCGAACCGGGCCGACTTCCTCGGCCACGTCCAGGGGTGGGTCCCGGCCGAGGTCGAGCGGATCTACGCGATCCTCGACGATCTGAGTGCCCGCCGGGCGACCGACGTACGGCTGTTCGGCCCGGCTCACCCGCGGTGGGAGTTCGTCTTCCGGCCGAAGTGCGCGGCGTATCTCAACCTGATCGAGCCGCGGTGGAAGATCCTGCGGTCCCCGGCGCTGAGGGGCCGCCGGTTCGAGACCCGGGACGAGGTCCGCCGGGCAGTCGAGCGAGCGACGGCGTACTGGAACGGGCAACGGCACCCGTTCGCCCGGGGCCGGCGACGCCGCCACCGGCCGCGGCGACGGCCGGGGATCGCCACCGTGCCAGGCGTCCGGTCACTTGCCGGATGAACCCCTTAATTCATCTGCGTACATTGCGTCATCTGCGGATGGTTCTCCCTCTCCCGTCCCCATGCGTTTCATACCCGAGGATGCCCGCCCAGAGGCGTTCGTAGGCGTCGACGACCCGCTTGGGCGTGAATCGGGCCTCGACCCGGGCGCGGCCGGCCTCGCCGTGGCGGCGGAGCCTCGCCGGGTCGGACGCGGCGTCGCGGAGGGCATTGGCCAGGGCCGCGGGGTCGCCGGGGGGGACGAGCCAGCCGGAGCGGCCGGGGAGGACCAGGTCCTCGGTCCCCTCGACCTCGGTCGCCACGACGGCCCGACGCGCGGCCATCGCCTCGAGCACCACGTTCGGCATCCCCTCCCAGAGCGACGGCAGGACCAGCAGGTCCGCCGCCTTCAGGAGCGCGGGGACGTCGTCGCGACGGCCGAGCCAGTGCAATCGCTCCGCGAGCGGAGGGATCGTCGCGGCGAGTGCGACCAGGGCCGCCCGCTCGGGGCCGTCGCCCGCGATCGCGAGGTGCCAGGCCGGGTCGGCCGCCGCGACCCGGCCCGCCGCGTCGAGCAGGAACGGCACGCCCTTCTGCGGGTCGAGCCGGCCCACATAGAGGGCGAGCGTCGCCCCGGCCGGCACGCCCAGGGCCGCTCGGTCGGCGGGGACGGCGGCGTCGAAGGGGGCCGGGTCGACCCCGTTGGGGATCACGGTCAGCCGCTCGGGATCGATCCGCCCCTCATCCCGGGCGAACCGGAGGACCCCCTCCGAGACGCACGCCGAGCCGACGCCGAGCCGGCTCGTGAGCCGGTCGAGCGTCAGGTGCCAGCGCCTCTGGCGTTCGGCCACCCTCAGCCCGCCGACCACCCAGGGGCGCCCCGCCATCGGGGCGGCCAGCCGGGCCGCGACGTTCGCATGAAACAGGAAAGACTGGACGATCTCGGGCCGGGATCGCCGGAAGGACGCCGCGAGCCGGGCCACGGCGCGGACGGGCTTGCGGCGGTCGGCATCGAGGCAAGCGACCTCGATCCCGGCCGCGCGGAGCGGGCTGGCCAGCGCCCCCTCGGGCCCGAGGCAGGCGACCGAGGGGAGCCAGCGACGGCGGTCGAGGCCGGCGGCGAGGGCGACGAGGGCCCGCTCGGCGCCGCCGACGTCGAGGTCGGTGATCGCCAGGGTGACCCGGGCCGGCCGGTCGGGCCAGGGCCGCCGTGACGCGGTCGCGAGCCGGCGGGCCAGGGCTTGCATCGGGGGGCGGCACCAAGGTCAGATGGAGGGGGCCTCGGGGCCTCGCCCCGGCCCTCATTCTCACGCCCGGGGCCCGCGCTTGCAAACCGCCGCCTTCGATTTCGACCTGCCCGACCGCCTCATCGCCCAGCACCCGGCCGAGCCCCGCGACGCCTCGCGGCTGATGGTCGCCCGTCGGGCCGCGGGGTCGTGGGAGCACCGGGCGTTCCGCGACCTGCCCGAGCTGCTCTCGCCCGGCGACGTCCTCGTCCGCAACGACACGAAGGTCGTCCCCGCCCGCCTCCTCGGCCGTCGCGAGGCCACGGGCGGGGCGTGGGAGGGCCTCTACCTCCGGACCTTGCCGGGCGGCGACTGGGAGGTCATCGGCAGGACCCGGGGCCGTCCCGCGCCGGGCGAGGTCGTCGTGGTCGGCCGGGGGCTCCGGCTGACGCTCGTCTCCAGGGACGAGTCCGGCCGGTGGACGGCCCGGCCCGACCCGGGCGACCCGGCGGGGGACCTGCTCGATCGCCACGGGGTCGTCCCGCTCCCGCCGTATATCCGCAAGGGGGTCGAGGGGCCGGGGGACCGGTCGCGATATCAGACCGTCTTCGCGCGGGCCGAGGGCTCGGTCGCCGCGCCCACGGCCGGGCTCCACTTCACCGACGAGGTCTTCCGGCGGCTGGAGGCCCGCGGCGTCGGGAAGGTCGACCTGACCCTGCACGTCGGGCTCGGCACCTTCCGCCCGATCGAGGCCGAACAGATCGAGGACCACACCCTGCACGCCGAGTGGGCGAGCCTGAACGCCACGACCGCCGGCCGCCTGGCCCAGGCGAGGGCCTACGGCGGCCGGATCGTCGCGGTCGGCACGACGGCGGCCCGGACGTTAGAGACGGCCGCGGCCGGCGGCACGATCGAGCCCTTCGAGGGGCAGACAGCCCTCTATATCCGCCCCGGCCACGAGTTCCGGGCGGTCGACGCCCTCCTGACGAACTTCCACCTGCCGAGGAGCAGCCTGCTCGTCCTGGTCGCGGCCCTGGCCGGCGTCGACCTCGCCCGCGACGCCTACGCCGAGGCGATCCGCCGCGAGTATCGGTTCTACAGCTACGGCGACGCCATGCTGATCCTGCCCTGAGGAGGCTCGCTGCGAGACCCTGTCCATTTCCAGCTTCTGGGAGGATCCCGGTTACGGCACTCTCTCACGGTCCGGTCCCGACCCATGTGACCCGAGATTTGACGACCCTGCCCTCCTCGTCCAGAAAGAGGCGGTGATCCCGGCCCGGGAGAGCCGCGAGGAGCCGAGCGGGGCCGGCCCGCACCGGCCCCGGGCGCGGGACCTCCGCGAGCGGCCTCGGTCGGAGGCTGCGCGGGACCGGCGGGTGGCCGCGCGACACGAGGAGGCCGTCGACGACCCGGCGCCCGTCGAGGTGGTCGCGATGATGGTGCGGCTGCGATCGCCCGCACCTCCCGGATCCTCTACCCCGTGCCCATACAGTCTAGCCAACCTTACGTCCGGATTCCGGATCCTTCGTGAGGCCCGGCGACCGACGACCAGGGCCGCACGACGGGCATCCGTCGACCCGGGTGACGGACCTCGGCGCGATCCGCCGATCAGGCCCGCCTGGCGACGATCGCCAGCGACGGCCCGCGGCCGCCGAGGAGCAGGAGGGTAGCCGGGTTCGGGCCGTCGGGGCGGAGGGCCTTGCGGACGTCCTCGGGCAGGAGGTCGAGGCCTCGGGTCTTGATCTCGAGCGGGCCGAGCCGGCGGTCGGCCACCGCGCGGCGGAGCCGCTTCAGGTCGAGCGGCAGGGTCTCATCCACCTCGAACGAGGCCAGGAACGGCGAGTCGACCCGGGCCGGCCCGGTGAGGAAGTCGCAGCCGCAGGCGATCCGCGTCAGGCCGTGGGCGGCGGCGAAGCCGTCGAGCAGCCCGGCGCGGCCGAGCGTCGGGTCGGGGTCGAACACCCAGGCGCCCGGTCGGCCGGGGATCGGGATCGCCGGGGCGGAGGTCGTCGCGGCGTCCCGGTCGGTCCAGGTCGCGCCCTGGGGCAGGACGGTCGCCCGGCGACGGGCCCGCGCCAGCTCGCCGAACCAGACCGTCGCCTCCTTGCACTCGCCGCCGAGGCTGACGACCTCGATCTCGACGTCGGGCCGGCCGAAGGCGGCCGCGAAGTCGCTGGCGGGGCCGAGCTTGATCGCGCCGCCGCGGGCCCGGGTCGCCAGCCCCAGGAGGAATTTCCGGCTCGGGACGTAGTCGTCGACCGACCGGGCGCGGACCATCCCGGTCCGCGAGGGGCGGGCCCGGCGGTCGGGGTCGATGTGGACGAGCGCCCCGGCGGGGATCGTCACGTCCTCGGCCCGCGCCAGGAGCGGGGCGACCTTGTGGCCGACCCCGTAGACCTCGGCGTTCCAGCGGGCCCGCCGGGTCATCCCCTCGTCGAGGTCGGCCGCCATCACGCCCGCCGCGACCGCCGCCAGCGCCGTGGTGTCGCCGCCGATCCCGCAGCAGAGGTCGACGGCGAGCGACCCGGCGAACCGGGCGGCTTTGTGCCGCGCGACGGGCTCGGCCGTCGCCTGCTCGAGCCCGACCGACTCGAACCACATCCGGTCGGCCCGGTCGAACTTCGCCGCGCCCCGGCGTCGCGCCTCGACCAGCCGGACCGCCGCCGAGACGTGGTCGGCCGGGTGGCCCCGCCGCCACCGGGCCACGTCGGCCGGCGAGGGCTTGCGGACCCAGGCGAGCTCGGCCAGGAGGTCGCGGCCCGACGCCGTCGTCAGGATGAAGTGCTCGGCGTCGGCGTCGCCCGGGGGGCGGGCCGGGCGGGGCTTCCCCTCGTGACTTCGGGCGTGCTCGGTTAAGATCGACAAGGCGCCTCCCTCGGCTCGCTCGCGGTGCGGCGATCCCTCGCCGGCCGGCCTCGGCCATCCGGGCCGGGTCGGTCGCGCAACCTGCGGACGCGGGGCGGGGCCGGGGGGCCCCGGCCCGGGGGGCTCCTCGCGTCGGTCGCGGCCTCGCGACGCACCGGGGGGGCCCGGCCGTGGTGTCGACTCTTATTACTCGCCGCCCCGCCCGTCGGGACAGCCGCGTCCCTTTTTTTTTGCCCGATTTGCCGCGAGGCCGCCCTTGACCGACCACCCCGAGCCGTCGATCCCCCCGCCCCCGCCGGTCGCCGACCGGCCGATCCGCCTCGGCGGGCTCCCCCTCCCCTCGCGGTTCTTCCTCGCCCCGATGGCCGGCTACACGAGCCTGGCCTTCCGCCTGGCGGTCCGCAAGCTCGGCGGGCTCGGCCTGGTCACGACCGACCTGGTCAACGCCCGCGCGATCCTCGAAGGGCGGCCCCGGTCGTTCGAGCTGGCCGAGACCTGCCCCGACGACGGGCCGATGGCGATCCAGATCTACGGGCATGTCACCGAAGAGATGCGCGGGGCCGCCCGATGGGCCGTCGACCACGGCGCCGACGCGGTCGACATCAACATGGGGTGCCCGGTCAACAAGGTCGTCAAGTCGGGCGGCGGCTCGGCCCTGATGTGCCAGGCCGACGACGCGACCCGCCTGGTCGCGGCCGTCGTCGACGCCGTGCCCGTCCCCGTGACCGTGAAGATGCGGCTCGGCTGGGACGCCCAGAACTTGAGCGCCCCCGGCCTCGCCCGGTCGTTCGAGCGGGCCGGGGCCGCGGGCGTGATCATCCACGGCCGGACCCGCGCCCAGGGGTTCAAGGGGGGGGTCGACCGCGGCGGGATCCGCGCGGTGGTCGAGGCGGTCGACTCGATCCCGGTCGTCGGCAACGGCGACGTCCGGACCCTCGCCGACGCCGCGACGATGCTCGCCGAGACCGGCTGCGCGGCGGTCTCGATCGGCCGGGGTTCCCTGTCCAACCCGTTCCTCTTCCGCCAGCTCGCCGCGTGGGCGGCCACCGGGGGCCCCGGCCCCGAGCCGACCTTCGAGGAGCGGATCGACGTCATGGTCGACCACTTCCACGGCCTCCTCGACCGCCGGGGCGAGCGCGTGGCCTGCCTCCAGTTCCGCAAGCTGGTCAAGTGGTACTCGCACGCGATCCGCCCGGCCAAGGACCTCTCCCACCGCCTGATCAACCTCGCCAGCGCCGGGGTCTTCGACGAGGCCGTCGCCCTGATCCGCGACCAGGGCCCGACTTCCCCCCTGCCCGGCCACTTCGAGCCGAGGGTCCCGGTCCCCTCGGGCCCGATCGACAAGTGGTGAGCCGTCGGCACCGGATTTGATCTGGAGGGGGGGCACCCGGCGGCCGAGGTCCGGCCGCGGTGGATCGGAGCCCCCATGATCAAGGCCGTGATCTTCGACGTCGACGGGACGCTGATCGACAGCGTCGACCTCCACGCCCGCGCCTGGCAGGAGACCCTGGCCCGCCACGGCCACGACCTCCCCTTCGCCGACGTCCGCCACCAGATCGGCAAGGGGGGCGACCAGCTCCTCCCCGTCTTCCTCTCGGAGGACGAGGTCGAGCGATCCGGCAAGGCGATCGAGGACGAGCGCACGGCCCACTTCCGCCGCGAATACATGGACAAGGTCCGGGCCTTCCCGATGACCCGCGAGCTGTTCGGGCGCATCCTCGGCGACGGCAAGCGGATCGCCCTGGCGTCGTCGGCCAAGGAGGACGAGCTGAAGCACTACGAGAAGGTCGCGCGGGTCGACGACCTGGTCGAGGCCAAGACCTCCTCCGACGACGCCGAGCGGTCGAAGCCGCACCCGGACATCTTCCAGGCGGCGCTGGCGCGGCTCGACGGCGTCGAGCCCGGCGACGCGATCGTGATCGGCGACACCCCGTACGACGCCGAGGCCGCGGCCAAGGCCGGGGTCCGGACGATCGGCCTGCTCTGCGGCGGCTTCCCCGAGGCCGAACTCCGAGCCGCCGGCTGCACCGCGATCTACAAGGACCCGGCCGACCTGCTGGCGCGTTACGACGACTCGCCGCTCGGCCGGGAGTGACCCCGTCGGCGCGCCGGTCATCCCCAGAGGCTGTCGACCGGCATCGACCAGCCGGGGACGGCCGGCTCGGCGTCGGCCAGGTCGCCGCGGCGGAAGACTGAGGGACGGTCGGGGGCGTCGGACCGGTAGGCGTGGATGAATCCGTCGCCGAGGATGTCGACGTCCCAGACGACGAGGGTCCCGGCGGCGAAGTAGTCGGCCCGCTTGGTGGCCATCCTCCGCTCGGCCGCCGGGCCGTAGTCCTTCCGGCTCCGGATCTCGACGGCGAAGACGGGGGCCCCTTCGAGGAAGTCGGCCGTCAGCGGGCCGAGGTAATAGGCCGCGTCCGGGCTGAACGATCGGCGCCTCGGCAGGTCCACGAGGAACCCGACGTTGTCCGGCAGAGCGTGGCCGACCCTCGTCCGGACCTCGTGCTCCTCCAGGCTCCTGACGATCCGGTACGAGGCCCTGCCGTGATAGCCGCCGGCCGGTGACATCCGGACCACCTTCCCGTCGACCAGCTCCGCCTTGCCGTTCTCGGGGACGCGGCGGAGGTCCTCGACACTCGCCTCGGCCCGGGTGCTCATCGACGTCGGCTCCAGGTTCCGCGGCGGCTGGCGCGGCCCCGCCATCGGCCTCGATCGTAACCGGCCCGGGCCGGCGGGCCAACGGCGATCCTGATCCGGGCCCTCATCCCCAGAGGCTGTCGACCGGCATCGACCAGCCGGGGACGGCCGGCTCGGCGTCGGCCAGGTCGCCCCGGCGGAAGACCGCCGGACGGTCGGGGGCGTCGGCCCGGTAGGAGTAGATCACCCCATCCCCGAGGACGTCGACGTCCCAGACGACGAGGGTCCCGGCGGCGAAGTAGTCGGCCCGCTTGACGGCCATCCTCCGTGCACCCGCGGGGCGATAGTCTCCCCGGCTCCGGATCTCGACCGCGAAGACCGGGGCCCCTTCGAGGAAGTCCGCGGTCAGCGGGCCGAGGAAGTAGGCGGCGTCCGGGCTGAACGACTTCCGCCTCGGCAGGTCGACGAGGAAGCCGACGTTGTCCGGCAGGGCGTGGCCGATCCCCGTCCGTCGCGCGTGCTCGCGGAGGCTGACGACGATCTCCAGGGATGCGTTGCCGTGGTAGCCGCCGGCCGGTGACATCCGGACCACCTTCCCGTCGACCAGCTCCGCCTTGCCGTTCTCGGGGACGCGGCGGAGGTCCTCGACACTCGCCTCGGCCCGGGTGCTCATCGACGTCGGCTCCAGGTTCCGCGGCGGCGGGCGCGGCCCCGCCATCGGCCTCGATCGTAACCGGCCCGGGCCGGCGGGCCAACGCCGATCCTTGTCCGGCGGCGGCCCGGGCCCGTAAGATGGCGCGGGTCGGGGCCGGGGGGCCGTCCGGGGTCGGACGCCGCCTCCGACCACATCTCCGCCGACCGACCCGGATCGGCCATCACCGAGGGAGTTCGACGCATGGCGACCGCCACCGAACCGAGGCGCGCGACGCGCCGGTCGTTCCAGACGAAGCTGCTCATCGACGGCAAGTGGCAGGACAGCCGATCGGGCCGGACCTTCGCCACGATCAACCCGGCGACCGAGGAGGAGATCGCGCAGGTCGCCGAGGGGGACGCCGACGACGTCGACCTGGCGGTCAAGGCCGCGCGCCGGGCGTTCGACACCGGGCCCTGGGGCCGGATCGACGCCCGAGACCGGGGCCGGATGCTCTACAAGCTCGCCGACCTGATCGAGGCCAACATCGACGACCTCGCCGCGCTCGAGACGCTCGACAACGGCAAGCCGATCGGCGAGAGCCGCCACGCCGACCTCCCCCTGGTGGTCGACTGCTTCCGCTACTATGCCGGCTGGGCCGACAAGATCCACGGCCAGACCGTGCCGATCCGGGGGGATTACTTCTGCTACACCCGCCGCGAGCCGGTGGGCGTCGCCGGGCAGATCATCCCCTGGAACTTCCCGATGCTGATGGTCGCCTGGAAGTGGGGCCCCGCGCTCGCGGCCGGCTGCACGGTCGTGCTCAAGCCGGCCGAGCAGACCCCGCTCTCGGCCCTCCGGCTGGGCGAGCTGGCGATGGAGGCGGGCTTCCCCGCCGGCGTGATCAACATCGTCAACGGCTTCGGCGAGACCGCGGGCGACGCCATCGTGAAGCACCGGGGGGTCGACAAGGTCGCCTTCACCGGCTCGACCGAGGTCGGCCAGCTGATCATGCGGAACGCCGCGGGGACCCTCAAGCGGATCACCCTGGAACTCGGCGGCAAGAGCCCGAATATCGTCTTCGCCGACGCCGACATGGACAGGGCCCTCGACGGCGCCATCCTCGGCCTCTACCTGAACCAGGGCCAGTGCTGCTGCGCCGGGAGCCGCCTGTTCGTCCAGGACACGGCCTACGACGCCTTCGTCGAGCGGCTCGGCGCGCGGGCGGCCGCGCGGAAGCAGGGCGACCCGTTCGACCCGGGAACCGAGATGGGCCCGCAGGTCGACAAGGTCCAGTTCGACAAGGTCATGTCGTACATCGACAAGGGCAAGGCGCAGGGGGCCCGGGTGGTCACCGGCGGCGAGCGGCTCGGCGAGAGGGGCTACTTCATCAAGCCGACCGTCTTCGCCGACGTCGAGGACGCGATGGACATCGCCTGCGACGAGATCTTCGGCCCGGTCCTCTCGGTGATCAAGTTCCGCGACGTCGAGGAGGTGATCCGCCGCGCCAACGCGACCGACTACGGCCTCGCCGCGGCGGTCTGGACCCGCGACATCGGCAAGGCCCACGCGATCGCCGACCGCGTCCGGGCCGGGACGGTCTGGGTCAACTGCTACGACGTCTTCGACGCCGCCGCCCCCTTCGGCGGCTTCAAGCGGAGCGGGATCGGCCGCGAGCTGGGAGAGAAGGCGCTGGAGAACTACACGGAGACCAAGACCGTCACGATTGCGCGAGGTTGATCGGGAAGGCCGGTCGGGCGGCCGAGGATTCCCTCCGGCCGTCCGATGCCGGCGACGAAGGTGACGAGGTCGGAGGTTCGATGCCGAGTGATCGATGGCGACGCTTCACGATCCTGGACGCCTCGATCCTCGTGGCCTCGGCCGCCGTCGGGCTCGCACTCGTCCGGGCATGGCCGGGGAGCGACCATGAGTGGCTCTGGGGCAGGTATCAGACCGCGGTGTTCCTCTTCTCGGCGCTTGCCGTGGGGTCGGTCCTCGCCAGCGGCCCGACGCTGCTCATCCAACGTCGACTCCGGAGCCGGACGGAACCGCTGACGCTGGGCGAGATCTTCTGGGGGTTGTCGGCGGCGCTCTGGATCGTCGTGCCCATCCTCTGCTGGATCTTGATCCCGGTTATCGGCAATCTCGCACTTCTCCTCGTGACGGGATTGATCGGGCTTCAAGGCTTGATCGCCCTGATCGCCGCGGGTCAGCTCTTGGATGCGGTCTTCGACCGTTCGCGGCGAGTGCCGTCCGCCTGGACGAATCGCTTCGGCCAGGTCGCCTGCGTCCTCTCGGGAATCTACGCCGTCGGTATCCTGGGCACCGCGTTCTCCCAGCTTTAAGACCCCTCCGCAAGGGTCGACGCGGCGAAACGGGCCCGGATGGAGGTGCGGGAGCTGGGGCTTGCCGTCGGCACCGCCCACGCCGAGCCGTACTCCTCCGAGGGGAGACCCTTCGCCGATGATGATCTTCCCCTCCGAGATCCTGCTCCGCCTGGGGGCGTCGATCGCCTTCGGGGGCGCGATCGGGTACGAGCGGGGCAAGCACGACCACCCGGCGGGGCTCCGGACCCACGCGCTGGTCGCGCTGGCGGCGGCCCTGTTCATGATCATCTCGTCGCATGCGATGCACGTCAACCGGCCGGCCGTGCCGGGGGTGACGGTCTCGTTCGACCCGACCCGGATCGCCTCGTATGTCGTGGCCGGGATCGGCTTCCTCGGCGGGGGGCGATCGCGCGGACGGGGCTGAATGTCCGCGGGCTGACGACCGCGGCGAGCCTCTGGCTCGTCACCGCCGTCGGGCTGGCGGCCGGGGCGGGGCTCTACGCGCTCTCGGCGGCCGGGACCGGGCTCGGCTTCGCGGTCCTGAGCGGGTTCCGAGTCCTCGAACGCCGGCCCCCGCCCCGGGTCCGGCGACGGGTCCGGCTCAAGTTCGACGGCGACGCCGACCCCGGCGCGATCCTCGACCGGCTCCGCGATGAGGGGGTCGTCCCCGGCCCGATCGACCTCGATCGCGACCTCCGGGGCGGCCGGTTCGTCGTGTCCTTCGAGGTCGACGACGAGGGGGACGGCCGGGCCCTCGCCCTGCTCCAGGCCCTCGAACGGCTGCCGGGCCTCCGTCGCGTCGCGCTGACCCACCGCGAGGCCGAGGGCGGCGGTCGGGGCTGAGGTCGGGGGGCGTCGCGATGGCCCTCCGACTTGCCCCGCGGGGCGGTCGGGCCGTAGACTTTGCGGGCCCGGACGTCCGGGCCGCACCGACCGCGAGGGAGCCACCGGCGATGACCGAGACCGACGCACCCGAGGCCAACCCCCTCCGCGAAGGCCTGCCCCGGACCCGCGTGCCCGAGCCCTGCGCGGTCGTCCTCTTCGGGGCGACCGGCGACCTCACCCACCGCAAGCTCATGCCCGCGCTGTACAACCTGGCGCGGGGCGGGCACCTGCCGGCCGAGTGCGCCGTGGTCGGCTACGCGCGGCGAGACTGGGACGACGCCCGGTTCCGCTCCGAGATCGAGGCGAGCCTCAAGAAGGCCGACCTGCCCGACTTCGCCGCCGTCTGGCCCCAGTTCGCCCCGAGGCTCGCCTTCGCCGGCGGGACCTTCGACGACCCGAAGGCATATGCCAGGCTGAAGGCGAAGCTCGAGGCGCTCGACGCCACCCACGGGACCCGGGGGAACCGCCTGTTCTACCTCGCCGTCGCCCCCGAATACTTCGCCACGATCGTCGAGCACCTGGGCCGGGCCGGGCTCGTCCACTCGCCGCACCAGGAGGCGCCCTGGAGCCGGGTCGTCGTCGAGAAGCCGTTCGGCCACGACCTGAAGTCGGCCCGCGCCCTGAGCCGCGACGTCTCGCGCGTCCTCGACGAGTCGCAGGTCTACCGGATCGACCACTACCTCGGCAAGGAGACCGTCCAGAACATCCTGGCGCTCCGGTTCGGCAACTCGATGTTCGAGCCGGTCTGGAACCGTCGTCATGTCGCCGGCGTCCAGATCACCGTGGCCGAGGAGGTCGGGATGGCGGGGAACCGGGGGGCGTACTACGACACCTCGGGCGCGATCCGCGACATGGTCCAGAACCACATGATGCAGCTCCTCTGCCTGGTGGCGATGGAGCCCCCCGTCGACCTCTCGGCCGACGCGGTCCGCAACGAGAAGGTCAAGGTCCTCCAGGCCCTGCCGGATTGGTCCGACGCCGACGTGGCCGCGAACGTCGTCCGGGCCCAGTACGGCCCCGGGTCGATCCAGGGGGCCGAGGCCCCCGGCTATCACCAGGAGAAGGGGATCCCCGACGGGTCGACCACGGGGACCTACGTCGCGCTCCGGCTGACGCTCAACACCTGGCGATGGGCCGGCGTCCCGTTCTACCTCCGGACCGGCAAGCGGCTGCCCAAGCGGGCGACCGAGATCGCCATCCAGTTCCATAGGCCCCCCACCGCGCTCTTCGAGGCCGACACCGAGGGGGCCGGCGGGGCGAACCTGCTGATCCTCCGGATCCAGCCGAACGAGGGGGCGAGCCTCGCCTTCCAGGCGAAGATCCCCGGGTCGAGGCGACGGCTCCAGGAGGTCCGGATGGACTTCCGCTACGGGACCGCCTTCGCCACCCCGCCCCCCGAGGCCTACGAGCGGCTCCTGCTCGACGTGATGCTCGGCGACCCGAGCCTGTTCACCCGGACCGACGAGGTCGACAGCGCCTGGCGGTTCGTCGGCGCGATCCTCGACGCCTGGGACCGCGGCGTCGGCCCGCCCGTCGCCTACCCGGCCGGCACCTGGGGCCCGCCCGAGGCCGACGGCCTGATTGGCCGCGACGGCGGCACCTGGCGTCGCCTCTGAGCCGCCTCGACCCACTTCCACGCCACCCCGGCCCGGGCTGGCATCCTCGCGAGGCCGCACCATGTCCGCGTCCGCACCCGAGACCGCAACCTCCAGCGCGACCGACGCCTTCCTGTCCGGCCAGGGCATCGCGGTCGACCCGGCGAAGGTCGAGGCCGAGCTGACCCGGCTCTGGGGCCCGGCCGCCGAGCAGGTCGGCGGGCCCGACCTGGAGAACCCGAACGTCACCCGGGTCGTCCTGGCCAACCTCGTCGTCGAGGCCGACGCCGGCACCGCCGGGCGGGTCTCCGCCGCGATCGACGAGGTCGTGGCGAGGTTCCCCAGCCGGGCCATCGTCCTCGGCCGGACCGGGGCCGCGGGCCGCCGGGTCACGGCCGAGGTCGCCGCGCTCTGCCACCTGCCGGCCCCGGGGATGCCGCAGGTCTGCTCCGAGCGGATCCTGCTGAAGGCCGGGCCGGAGGCCGTGGACCTCCTGCCGGGCGCGGTCCGCCCGCTCCTGGAGGCCGACCTGCCCGTCATCCTCTGGTGGACCGGCGACCCCCGCGCGGCCGAGGGCCTCTATCGGTCGCTCGCCCGCGAGGCGACGCGGATCATCCTCGACCTGCCCGACCCCGGGGCCGACGCCGAGGCCCTCCGGCTCGGGCTCGACCCGACGATCCACGCCTACTCCCGCGACTCGGCCTGGTTCGGGATCGCCCGTTGGCGCGAGCTCGTCGCCCAGTTCTTCGACGGCGATCCCTGCCGCGAGGCGATCGGCCGGATCTCCTCGGTCGAGGTCGAGGCCGTCACCCCGACCGTCGGCGACGGCCGCCCGCCGCGCCTGGCCGCCTGGCTCGCCGCCTGGCTCGCCGGCCAGCTCGGCTGGAAGGGGGCCCGCCGCCCCGATCCCGGCCCCGGCCGGCTCGACGCCACCTTCACGGCCGAGGGGGGCCGCGAGGTCAACCTGGCGATCCGGTCCGTCGCCGACCCGTCCGCGGCCGACGTCCGGCTCCGCTCGGTGACGATCGGGATCAACGCGGGCACCGGCCCCTCGTGCTTCCGGCTGGAGCGGCCCGAGGGGCGCCCGGATGATATTCGCGTCGAGGTCTGCTCGGACCGGACGTGCGCCCTGCCCCGGGTCGTGGTCGCCCCCGAGCTCGACGCCGCCCACCGGATCGCCGCCGGCCTCGAATCCGCCCGCCTCGACGAGCCCTTCCGCCGCGCCCGGCCGCACGCCCTCTGGCTGCTCTCCGGAGGGGTCTCGTAACCGGGGGACGTCTCGACCGACGGGGAAATCCAGCACGGCCATCGCCCATCTGCGTGACGGATTCTCCGAGACCGTCGCCTCGCTTCAGACCCTCCAGTTGGCAAGATTCAGAGCATAGCCAAGCTGTCGGATGTGTTGATAATGGGCGGTGTTGCCGGTCACCAGCTCGAGCCCGTAGGTCATGGCCACCGCCGCGATCATCGGGTCGCAGCGGCCGATTGGCCGGCCGACCCGATCCAGGTCGCCGGCGATCCGGCCCGCTAGGTCGGCGGCGTCGAGGTCGAAGGGCACGATGTCTTCGGACCCGATGGCGGCGCGGAACGCCGCAATTCGTCGCGGCGAGGCCCCCACTTTCTGGAGACCCTGAACGATCTCCATCACCGTGACGACCGAGAATGTGAGACGGCCGTGGGCCTGCCGATGGGCGGTCGCGTTGCGGGCGACGGTCCGGTCGATGCCCTTCAGGACTTCGGAATAGATGTCCGTATCGAGGAGGGACTTATTCAACAGGACCCAGCCGCCAGGGCCGCTCCTCCCTGACCTTCATGGCGTGCTCGACGGCCTGATCCAGCAGGTCGGCATCGTCCCGCATGGCACCGATCGATCCCAGGCCGGGGATGGCGGGGGTACCTCCCACCTGGTCCGGCTGCGGGGCGCGGGCCAACTCGCGGAGCAAAAGGCGCGCGGCCTCGGCCATCGCGTCATCGAGAGAAGCGAACCGGCCGTCGTGGACGGCCGCCCGGACCCGGTCTTCCAGATCGTTGGGTAAAGTAATCGTCATAATATTCATGCTCCCGATGACGTCACGCTACCATAACGGGGGACGCGACCCCAACCTCCCACATCCCGCGCGGCCGCATTGTGTCGGCCCGGCCAAATCTGGAGGCTCGCGCATGTCTGGAGGCCACCGGGCCTCCCGGCCCCGCCGCTACAGCTCCAGCAGCGAGACGAACCGGCGAAACCGGGGGGTGAGGGCGTCGGCCAGGGCGGTCGGCTCGGGGAAGAGGTCGGGCGGGGTGGTGGTCAGGGCCATCGCCATCGCCTCCTGGCCGAGGTTCAGCCGGATCAGGCCGAGCGGGACGACCCGGGCCCTCGTCCTCGGGACCAGGGCCGCGCCCAGGGCCGCGTCGTCCTCGGGCGCGATCGGCTCGGGGGTCAGGACGACCGCCGTCAGGCCGATCGTCCCCCACCGCCCGTCCCGCCCCGGGGGGAACCGCGAATGCGCCGCGCGGGCGAGGCGGTCGAGCAGGGTCGCGTACCCGCCGCCGACCTTGAGGCCGAGGTCGACCGGCTGGCGGACGACCGCCGTGACGCCCCAGCCCCGGCCGAGGCCGGGGAGCCAGTGGAGCCGGACCGGCCGCCGGCCGTACTTGAGGACGTCCAGCGGCGGGTCGCGGAACTCCTCGCCGTCCTCCGCCACGGCGCCCGTCGAGGCGAAGACGGGGTCGAGCAGGGCCATCAGGTCGTCGTCGATCATCGGAGCGTCGCCCCCCGCCGCGTCCCCCCTGGCCGAACCGACGCCCGCGCCCGTAGGATAACCCCGGCCGGTCGCCTTGGCCACGGCACCGGCCATAGCCGACGCGAGGCGAGGCCAGGCGAGGAGCCGACCGGCATGGACACGACCCCCGACCCCGCCCGGTCGGCCCCGAAGCGGGCGTCGGCATCGCGGTCGACGCTGGCGATCATCACCGACCCGGGCCAGGCCAACCCGTTCGGCTCGATCCACGGCGGCGTGATCCTCCGGCTCGCGGACGAGTGCGGGGCGCTCGCCGCCTTCCGCCACTCGGGGGGCCCGATCGTCACGACGGCGGCGATCGACGGCTTCACGTTCCTCGGCCCCGTCCGGGTCGGCGAGCGGGTCGAGCTCGTCTCCGAGGTCACGTACGCGGGCCGGACGTCGATGGAAGCCCGGATCGACGTCTACGCCGAGTCGATGTCCCGGCCCGAGCCGCGGCGGGTCGGCGCCGGCTATGGCGTGTATGTCGCCCTCGACTCCGACGGCAGGCCGAGCCCGGTCCCCCCGCTCCTGACCGAGACCGAGGCCGACCGGCTCCGCGACGCCTCGGCCCGCGACCGCCAGGCCGCCCGCCTCGCCCGCCGCGAGGACGAGCGCAGGCGGACGGGGGCGGGATAAGGCGGGCGGGGATAGGCTGAGGGGGCGGGGACTGGAGAAGAAACCGGAGCACGGAGCACGAGGAAGGGAATACGCCGCACAGGAAGCACGGAGCACAGGAGGCACAGAGCCCAATCTTTGCGCTCCGGGCTCTGTGCCTCTTGCGCTTCGTGCTCGTGCTCGTGCTCGTGCTCTCTGCGCCCCGTGCTTCGCGTTCCTCCGTCTCGGCCTCGGCGCTCCGGCCCCACCTCCGGCCCCCCGGGGCAGGACTCAGTGGGCCAGCCGCTTCCGCTTGCGCCCCGTCCCCGCGTCGGGCATCGCCCCGCGGGCCAGCTCGATCTGGATCGCCAGCCAGCCGAACGAGACGAGCGCGACGACCAGGGCCCAGACGTTCATGTCCATCTTCAACAGCGTGTCATACGCCCCGTGCAGCAGCATCGGCATGGCGATGATCCGCATCATGAACAGGCCGAACCCCGCCGCGTCGTCCAGCCCCTCGTAGTCGTCGAGGTTGCGGGCGATCGCGATCCCGACCGAGGCCGACCACATCGCGTGCAGCGCCACGCATGAGACGAACCGGACGACGTAGGCGTCGACCGCGTGGATCCCGTTGTACGTGTCGGACGAGTACATGATCCCCTCGGAGACCCCGAAGCCGATCCCCGAGGCCAGGCCCCATAGGCACGCCCCGCGCCAGCCCATCCTCGCGTCGCGCTGGAAGTAGAAGAACAGCGGGATCGCCTTGGTGAACTCCTCGCAGAGGCCGACGCCGAAGGTGAACCCCAGCATGCTCAGGAAGAAGTTGCTCCCCGGGTCGAGCGCCGAGCGGTACGACCAGCCGATGAACATCAGGATCAGCATGACGAGCGCGAACCAGCCCCGGCCGAAGCGGGCGACCCGGAACTGCGAGCAGAACTGGACCACGATCAGGAAGATGATCCCCACGGTCCCGGTGAACAGGCCGATGCCGAGCAGGTGGAGCGGGTTGGCCCGCTCGACCGCGAAGAACGAGAGGACCAGGAGCAGGAACCCGACCGTGGCGATCCCGGCATACACCCAGTGCATCGTCGAGTCGTGCGCGAGGTGGGCCCCGTGGAGCCTGCCGTCGGGCAGGACGGCCAGCAGTTCTTCCTTGGAGAGGCCCTCGCCCTTGGCCAGCACGGGGATGGCCCGGGCCATCTGCTCGGGCGTCGCGTTCTTGAGGCTGAGCTCGACCCGCTGCTCGATGTCCATCTTCGCCTCGCCGCCCAGGAGCGAGAAGATGAGCGGAACGAGCGCGAAGGCCAGCAGCAGGTAGGCATACTCGCGGATCGATGATTTCGACCCCGTCTTGTCCTCGAAGGCGAAGGTCGGGGCGGGCCGGGTCGCGGCCGGTGCCGATGCCGATGCCGATGCCGCGGTCGGCCTCGGGCGGTCGGACGACCGGGAGGGGGCGGTCGGCATCGCGTGGTAGACGGACGGGCGGATGGCCGTCTCGTCGTCGAGCATCGAGCCGAAGCCGGCCCCGGCCGGACTCGGCGCGGGCCCAGGCGCCTCGGCCGGTCCCTCCCCTTCGAGGCCGTAGGGCAGGCCGTCGCCGAGGTCGGGGTCGACCTCGGGGCGGGGGATCGCCAGGATCGTCCCGCACTCCGGGCATTTCGTCTTCTTGCCGGCCAGCTCGTCCCTGGCCTTCAGCGCCTTGCCGCACTCACACGCGAACGAGATCGCCATCGAATCCCCCCCTCTCCGGCCATGCAGACATGCGTCGTCCCGGACCAGACTAAGACACGTTCGCCGCCTGTCGAGGGGGGACTCCGGGAAAATTCCGAGGGGACTTCGAAACCCTTGCGTCTCGGCCCGCCCCGGGGTACGAACGATCCGGCCTCGGTCCGACGACCGGCCCGCCCCCGAGAGGACGACCACGATGACCGCGACTGCCCGCCTCGTCCTGCTCGCGACCGCCCTGGGCACGTCCCTGGGAGCAGGCCCGGGCCGGACCGTCGTCGTCCACGGCCAGGGGACCGCGCTCGGGGAGACCCCGATCCTCGTCCGGCTCGACCCACCCGTCACGCCGGGCCCCTGCTCGCTCCGGGAGATCCGGGAGGGGGCGGGAAACCCCCGGCCCGCGAGCATCCTCCGCGACGGAGGGGAGACCTACCTCGCCGCCGTCCTCGAAGCCGTGCCCGCCTCGGGGGAGGTCCGTTACCGGCTGGAGGCGACCCCGACGGGACCGGGCGACCGGGCGGCCGGCATCCGGGTCGTCGCCGAGGGGGACGACGTGGCGGTCCGGCTCGACGGGGCCTTATTCACGACCTATCGCGCCCGGACCGGGCCCAAGCCGTTCTACTACCCGCTGGTCGGCCCGACCGGCCGGCCGATCACCCGGTCGTTCCCGATGGCGGACGTCCCCGGCGAGAAGCGCGACCATCCCCACCAGCGGTCGTTGTGGCTCACCCACGGCAAGGTCAACGGGATCGACTTCTGGTCCGAGATCCCGGGCCACGGCTCGATCCGCGAGACCTCCCGATCGATCGTCGACGGCGCCCCGGCCGCGGGCCGGCTCCGGACGACTGACGATTGGCTCGGGCCCGACGGCAAGGTCGTCTGCAACGACGAGCGGGTCGTCACCTTCTACGCGACGGCGACCGGCCGGGTCATCGACTTCGACGCGACGGTCCGGGCCGACCACGGTCCCGTCGTCTTCGGCGACACCAAGGAGGGGATGTTCGGCGTCCGGGTCGCCACCAGCATGGACGTGGCGAGCAAGGGGGGGGGCCGGATCACCAACTCCGATGGCCTGACCGACGAGGCCGCGTGGGGCAAGCCCGCCACCTGGGTGGATTACTCCGGGCCCGTCGACGGCGAGACGGTCGGCGTGGCGATCCTCAACCGGCCGGGGAGCTTCCGCCACCCGACCACCTGGCACGTCCGGCCCTACGGCCTCTTCGCCGCCAACCCGTTCGGCTGGCACGACTTCGGCAAAAAAGAGTCGGGCGACCACGCGATCCCGGCCGGCGAGTCGATCCGGTTCGGCTACCGGGTCATCCTCCACCGCGGCGGGGTCGGTGCGGCCGGACTTCCCGCCGCCTACGACGCGTACGCCAGGCCGCCCCGGGTCGAGGTCACGACCGACTGACGACCCGGTCGGCGTCGGCCACGCCGTCGAGCCGCTCGTCGTGCGGCTCGACCGGGAGGTCGGTCACCCACTGGGTCGAGAGGCAGAGCGACCATCGGGGGACGTCCGGCCGGAGCGCCGGCAGGAGCCGGTCGTAATACCCCGCCCCCCGGCCGATCCGGTAGCACCGGAGGTCGAAGCCGAGCCCGGGGACCAGCACCCAGTCGATCGACCGCGGGTCGACCTCGGGCCGGTCGCCCGTCGGCTCGGGGATGCCCAGCGACCCCGGGGCGAAGTCCCGGCCCGGGTCGTCGACCGCGACGAGGGCGAGCCGCGACTCCTTGCGGACCACCCGAGGGCAGACCAGCCGCTTGCCCAGCTCGACGGCCCGGCGGAGCATCGGCCCGGTGGCGAATTCCTCGGGGAAAGCCGAAGCGTAGAGCAGGACCGTCCCCGCCTCGCGGAACCCGGGGAGCGTCGGCATCCGGCCGAGGAGGGCGAGTTCCTCGCGGGCCCGGTCCTCCCTCGGCATCGCCAGGATCCGGCCCCGGAGTTCCAATCGGAGGGCCCGCTTGATCGCCGCGAGGTCCAAAGCTCTGCCCCCGGCCCGATCGACCCGACGACTCCTCGATATTGCTCACAGGAACGAGTCCGGCCCGCCCCCGCCTTCGAGGGAACGAAGGCGGGGGCGGGCCGGAAAAGACCTCCACCGCAATGCCGTCGTCGTGCTTTTGAGAACCCGCAGTTCAGGTGGGTGCCCTAGGCCCAAACGGACAAGCCGGATGGCCGTGAATCGGCTCCCATCGGGTGCTCATTGGTTCGCCAAAAGTGATCACGCCTAACGAACATGGCAGAGGCCGTGTCCGACCGAGGCCGGACCGACTTAATATAAGGCCCGCCCCGCGGCGCCCGCAAGCCCGAGCGATCGGGAATCTCTCGGGCGTCAGGCGTGCCGCGACGGGCCACGGTCGGCGACCTCGCCCCCCTGGAGGCGGCGGAGCTGGTCGCGGACCCGAGCGGCCTCCTCGTAATCCTCCAACGCCACGGCGCGCTCGAGCTGCTGCTCGAGCCGCTCGAGCGGGCCGACCGGCCGGTCGCGGTCGACCTCCTTCCGCCACCGGAGCAGGAAGGCCAGCTCCATGCACTCGGCCTCGTTGTCGGCCTGTTCGTAGTCGCGGAGGAAGGCCCGGATCGCCTCGATCCCCTCGTCGATCGCCTCGATCGCGGCGCGGTGGTCGTCCCTCGCCAGGGCGGCCAGGCCCAGCGCCCGGGCCCGCATCATCGTGACATAAGGCCGATACTGGTCGAACTGGACCCGGTCGCGCTGGCGGGCGGCCCGCTCGCGGACGAAGGCGAACAGCTCGAGGTTCCGCATCGTGTCCCGCGCGACCAGGTCGTACCGCTGGAGGTGGAAGGCGGCCAGGTAGCGGTGGTAGTACTGCACGCCCTCGCGCATCAGGGCGGCGCACGCCTCGGCGTCGAGGGCGTAGTCGCCCTTGGCCTTGGCGGCCCGGCCCTTGTGGTAATCCAGGAGCGACTCGAAGCCGAACGGGCGGACCCCGTCGGGACGGCCCTCGGGCTCCATCTGGATCAGGCCCAGGTCGACGCGCATCTGGATCTTGTCCGAGCCGTCGACCCCCTCGACGATCCGGACCTGGAGCTCGTCGGAGTCGTAGTCCCAACCATCCAGGATGGGGTGGATGTCCTTGCTCAAGAAACTCTCCCTCGGCTCAAGGGTCCCGGTCTCACGGGCCGGCCCGTCCCGCTCCGGAACGGCCGGCCACGCCTCTATCCTACGCCGGGCGTCGAGGGGGCGTTCGGTCGATCCGCCGGGCCGCGACGGGGCCGGGCGCGCCCGGACGCCGCGGGACCGGCCGCGCCCGATCGATTGGGGCGATCGGGTCGGGGCGACGGTCCCGCGGCGTCCGGGCGCGCCCGGCGACCTGCCCGCCGGCGCGGGTCAGAGCTCGTTGCCGTCGTGGATCATCGGCTCGAGCTCCTTCGTGTTCCGCTCGACGGCCAGGACGATCGTCCGCTCCTCGATCCCGTCGTGGCTGGCGGCGACGGCGGGGATGATCTGGCGGGAGTCGGGCAGGGCGAACCGGACCGTGAAGGTGCCGTCGGGGCGGAGCTGGACGTGCTCGCCCTGGAGGGTGACCTTCGCGTTCGGCTCGGTCGCGCCGTAGACGATCAGCTCGGCGTCGATCTCGAAGTGGAAGCCGCGGGCGACCGAGCTGAGCGTCCCGGCGCCGAGGCTCTGGAGCGAGAGGCTCTGCATCGGCCGGCGGAGCCGCTCCTCGAACAGCTCGCGGAGGTCATTGGTGACCGACGCGCCGCTCGGCCCGCCCGACTGGTGGTAGATCTTCTGGAACTGCTCCTGGACGCTCGACCAGTTCTCGTCGAGCACGTCGGTGGCGCCGGCGCGGGGCGTGCTGACGACGTTGGAGCGGGCCAGGACGAAGAACTTGCCGTTGCGGCCGACGTAGCCGATGTCCACCCGGAACGACCGGGGCGGGGTCGCCACGTCGATGTACCAGTTGTTGACGCCGCCGTGGATCGCGATGTCGCGGACGTGCCGCTCGGACGCCGAGGTCGTGTCCTCGCTGGTGACGTCCATCACCCGGAGGATCGGCCGGGCGGCGTGCCACTCCTGGCCGAGCGCGGCCTGGGCCCGGGCGAGGGTCGTCCGGCTCAGCTCCCAGTAGGCGTGGAGCCAGTAGGGGTCGCGGACCATGACGATGATCCGGTCCTTGATGCAGGCGTGCTCCAGCGGTCGGGGCGGGACGACCGTCAGCGGCCGGGGCGTCGCGGCGGCGGGTGCCGGTCGCCGCGGCGGCGGGGCCGGTGCCGGAGCGGCCTTGGCCTGGCCCTTCTTCGCCGGGGCCGAGGGGGACAGCGCGCGGATCAGCTGATCCTTCCGCATCGCGTGCCAGCCGACGACCCCCTGCTCCTTGGCCATCCGCGCCAGAACCTTCTTATTGCAGTCCTTGAGCGTGTCGACGGTCATGCGGGCCACTCCGTCTCCGTCCGCCAGAATGCGGGCGCCAGCGGCCCGCGCGGACAGGACAAGGGACATGCGGATTCATCCGTGAGTGGTCCGATCCGGAGGGCTCCCTGCCGACCGGACTGAGCTCACGAGCCGGACCTCCAAGGGACGGAGCGGGCCCCGCCGACCCGACCCGACGCACGCCCCCGCCGACATAACGAGCGAGGCGGCCGTCCCACCGTGGTTCACGGTCGGACGCCGCCTCGTGTCACGGCCGGCCTGGGAGCGCCAGGGTACGTCATGGGGGTCCCCGCACCGCCGCGATGCAAGTTTCGTTCGTGGCGTAACAAGCAGCTTCGTATGGAATAACAGACGCCCCGACGCCTGTCAACGCGAAATTCCCCCGCCGTGTCCGCCTCCGGACAGTCGCCGCACGTTGTAACGGACGGGCCGGCGAGGACGAGGCCGCTCCGTGATCGCTCGGGCCTCGCCCAACCCCGCGATTCCCAGCGACTTATCGCCGGCCGGCCGACTTCGTGAAAGATTTCCCGAAGCGGGCTCCTGGGTTGTTGACAACCCCCCGGGCGCGGGTATAACTGGAACCCGCGAGGGCCGGGGTCGCCCGCCGATCTCCGGCCGGCGAGGCCTCGATCTGCGAGGGTCCCAGACTTGAGCCGCCCCGTGCCCCAGTCGGCCGTGTCGATGGGCGTCCGGTGGGCGACGCGGGTCACCTCCGTCGGGCTCGAGTTCGCGCTGCCGCCCCTGCTCGGCGGCTTCCTCGACCGCCGGTGGGGGCTCGGCTCGACGCTGACGATCGCCGGGGCGATCTTCGGGTTCGTCGCCGGGATGGTCCACCTCCTCGCGATCGCCCGCGAGGTCGCGGCGGAGGCCGCCCCGGGCCCCCGCCGCCCCGAGACGGGCCCGACGCCCCGCGGGCCGGCCGACGAGTCCAACGAACGCATCGGGATGGGCTGATCATGGCTGAAGGACACAACCCGCTCGAACACGCGATGGACCACCCCACGATCGAGCTGCCGTGGGGCCGGGTCCTCGACCTCCCGCGGTTCGACCTGGGCCCGGTCCATTTCCAGCTCACCCGGTTCATGGTCATGGAGGTGGTCGCGGCGGCGCTGATCGTCGCGATCATGGTCCCGCTGGCGCGGCACGTCGCGCGGCGGCCGGTGACGAGCGGGCCGTTCCTGAACCTGTTCGAGTCGGTCGTCCACTTCATCCGCGACAAGGTCGCCCGGCCGTCGATCGGCGGCCACGGCGCGGATGCCTACGTCCCGTTCCTGCTGACGGTCTTCTTCTTCATCCTGTTCAACAACCTGCTCGGGCTGCTCCCCTCGGGGGCGTCGGCGACGGGCAACATCAACGTCACGGCCGTCCTGGCGATCTCGACCCTGGTGATGGTGATCCTCGCCGGGATCCGCGAGTCGGGCCCGGTCGGCTTCTGGGTCAAGCTCGTCCCGAGCCTGGACGTGCCGATCCTGCTGAAGGTCTTCCTCTGGCCGTTGATGTTCGCGATCGAGGTCGCGGGCCTCCTGATCCGCCACTTCGTCCTGGCCGTCCGGCTCTTCGCGAACATGCTGGCCGGGCACGTCGTCCTGGGCGTGATCCTCGGCTTCATCCTGCTGGCCGGGGGGTCGTTCCGGTACATCGTGACGCCGGCGAGCATCCTCGGCGTGGTGCTCCTGAGCTTCCTCGAACTGCTCGTCGCGTTCCTCCAGGCCTACATCTTCACCCTCTTGTCGGCCATGTTCATCGGGACGGCGGCCCACCCGCACTGATTCGCGGGCCGGTCGTGGCGCCTCGACGCGGCCCGCGGCGATCCGACGCGGGGGCGACCCCTCCGCCGCGAGGGCGGGACGGCCGGGTCGTCCCGCCCGTTCCCCTCCCCCGGTTCGAGTGACCCACCCTAGGAGTTGAGCGACCCATGAAACTCGCCAAGATGATCGCCCTCGCATCCACCGTCCTGCTCGTGACGGAGGCGACCGCCTCGGCCCAGACGCCGCCGGGCGGCCCGGGATACAGCGCCCCGTTCTCGAATCTCCGCGAGATCGCGGTCGGCCTGGTGATCATCGGCGCGGCCATGGGCATCGGGATGCTGGCCAAGGGCGCCGTCGAGAGCCAGGCGCGGCAGCCGGAGATCGCGGCGAACATCCAGATCACGATGATCATCGCCGCCGCGCTCATCGAGGGTGCGACCTTCTTCGCGCTGATCGTCATCGGCTTCCGCCCCTGATCGCGACCGGCCGGGCCGGCCGCCCCGGGATCCCGATCCCGGACCCGGGGGCGGCCCCCGTCGTCGCGGCAGCGAGCCGTCCTCCCCGTCTCCCGTCCCCCGTTCGGATCGCGAGGACCCCATCCATGACCAGGCAAATGGCCCCGGCCCTCGGGCTCCTGGCCCTGGCGCTGACCTTCGCCCCGCCGCCGCCCGCGACGGCCGACGAGCCGGCGGCCCAGGGCGGGCACGCCGCGGCACCGGCCGCGACGGCCGCGCACGGCGCCCCCGCGGTGCACGCGGCGGGCAAGCACGACGACGCCGGCCTCTCGGGCACGGCCGCCGCCGCCTCCGGCCACGGGGGCGAGGCCGGCCACCCCGGCCAGCCGAACATCCTCGAGCCGCAGGCCCCCCTGGCGATCTGGACCGTCGTGGTCTTCGGCACCCTGCTGCTGATCCTCGGCCGGTTCGCCTGGAAGCCGATGATGAAGGCGATGCACGACCGCGAGGAGCACGTCGAGCATTGCCTGCTGGAGGCCGAGCGGGCCCGCAACGAGGCCGAGAAGCTGATGGCCGAGAACCAGAAGAACCTCGCCCGCGCCGCCGATCAGGTGCGTGCCATGCTCGACGAGGCCCGCAAGGGCGCCGAGGCGACCGCCGCCTCGATCGTCCAGAAGGCCCAGGCCGAGGCCGAGGCCTCGCTCGAGCGGGCCCGCCGCGAGATCGGCACGGCGCGCGACCAGGCGCTGACCGAGATCTTCTCGCAGGCCGCCGACCTCGCCGTCGGGGTCGCGGGCAAGGTCCTCGGGCGCGACCTCTCCGAGTCCGACCACCGTCGGCTCATCGAGACGGCCATGTCCGAGCTGCCGGCGATGCCGAACGGGCGGGGGGTCCGGTCATGACCGCGGCCGACCCGACCGCGACCGCCGACGGGGCCGACGTCGCCGGGACGGTCTTCGACGAGTCGACCGCCGAGCACGCCCGGACGTATGCCGACGCCCTCCTGGGCGCGGCCGGCGACGAGGCGGGCGCGGTCGTGGCCGAGCTCGACGAGATCGTCGAGGACGTCCTCCACGGCCAGCCCCGGTTCGCCGCGATGCTCGGGCCGGCCGGGCCGTCGCCGGCCGAGAAGGATCGCCTGCTCGTCGAGGTCTTCGGCGGCCGGGCCCTGCCGACGGTCGTGAACTTCCTCCGCGTCCTCAACCGCCACGGCCGGCTCGCGATGCTGGAAGGGGTCGCCCGCGAGGCGCGGCTCGCCTGGGACCGCAAGAACGGCCGCAGGCCGGTGACGGTCCGGTCGGCCGTCGCGCTCGACGACGCCCAGCGGTCCGCGATCGAGGGCCGGCTCGCGGCCCTGGTCGGGGCCGCCCCCCGGCTGACGCTCGAGGTCGACCCCTCGCTGATCGCGGGGCTGGTCGTCCAGGTCGGCGACGACGTCTACGACGCCTCGGTCCGGACCCGCCTGAGCCGGCTCCGCGACCGCCTCATCGAGAGAAAGACCCATGAAATTCAGAGCCGACGAGATCACTTCAGTCATCCGGCGTGAGATCGAGCAGTTCCAGTCCGAGGTCGTCCGGTCCGAGGTCGGCCGCGTCCTCGAGGTCGGCGACGGGATCGCCCGGATCCACGGGCTCTCGGGCGTGATGAACGGCGAGATGGTCTCGTTCGAGGGGGGCGTCAAGGGCCTGGCGCTGAACCTCGAGGAGTCGTCCGTCGGCGTCATCATCCTCGGCGACTTCACCAAGATCCGCGAGGGCGAGACCGTCACCGCCACCGGCGAGCTGCTCCGCGTCCCGGTCGGCGACGCCATGGTCGGCCGGGTCGTCAACGCCCTCGGGGTCCCGATCGACAACAAGGGCCCGATCGCGTCGACCCACACCCGCCTGGTCGAGTCCAACGCCCCCGGGATCGCCGAGCGGCAGCCGGTCGACGAGCCGATGCAGACCGGGATCAAGGCGATCGACGCCATGACCCCCGTCGGCCGCGGCCAGCGCCAGCTGATCATCGGCGACCGCAAGACGGGCAAGACGGCGATCGCCATCGACGCCATCCTCAAGCAGAAGGGCACCGGCGTCATCTGCGTCTACGTCGCGGTCGCCCAGAAGGAGTCGACCACGGCGGCGCTGGTCGACATCCTCCGCCGCGAGGGGGCCCTCGACTACACGATCGTGGTCGTCGCCGGCGCGAGCGACCCGGCCCCGCTCTCGTACCTCGCCCCGTACGCCGGCTGCGCGATGGCCGAGTACTTCATGTACGAGAAGGGCCAGGCCACCCTGGTGATCTACGACGACCTGTCGAAGCAGGCCGTCGCCTACCGAGAGCTCTCGCTCCTGCTCCGCCGCCCCCCGGGCCGCGAGGCCTTCCCCGGCGACATCTTCTACGCGCACTCGCGGCTCCTGGAGCGGTCGGCCAAGCTCGCGAACCAGTACGTGATCGTCCCCGAGGGGACGCCCGACGGGGCGACGATCGGCGACGACGCGGGGGCCGACAAGAAGGTCTACGTCGGCGTCCCCGGCCTCGAGGAGGCCAACCACGCCATGAAGGAGCACTTCCCGCAGGGGCACAAGGTCGTCAAGACGACCGCCTCGGGGGGCTCGCTCACGGCGCTGCCGATCATCGAGACGCTCGAAGGGGAGGTCTCGGCCTACATCCCGACGAACGTGATCTCGATCACCGACGGCCAGATCTACCTCCAGCCGGCGCTCTTCGCCTCGGGGGTCCGGCCGGCGGTCGACGTCGGGATCTCGGTCTCTCGGGTGGGCGGCAAGGCCCAGATCCCGGCGATGAAGAAGGTGGCCGGCGGGCTCCGCCTCGACCTCGCCGCCTTCCGCGAGCTGGAGGCGTTCGCCCAGATCGGCACCGAGCTGGACAAGGCGACCCAGCAGCAGCTCGACCGCGGCTACCGGATGGTCGAGCTGCTGAAGCAGCCGCAGTACCGGCCGATGCACGAGGTCGACCAGGCGATGTCGATCTACGCCGGCGGCGAGGGCTACCTCGACGAGGTGCCGATCAAGGAGGTCTCCCGCTGGGAGGCGCAGTTCCTCGAGTTCGTCCGGACCCAGAAGTCCGACCTGCGCGACCTGCTCCTCAAGGAGAAGAAGCTCACCGACGCCGTCGTGACCGGCCTGAAGGCGGCCCTGGCCGAGTTCAAGGCGCTCTATCGGCCCGCGACGCCGGCCGCCCCGGCCGGCTCCGCCAAGGCCCAGCCCGTCGGCGCGGGGGCCTGACCCCCGGCCGGCCCGGCCGAGGCGCGAGGGGCGGCGACCCCGCCCCCACCCTGCTTCGGCCAGGCCGACGATCCCCGAGGGTCCGAGACGCACCGCACCGCACCCCCCGCCCTCCGAGAGACGTCCATGGCCAAGGCCCGAGCGATCGTCCAGCGCCGGCAGTCGGTGCAGAACATCAAGAAGATCACGCGGACGATGGAGCTCATCGCCACCGCGCGGTTCAAGAAGGCGCTCGACCGCGCGACCGAGGCCGAGGCCTACACGCGGAAGATCGCCGAGATCGTCGCCGACCTGGGCGCGACCAGCCTGGAGGCCACCCACCCGCTGCTCGAGCCGAGGCCGACGGTCCGCAAGGCCCTCCTGCTAGTCCTGACGAGCAACCGGGGCCTGGCCGGCGGCTACAACGGCAACGTCCTCCGCGCCGCGACCCGCGCCGCGCAGGACTTCGAGGCCGAGTCGATCCCGATCCGGCTGGAGATCGCCGGCAAGCGCGGGATCAACTTCTTCCGGTTCCGCGGGACCGCCGCCGACGCCTCGTACACGCACTTCGAGGACCGCCCGCAGTTCGCCGAGGTCAACGCCCTGGCGGAGTCGTATATCGCGATGTTCACCTCGGGCGCGATCGACCGGCTCGACGTCGCCTACACCCGGTTCGTCACCGCGGCGAGGCAGGAGGCGATCGTCGAGACGCTCCTGCCGATGACCGCCGCGCAGGTCGGCGAGGCCGTCGCGTCGGTCCGGCAGGCGAAGCCCGGCGCCGGGCCGGCCGACGCGAAGCCGAAGGGGGAGCCGGTCCCTTACGAGTTCGTGCCCGACCCGAGGAGCATCCTCGAGGAGATCGTGCCGGTCTCGTTCAAGGTCCGCCTCTTCAAGTGCTTCCTCGACGCCGCCGTCAGCGAGCAGATCGCCCGGATGGTCGCCATGCGGGGCGCGACCGAGAACGCCGACGACATGGTCAAGTCGCTCACGATGCTCTACAACCGCGCCCGCCAGGCGCAGATCACCCGCGAGCTCGCCGAGATCATCGGCGGGGCCGCGGCGCTGGAGTGAGTCAAAACAGATCATCCCCAGATGACGCAGATGAACGCAGATAAATAACAATTTGAAGAATTTATCTGCGTTCATCTGCGTCATCTGCGGATCGCTCGAATTCCGTTCGATTCCCGAGTTCTCCCATCGATCGAGGATAGACCCAATGGCCATCGCCACCGCGACCGGGCGGATCGTCCAGGTGATCGGCTCGACGTTCGACGCCGAGTTCGACGAGGGGCACCTGCCCGAGATCTACAACGCGATCACGGTCGAGAGCGTCGAGAAGGGCGTGACGATCGACCTGGTCGGCGAGGTCCAGCAGCACCTGGGCGGCAACCGGGTCCGGTGCGTGGCGCTGGGCTCGACCAACGGCCTGGTCCGCGGGATGACGGTGACCGACACGGGGTCGCCGGTGAGGGTGCCGGTGGGCAAGGAGACGCTCGGCCGGGTGTTCAACCTGCTCGGCCAGCCGATCGACGGCCGGGGGCCGGTCGACGCCGCCGAGCGCTGGCCGATCCACCGCGACCCGCCCGCCTTCGACGACCTCTCGCCCAAGACCGAGGTCTTCGAGACCGGGATCAAGGTCGTCGACCTGCTCACCCCGTTCGTCCGCGGTGGCAAGATCGGCCTCTTCGGCGGCGCGGGGCTGGGCAAGACGGTGATCCTCACCGAGCTGATCGCGCGGATCGCCAAGGTCCACAGCGGCTACTCGGTCTTCGCCGGGGTCGGCGAGCGGACCCGCGAGGGGAACGACCTCTGGCTCGAGATGCAGGAGACCAAGATCGGGTCGTCCGGCAAGTCGGTCATCGACTCGACCGTGATGTTCTTCGGCCAGATGAACGAGCCGCCGGGGGCCCGCCTCCGCGTCGCCCTCTCAGCCTTGACGAACGCCGAGTGGTTCCGCGACTCGACCGGGGCCGACACCCTCCTGTTCATCGACAACATCTTCCGGTTCAGCCAGGCGGGCTCGGAGGTCTCCGCCCTGCTCGGCCGGATGCCGTCGAACGTCGGCTACCAGCCGACGCTCGCCACCGAGATGGGCGCGCTCCAGGAGCGGATCACCTCGACGACCAACGGCGCGATCACCTCGGTGCAGGCCATCTACGTCCCGGCCGACGACCTGACCGACCCGGCGCCGGCGACGACCTTCGGCTTCCTCGACGCCTTCGTCACCCTCTCGCGGTCGATCTCCGAGAAGGGGATCTACCCCGCCGTCGACCCGCTCGCCTCGACCTCGCGGATCCTCGACCCGCAGTTCGTCGGGGCCGAGCACTACGACGTCGCCCGCCGGGTCCAGATGATCCTCCAGCGGTACCGGGAGCTGAAGGACATCATCGCGATCCTCGGCGTCGACGAGCTGTCCGAGGACGACAAGCTGCTGGTGAACCGGGCCCGCCGGATCGAGCGGTTCATGTCGCAGCCGTTCTTCGTCGCCGAGGTCTTCACCAACAAGCCCGGCCAGTACGTGAAGCTCGCCGACACGATCCGGAGCTTCAAGGAGATCACCGAGGGCAAGTGGGACCACCTGCCCGAGAGCGCCTTCCTCTACGTCGGCGCGATCGAGCAGGCCGAGGAGCAGGCCAAGAAGTCGGCCCGCTGAACCCGGACCCGCGGGGGGGTGTCCGGTCGTCGCGACACCCCCGGCATTCCGGGAGGAGGATCCTCCGATGAAAGACCTGACGATCGCCGAGTTGAGCCAACCGGTCCGCGACTTCCTCGCGGCCGTCGAGGAGGAGCACGGCGCGGTGATCCGGGGGGATGCCGAAGGGCGGATGCTCCTCAGCATCACCCCGTCCCGACCGGCGTCGAAGGAAGCCCGCGACCGTGCGATGGAGCGGCTTCGGGACGTCCAGCGGAGGGTCGGCGACGATCTCAGGACCCTCGATGTCTCCGAGGACGAGTTCGACCGGGCTGCCCGGGACGATGATCGAATCCTGTTGCCAGAGCATCCGGCTTGAGGGTCCTCTTCGATGCGAGCGTCGTCATCCCGATGATCGCGGACTCGAGCCTCTCGGCTCGCCTCGCTGGACGCCCCTGGGACGGCGGGCATGAAGTCGTCATATCGCCCGCCATCCTCGAAGAGGTGAGGAAGAAGCTGTTCGAAAGCAAGAGCCTACGCCGGTGGCTCGCGAAGCACGACGATGATCTGCGGACGTTCCTGGGATTGCTCCCCACGATCTGTCGGGTGGCGCCGGGGATGCTGGAAATCTCCCGAGAGGTCCAGGCCGATCCGGACGACGACCACATCCTCGCCGCGGCGCAGGAGATGGAAGTCGACTATGTCGTCTCGGAAGACCACCATCTCCTCGACCTGTCCGCCTGGCGTGGCATCCGTATCGTCGACCGGGCCACGATGATGGCGGAACTCGACCGTCGAGACGCCGACGAAAACGTCACCGGGAAGGGTTAAGCCACGACTATGTCCACCGCCAGCACCCCCGATTTCGACGCGCACGCCGACGGCAAGAAGCCGGGCGACCGGGTCCGCTGCGTGGTCGTTACGCCCGAGCGGACCCTGTTCGACCAGCTCGTCGAGTTCGTCGCCCTGCCGCTGTACGACGGCGAGCTCGGGGTCCTGCCGGGCCGGTCGCCCTTGATCGGCCGGCTCGGCTACGGCGAGCTGCGGACGTTGCACGCCGGGGCGACCCATCGCTATTACGTCGACGGCGGGTTCGCCCAGGTCCGCGACGACGTGGTCACCGTCCTGACCAACCGGGCCACCGCCGCCGCCTCGATCGACACCGAGGCCGCCGCCCGCGAACTTGAGCACGCCCAGTCGCGCAAGGCCACCACCGAGGCCGACCAGGCCGAGAAGGCCCGGGCCGTCGACCGGGCCCGCGCCCAGGTCCGGGTCGGTTCGCATCGGGATTGAGGCGGCGCCCGGCCGCGGGAGGCCTTGCCGACGGGGATCGGTCGGGGCGAAGATGGGGACGGCCGATCCCGAACTTCGCGAGGTGTCCCGTGACCACGATCACAATCCCCCCCGACCTGGAACAGCGGCTTGTGGCCGAGGCCCATCGGCGCGGGACGACCGCCGAATTGCTCGCCGTGGAGAGCTTGCGAAGCCTGTTCGTGCCGCCGCCCGCCGTCGAGGCGGCCTCGCGTAGACAGACCCTGTTCGACGCCCTGGACGGTTTCATCGGTGCCATCGACGGCCCGAGTGAACCCCTCTCCGAAGAAGGTGGTCGTCGGTTCACCGACCATCTGGCGGAAAAACAGAGGCAGGGGAGGCTGTGATCCTCTGCGATACCGGCCCGCTTGTCGCCCTCGCCAACCGGAACGACCCGCACCACCGCGCCTGCGTGGAAGTCGCGAAGGGGCTGGCCTCCGGGTCACTGATCACGACCTGGCCCTGCCTCACCGAGGCGATGCACCTCGTCTCACGCGCCGGGGGCCATTCGGGTCAAGCCTTGCTCTGGAGCCTTCGAAGCCGCGGCGAATTGATGATCCACGCCCCGAGCCCGATCGAAATCGACCGGATGGTCATCCTGATGGAGAAATATCGCGACTTGCCGATGGACCTGGCGGATGCCTCGATCGTCGCGGCGGCCGACGCCTTGGTCATTGGCCGGGTCTTCACGGTCGACCGCGACTTCTTCGTGTATCGGCTCGGCGATGCAGATCGTTCCCTGACCCTCCCGCCAGGCACAGGCCCCCTACCCCTCACCCGACCGCGGCGGGTTCGGCCGGGAAGAAGCTCGGGTCCTGGAACATCGGGCGGACGGCCCAGTCGTCGCCGAGCCAGGCGTGGTGGGTCGTCGCGACGGCGTTGTCGTGCAGGGTGATCTCGAGGAAGCCGGGGGGGCGGAGGCCCGTCGGGTCGCGGAGGAGCGGGGCGCCCGAGTTCAGGCTCAGGTGGTCGGGCCAGTCGGCCGGAGAGTACGACCACGCGGCGTGGACGTGGCCGCAGCAGTACAGGTGCCGGCCGATCGTCGCGAGCCAGGCGCGGACCTCGTCGGCGTTCTTCATCCGCTTGAACGCCAGCTCCTCGGTGTACACCGGCGGGGCGAGCACGGGATAGTGGCTGGCGACGATCAGCCGGCGCGGGCGGGTGGCGGGGTCGGCCACGAGCGAGCGGGCCTCGTCGAGCTGGGCCAGCGGGAGCCGGCCCGTCGCCGAGAGGTGGGAACGCGTGGCGTCGAGGCCGAGGATCGCCGTCCGGTCGTCGAGCGGGCGGAGCCAGGGGAAGGTCAGCCGGGGCATGAACTCGCCGAAGACCTTCTCGTAGGCCTGGTGCCGGACCGACCCGCTCGTGTACCGGTCGTGGTTGCCGGGGATCACCGTCACCCGCGCCGGGTCGACGAGCAGGGGCGCGAGGGCCGCGCGGGCGTCGGCGAACTCGTCCGGCAGCGCCGTCGTAGTCAGGTCGCCGGTGATGAGCAGGTGGTCGGGCTCCAGGCTCGCCACCCGCCGGACGACCGCGTCGAGCCGATCGAGCCGGAACCGCTTGGCACGGCCCGCCAGCAGGCTCGTGATCCCGACCACCCGCTTGTTGAACAGGCGGAACGGGTTGAAGCTGTACCGCCAGACGTGGATGTCGGACAGTTGGATGATCCGCAAGCGTAGGCTCCGCCACGGGAACGGCGCGTCCCGACCGGGCGGGCCCCGCTCACAACTCGGGGAGCGCGCCCCGCTTCACGGCGCGGACGACGAGCAATGTCCCCGCAGAGAGCATGCCGAACGGCATCCCCATCATCAAGAGGATCGACCAGAAGTAGCCGTCGCGCATCGCGGCGGCGTCGCTCCCGGGCTGGTTGGCGACCGCCTCCTTGCAGTTCGGGCACGCCCGGGCCGCGCCCGGCATCGCCAGGGCCGCCGCGATCACGAGAGCCGGCACGGCCGACTTGAGCCTTCGCATGGGGGTTCTCCCTCCGTCCTACCTCGATTTTATGCCGACAGGGCCGCCGACCTCGATTTTATGCCGACAGGGCCGCCGAGGGAATGTCCAGCCGGTAGAGCATCCAGTAGATGACGACGCCCGTGACCGAGACGTACATCCAGATGGGCAAGGTCACCCGGGCGATCCGGGCGTGGCGATCGAACCGGCGTCGCAGCGCGCGGGCGAGCGTCAGGCTGACGAGCGGGACGACGCCGAAGGTCGCCAGCAGGGTGTGCGAGATCAGGATCGTGAAGTAGGCGAACCGGAGCCCCCCGGCCCCCCGGAACGCGACGCTGCCGACGTGGTAGTGGTAGACGAGGTAGCACCCGAGGAAGAGGGCCGAGACGAGGACCCCGAGGCCCATGCAGACGGCATGGCCCCGCCACCGTCCCGAGCGGATGAACGTCCAGCCGAGCGCCAGCAGCAGGGCGCACGAGGCGTTCAGGCCCGCGTTGATCCCCGGCAGCCGGCGGACCCAGGGCCGGGCCAGCCCGGACCGCTGCTTGGCCCGGGCGATGAGCGATCGGATGGCGTCGGTGTCGCCCGAGTCGAACACGCCGATCACCCGGTTGCCCCGGTCGACCAGCGCCAGGCGGTCGGAGTGGGCGACCGCCTCGGCCCCCGCCCTGGGGTCGGCCCCGGCGCCTTCGGCCGGGGCGGCGTCGGGGTTCTCGGCAACGGGGAGGTGGAACCGTTCGAGGATCAGGCGGTAGACGTCGGCCTTCGGCCCGGTGACGAACAGCCAGCGGTCGGGGTCGGCGCCCCGGGCCCGGGCGTAGGCATCGAGGACGGCCGGCGTGTCGTGATCGGGGTCGACCGAGACGCTGACGAACCGGACGGCGGTGTCCTTCAGCGGGCCGGCCCCGAGGCCGCGGACGACCTCGGTGATCCGCGGGCAGGAGGACGGGCAGCGGGTGAAGATGAACGAGGCGACCCAGACGTCGTCGGCGAGGTCGGCGTCGGTCACGGCCCGGCCCGACTGGTCGACCAGGCGGAACGCGCCGAGGTCATACGCCCCGTCGCCGAGGTCGCGGCCGGCGGGCTCGGCCGTGGGGGCCATGGGGACGACCGCCAGCGTGAAGGCCGCCGCCAGGAGGATCGCGGCGGCGACGATCGCCCAGCCGAGTCGATAGGAAGCGAGCACGATCATCCTCTTTCCGCCGGGGCCGGCGTCGGTCCGGGCGGTCGCCGACGGACGCTGCCCCGGTCAGGTCCGATCCCATTCGATCCGGTCGGGGCGGGTCAGGTCAGTGGGAGGCGCCGGCCTTCGGCTCAACGCCCTTGGTCGACGACCCGGGGTTGGCCATCGACGGCGAATGCGAGGAGGGGACGGCGGTCGACGCCGGCTCGTCGCCGTCGTCGCGGTTGACCTCGGTGACGGGCTGCATCGCGATGTCCGGCATCAGGGCCGCGACGAGCACCAGGGCCAGGATGCCCGAGGGCACCAGCATCGCGAAGACCCACCTCCCCTCGTACTTCAGGTGCATGAAGTAGAGGCCGACGAGGCTCGCCTTGATGACCGCCCAGGTCATCAGGCCGAGCACCAGGGTGACGAATGCGTCCTTGAAGATCCGGGCGTAGAAATACTCGATGGCCGTGAAGATGGCCAGCGAGACGAACACGCGGATGTAGATCTTGACGTGCCCGCTGTGGTCGTCGCCGTGGGCGTGGTCGATCTGGGCGAGGGTCGGGTCGTGGCTCGAGACGGACATCGCGGGGCTCCTCGCGCGACGGCGCGGACGTGTCTGGGTCGAGGGGCGGAGGCCCCGCCCGTCGGATCAGATTAGATCAGGTAGACGACGGTGAAGAGGATGATCCAGACCAGGTCGACGAAGTGCCAGTAGAGCCCGACGAGCTCGACCGAGCTGTGGTGCGACCGGGTGTAGGTCCCCCGGAGCGACTGGAAGAAGAGGCAGGTGAGCATCACCACACCGGCCGCGACGTGCGCCCCGTGGAAGCCGGTCATCGTGAAGAAGCACGAGGCGAACAGGCTCACGTCCGGGGTGAAGTGGCCGGTGGGGCTGATCCCGACCGGATAGAGGTGATGCTTCATCAGGCCGTAGTATTCGTAGATCTGGATCCCGAGGAAGGTCGCCCCGACCAGGACCGTGACCAGGAGCCATCGGCTCAGGCCCCGCCGGTCCCCGCGCTGGATGGCGGCGAGGGCGAGGACCATCGAGACCGACGAGCAGATCAGGATGAAGGTGTTGCCCGCGGTCAGGTCGATGCTCAGCGGGTTGGTCGCGGCGTCGTACGGCAGCGGCCAGTTGTAGACCTTGACCTCGGGGTTCGCGGCGAAGTCGGCCGGGACCTTGTTCGGCGCGTAGGCGTTGCTGTACGCCGACGCGGGGCTGCCGGCCCGCAGGACGATGTACGTGCCGATCAGGCCGGTGAAGAACATGACCTCGGTGGCCAGGAAGAGCCACATCGCGACCTTGCCGGGGGTCACCGGGGGGCCCTGGATCCGGGGGACGGCGGCGGAGATCGTCCCTCGGTCGATCGTCACGGCGGGGGCGTGTGCCATCTTCGGGGTCCACCTTCTGCTGTGGTCGGTCGGTTCAATCCGGTCAGTCCGATTCGATCGCGATCCGGGGCGGGCCGCCGTCGGCTCAGGCCGGCATCGGGTTGAGCAGGAGCAGGGCGAGGACGGCCGGGAGGTAGAGGAACGACGCCCGGAGCAGCCGGCGCGCCGAGGCGTCCGACACGTCGAGCCAGAACCCGACGGCCATCGCCAGGTAGAAGGCCCCCAGCGCCAGCGACCCGGCGAAGTAGAACGGGCCGGCCATCCCGAGCGCGGCGGGCAGGAGCCCGGCCGGGATCAAGGCCAGCGCGTGCGAGGCCGACTGCCGGCCGGTGATCAGGCCCGTCGGGTCGACCCCCGGCAGCATCTTGTGCCCCCCCCGGGCGTAGTCCTCGCGGTGGATCCAGGCGATCGCCAGGAAGTGGGGGAACTGCCAGAGGAAGACGATCAGGAAGAGCGACCAGCCGCCGAGTTCGAGCCGGCCGGTGGCCGCGGCCCAGCCGATCAGCGGCGGGAGGGCGCCGGGGATCGCGCCGACGGCCGTGTTCAGGGTCGTCCGGGGCTTGAGCGGGGTGTAGACCAGGACGTAGAGGACGAAGGTCATCGCGGCGACGGCGGCGGCCGTCGGGTTGGCCCCGGCGGCGAGGATCGCGACCCCCGCCAGGCCGAGGGCCGAGCCGAAGACGGCGGCCTCGCGCGGCGAGACGACGCCCATCGGCAGCGGCCGGCGGGCGGTCCGCCGCATCCGGGCGTCGCGGTCGCGCTCCAGGACCTGGTTCCAGACGCTCGCCGAGCCGGCCACCAGGGCGGTCCCCAGCAGGGCCAGCAGCAGGGTCGACGCCCGGGTCTCGCCGAGGAAGCTCGGCGGATTTGACACCGACACCGACCGGGCCCCGAGGAGGAAGCCGGCGGCGACGGTGACCAGCACCATCACCGCGATCCTCGGCTTGGTCAGGGCGACGAAGGCCGAGGCCCGACGGCCGGCCGAGGCCAGGGCCATCGCCTCGGGCGGGGCGTCGGCGAGCAGCGGCGGGGGGAACGGCAGGGCGGTCTTCACGCGACGGCCTCCAGCTCGCGACGCGGCGACGACGCGACGGCCTGCGCCGAGGCGTCGGCCGGGGCGCCCGCCGCCCGGCCGAAGAGTCGAAGGGCGAGGACGACCGACGCCCCCAGCAGGAGCGCGGCGTTGGCCTGGTGGCCGGTCCGGATCAGGGCCTGCGCCGTGGTGACCGCCTTCGGGCCGCCGTCGAACGGCCGGAGGGTCCACCAGGCGGCGACCCCGAGCGCGGCCTGCATGGCCACCGTCAGCACCATCGCCCGGGCCGGCCCGACCAGGCCGGGTAGGGTCCCGCCCCGGCGACGGACCGCCGTCGCGACCGCGGCGACCAGGCCGACGACCGCCAGCGAGAGCGCCGCGTGGCCGGCCAGGGCCCCGGGCCCCGGGTAGTGGCGGAGGGAGGCACCCAGGACGACCTGGAGGTAGGCGACGGCCGGCATCGCGACCGCCAGCCGGCGGAGGCCGTCGAGGCCCGCGACCGGCCGGCGCTCGACGAACCAGGACCGCGCGGTCACGGTCGCCAGGACCACGACGAAGGCGAAGTAGGCCTGCCCGGTGCAGCCGTGGACCATCGCCAGCAGGGTCGAGTTATTGCGGACGCGGAGCCCGCCGAGCACCCCCTGCCCGATCACGGCCGCCAGCGCGAGCACGCCGAGGGCCTGGACCGACCGGCGGCGGTCGAACAGGAGGAAGTCGAGCATCAGCAGGATCGTGCACACGCCCACGGCCGCGCCGTAGAGCCGGTGGCCGTGCTCGATGAACACGCCCCAGGCGGCCTCGCGCATATCGAACAGGAACATGTTGATGCCGAACGACGTCGGCCAGTCGGGCACGGCCATGCCGACCCGGTAGGTCGTGACCAGGCCGCCCACGAACAGGAGCGGCCAGGTGAAGACGGCCGCGAGCAGGGCGACCGCGTGGGGCGCGGGGCGATACCCGCCGGGCCGGGCCAGGGACGCGGTCGCCATCGATCGAGGGGCGGTCGGTGTCGTCGATTCGGGGGTCATCGGGGACTCGGTCGGGGCCCGGCGGAAACGGGCCCGGGTCGTTCGTTGCCCTGGGAGATGGCCGGCCGGGGGGATTGCCCTCCCCCGGCGCGGCCCGGGGTCAGGCCATGACCGGGTCGAGCGGGCCGGCCTCGGAGGGACGCGGCTGGGTCTGCGGGAGGTAATCCGTCGCCACGCCGGGGACGCTGTACTCGTACGGGGCGTGGTAGACGGTCGGCAGCCGCTCGAAGTTGAAGTACGGCGGCGGCGAGGTCGTGGCCGACCACTCGAGCGAGTTGGCGTGCCAGGGGTTGTCGGGAGCCTTCGGCCCGGCGATCAGGCTGTAGAAGAAGTTGTAGGCGAAGACCAGCTGCGAGAGCCCGAGCGCGAAGGCGCTCAGGGTCATGAACTGGTTCATCCCCATGATCCCCGACCCGCGGAGGTACTCGTACACCGTCGGGTCGGCGATCCGCCGCGGGTGGCCGTGCATCCCGATGATGTGCATCAGGAAGAACGTCCCGTTGAAGAAGACGAAGCTCAGGAAGAAGTGGATCTTGCCCAGCCGCTCGTCCATCATCCGGCCGAACATCTTCGGGAACCAGTAGTAGACCGCCGCGAAGATCCCAAAGGTCGACCCGCCGAAGAGGACGTAGTGGATGTGCGCGACGATGAAATAGGTGTCATGGATATGCATGTCGACCGGGGTGGCCGCCATGAAGATCCCCGACAGGCCGCCGATGATGAACATCGCCACGAAGGCGATGGCGTTGAGCATCGCGGCCGTGAACTGGATCCGCCCGCCCCACATCGTCCCCAGCCAGTTGAACACCTTGATGGCCGACGGCAGCGCGATCATCATCGTCGAGAGCATGAACGTCGCGCCGAGGGCGGGGTTCATGCCCGACTGGAACATGTGGTGGCCCCAGACGATGAAGCCCAGCCCGGCGATCCCCGCGGTGGCGAAGACCATCGGCTTGTAGCCGAAGAGCGGCTTGCGGGAGAAGGTCGAGATGATGTCCGAGACCATCCCCATCGCCGGCAGGATCATGATGTACACGGCCGGGTGCGAGTAGAACCAGAACAGGTGCTGCCAGAGCAGCGGGAGCCCGCCGCCGACGGTCGCCGGCCCGTTGGCCACGACCCACCCGCTCGGGCTGAAGAAGTTCGTCCCGACGGTCCGGTCGAGCAGCTGCATCACCAGCGCCGAGGTCAGGACCGGCAGGGCGAACGCCTGGAGCAGGGCCGTGATGAACAGGGCCCAGACCGTCATCGGCATCCGGAACATCTTCATCCCGGGGGACCGGAGCATGATGATCGTCGTGATGTAGTTGATCGACCCCATCAGCGACGAGATCCCGGCGAACAACAGCGCGATCAGCCACCAGGTCTGGGCGCCCCACGTCCCCCAGGTCCCGGGGGTCGCCGTCGTCGAGGTCGAGAGGGTCGGGTAGCTCGTCCAGCCCGCCTCGGGCGCCCCGCCGTCGACCAGGAAAGCGTTGGTGATCGCCACGAACGCGAACGGCATCGCCCAGTAGCTGAACATGTTCAGCTTCGGGAAGGCCATGTCGCGGGCGCCGATCATCAGCGGGATCAGGAAGTTGCCGAAGGCGCCGGTGAGGATCGGGATGATCACGAAGAAGATCATCACCGTCCCGTGCATCGTGAACAGCTTGTTGTACCAGGCCGGCGGCATCAGGAAGCCGTTCTCGGCCCACGACGGGATCATCCGCGAGAGGATCGGCATCGGCCGGCCGGGCCAGGCGAGCTGCCAGCGAACGGCCATCGCCAGCAGGCCGCCGATCACGAAGAAGATCAGGCCCGAGAACAGGAACTGGATGCCGATGACCTTGTGGTCGCTCGAGAAGACGTACTTGAACAGCGGGTTCGTCGGCGCGGGGTGGATGTGGTCGTCGTGGCCATGGTCGTGCGCCGGGGCGTGGGCCGTTGCGGCGACGTCGTCACCGCGGCCGTGACCGTGTCCGTTGGCGGCGTGCTCGGTGCTCATGATCGTCGTTATCTCCCCTGCGGCCCGGTGGCGACCGAGGCGACCTGGTCGCGGGACTGTTCCTGCCGCGCCGACTCCATCCACTCGGAGAACTCGCGCTCCGAGGCGTGCACGGTGACGTTCCCGCGCATCTTGCCGTGACCCCAGCCGCACAGCTCGGCGCAGACCAGCTCGTAGTGCCCCTCCTGGTCGGCGTCGAACCAGACCGGGATCGTCAGCCCGGGCACGGCGTCCTGCTTGATCCGCAGCGCGGGCAGGAAGAACGAGTGGAGCACGTCGGACGACCGCAAGTAGATCAGGGCCGGCCTCCCCTTGACGAAGTGGAGGTCGTTGACCTTCTGGATGTCGTCGGCCGTGTTCAGCTTGCCGTCGGGGCCGGGGTACTTGAAGACCCACTGGAACTGCCGGCCCGTGACCTCGGCCAGGGGCTGCACCTTGGGGGCGGCCGAGCGGAACTTGACGCTCGACCAGGTCCCCATCTGGTACAGCGCGATGAAGACCAGGATCGCCGCCGGGATGATCGTCCAGATCACCTCCAGCCGCTGGCTCCCGTGGAAGTAGCTCGCCTTGCGGACCCCCTCGCCCTGGCCGCGGTCGGCATAATTCCAGGTCGCGTACACGAGGGCGACCTGGGTGCCGATGAACACGATCCCGGTGATCCAGAGGATGATCACGAACAGGCTGTCGATCTGCTTGCCGGCCGAGGAGACCGAGTGCAGGTGGCTGACCGAGCCGTTCGGGCCCGCCGGCAGCCACCACTCGGCCGAGAACGGGGCGTAGACGAAGACGCCGACGCTGAAGATCGCCGCCAGGGCGAACAGGAGACTCCAGTAACGCACGGAAACGCTCCCTCCATCGGTCGGGCTGGGCTACGAGAGACCGGGCCTGGGACGGGACGGCCCGCCCGGCCGTCGGGGGGAGGGCCGGGGTGCCCTCGGCGGGCGGGGGTCGGTCGGGTCTAGCGCGAGGTGACGGCGGCCGGCGCCTGGGCGGCGGCCCGCTTCTTCAGGGCGTCGGCGTCCTTCAGCAGGTCGGGCTCGTACGGCAGGGCGAGGATGAAGTTGACCACGTCCCAGATCTGCTCGTCGGGCAGGAGCCCGGCGTGCGCCGGCATCTTGGCGCCGTTGATCCCCTTGGCCAGCCGCCAGTAGAGGTCGATCGGCCTGCGGCCCCCCTTGTAGACGCCGAGGTTGAGGTTCGCCGGCCGGAGCGGGTTGCCCCAGTCGTCGATCGAGCCGGGCTTCCACGCGGTCATCAGCCGGTTCCGGTACGCCTCGAAGGCCTCGGAGGGGGCCCCCGACTCGTCCTCGTGGGCCGCGCCCGGCTTGTGGCGGGCGGCCCGCTCCTCGTCGATCACCTCGCGGTACCGGGCCTCGATCGCCGCGTCGATCGTCGCGCCGCCGAAGACGACCTTGTCGAACACCCGCTTCTCGACGAAGCTCGTCCCGTTGCCCAGCCCCTGGGCCCCGTGGCAGTCGGTGCAGGCGACCTTGTTCCCCGTCGTGTTGATCCCGAGGAAGATGTTCCGGCCGCGGAGGACGCTCTCCCGGCTCGTCGGGGTCCGCCGGGCCGTCGGGCTGACGACCTGGGCCTCGACCGACTTCCAGTTGTTGATCACATTCGCCGCGAGGTCGGCGACCGTCTGGGCGTCGAGAGCGGCGGGGTCGTCCTTGTCGGCGACCTTGGCCTCGTCGATCAGGTTCTTCTCGACCTCGCCCCGCATGCTCAGGAAGATCACGTAGTCGATCACCTGCTCGATCTCGGCCGGGGTCATCAGCGCCTCGAAGGCGGGCATCGACGTGCCGTGCAGGCCGTGGCGGAGCGTCCTGCGGAAGTCCTCGCGGGAGGGCTTCGGGTTGCTCGGGGCGACCGAGGTGAACTTGAAGATCCCCGCCCGGTAGTCGCGCGGCCGGGGGTAGAGGAACGGGGCGGTCGGCCCGTTGCCCGCCCCCTGGACGCCGTGGCAGTGCAGGCACTGCTTCCGATAAAGCCCATACCCGCCGGCGACCTGGACCGTCTCGCCGGTCGAGGCGTCGACGTAGGAGAGCGGGTGGACCTTGCCGTCGGCGTCCAGCTCGGCGTTGGCGAGCCGGAGCCCCCCCTCGGGCAGGCCCGAGCCGGCGGGGACGCGGATCGACCGCGGGGCCGGGCCGAACAGGTCGGCCAGGGCCTTGCGGACGGCGGCCTGGAGGTTCGGCTTCTCCTTCAGGTCGACCGCCAGCCGCTCACTGTCCTTGTATTCGATCGGGCCGGCGTTGAAGGAGTCGCCGCAGCCGGCCGGTAGGAAGGCGATCGTGAGCGACCCGACGACCAAGGCGAGGCGAAACCGCGACGTCACGCGTCTGTCCTCCGAACACGGGCATGGATCCATCGGAGCCCCCCTCGACCCGGGCCGCCGGGCCGAGGGCGGATTCGGCATCCTGACGAAGGGAGATGCGGAGGCGACGACCTCCCCCCGGCCGCTCGGGTCCGGGGGTCCTCGGGGCCCGTCCGCCGCTGCGGGGCGACCGGGACCGTCTTCGGCACGGGCGGGACCCATCCGGTCGGCCGGGATGGCTATTCTGAAGGCCGACCCACGCCCCGTCAAGCCTTCGCCGACCTCGCAGGGTTATGGTATCGACCCGGTTGGGTCGCTACAAGGCACCCCGTCATTTCGTTCTTTTCGACGATTACGGAATTTTCAACGCAATTGAAGGGAGCCGTCCCGAGCCGGCCGCGGAGACTGCATTCTGGGCGCGGGCCGAGCCGATGGCTAGGGGGTGAAAACCTCGATCCGGACCAGGCCACGCCCGCCGCGGGCCCCGCGATGGCGCTCGAAGTACGGCTACGACCACCACTGGTGGGGCGAGTCGGCGCCGTCGCCGGCCGGGGCGGAGTGGTCCTACTGGTCGGCCACGCGTCGGCCGTTGCCTTGCCTGGTCTTCATCCTGCCGATCCTGGTGACGTACGAGGTCGGGGTGGCGTGGTTCGGGGGGGCCGCGAGCGGCTGGCGGGCCGGGGCCGACGCCTGGATCCGCCAGGGGCTGACGGCCCTGGGCGTGACCGATCGCCTGTTCCTGCCGCTGGCCCTGGCCTTGATCCTGGTCGGCTGGCAGGCGATCGACGCCGGCCGGTGGCGGTTCCGCCCGGGCATCCTCGCGGGGATGGCGGTCGAGAGCCTGGTCCTCGGCCTGGCCCTGATCGGCCTGAGCCGCCTGGTCGACCTCGGCTTCGCCCGGCTCGACCCGCCGCTCCCGCTCGCCAACGGGCCGCCGCACCCGGCCTCGCCGCTGATCGGGTATCTCGGCGCGGGGTTGTATGAGGAGACCCTGTTCCGCCTGATCCTGATCCCGGTCTTTTACGGGGCGCTCCGAGTCTTCCAGATGCCCGTCCTGGCGGCGAACACCCTGGCGGTCACGGCCTCGGCGCTGCTGTTCTCGCTGGCCCACCACGCGGGGTCGCCCGGCGAGGCGTTCACCTGGTTCGCCTTCATCTTCCGCTGGCTGGCGGGGGTCTTCTTCGCCTGGGTCTTCGTCGCCCGGGGCTTCGGCGTGGCGGTCGGGGCCCACTCGGCCTACGACATCCTGGTCGGGTGGCTCGATGTGAGGCTATAGCGGGGGGCCTCGCGAGGGACGGCAAGGAAGACGCGCCCCCCGCCGCGTCGCGGGGGGGCACGTCAACCTCCGGAGGGGTTTCCTGCGGAGTCCGGGAGAGGAGTTCGCGAGCACATAACTCAGGGCACAAGGTCTCCCGACTATCCCAGTTGCGGTCTGTGCCCGGTCACTTGTGCCTCGGACCTTGGGCCCTGGGATCTGGATCAGCGGGCGCCCGGGCCGGCGCAACCGGACGGCCGGGAGTCGCGACGGGCGTGGGCCCGTCGCGTCGCCGAGGCGAGGAGGGTCCCGGAGGCCATCAGGCCGAGCAGGGCGAGGCTGGACGGCTCGGGGACCGCGGTCGAGTCGACGCCGATGCTCCCGCCGTGGGTGATCCCGTCGACGATCGGCCTCGGCACGTTCTCGACGAAGAAGAAGGCCGAGCCTCCCGGGGCGATCGGCGTGAGGAAGTTGACCGTGAGGAGGTCAAGGTTCCCCGCATTGACCACGAAGGACGAGGTCGGGCCTTCATAGCCGGTGTGGCTCGGGCCGGGGCCGATGATATTCGTGTACCGGTTGGTGCTCCCGCCGCCGGCCGGATCGTCCGCGCCGTCGCTCTCGAAGCCCGCCAGGCCCGACCGGGGCGCATTGAGCCGGGCCTGGGTGATCGCGGCCCCCGAGTTGTTCTGGATGGCGAAGATCGAGTCTTCAAACCCGTCATACGGAGGGACCTTCCCGTCGTAATACAGGGCCGACGAGCCGTCGGCGTTGGAGACGATCAGCAGGCCGACGGCCGAGGTCGTCTGGCCCGCCTGGAAGACGAAGCCGCTCCCGGCCGTCCCTCCGTAGCGCGAGGTGTACGCGGCGGACGTCTGCGAGGTGCTCAGGCCATAATTGTTCACGGCCAGGGTCGCCGGGCCCGACCCCGCCTCGAGGGTCAGGTCGGCGCACGCCCGCCGATCGGCGAGCGTCGCGAGCAGGGCGGCGAGGACGGCGAGGCGGACCTTGCGGAATCTCCAGCTCATCGGTGGATCTCCTCATTCGGGTTGGGGGGGGTCGAGGGGCGGGGCCCCTCGGGGCGGCCAATTCAGGATGGGTGCGTGCAGTCCTCTCCCTGCCGCGGACGGGGCTTCCGGTCGCCGCGCCCAGGGGCGTCCGGGCAGTCCGTTCACGGCGGCATCCCTCCCGATCCGGGGCCGAGGCCCTCGCCGGTCTGGACGCCGATCTCGAGTTGCTTGACGGCGGCGACGGCGGCGATTAGCTTCGATCGCCCGATCCCGGGGGACGACGAGCCGGGTCCTCCCGGGGCGACGGACGACTCCGCCTCGGAGGGATCCCGATCGGCCGACGGGACGAGACCGGCGACTCGCCCGTCGACGTTCATCCTCCCTCCCGGGGCCCGCTCGTCGCGGGCACCCGGTCGAGACGGCGCCGGGGCTGGCCGTCGGCTTCGTGACGCCGCCACCCTCCTGAACGGGAGCCGCGTCGGGTCCATCAACGGGAGCCGCGTCGGGTCCATCCCAGAATCTTCCGGGAGCCGCCAGTGGAACCGTCGAACCTGCCGTGGGACCCTGCCCTGGGCCCGCCCACCCTCTACCTGGCCGGGTTGCTCGAGGCCGCCCGCGACGGCGATGAGGCGGCCAGGACCGAGCTGATCGAGCTCGCCTACCTCCGGGCCCGCCGGCTCGCCCGCGCCGTCCTCCGGGATCGATTCCCGGACCGGAACCCGACCATCGAGGCCGACGACGTGATCAGCCTCGCCTATGCCAAGTTCGCCCGGCTGTTCACCGCGGGGTCGATGGTCCCGGAGGACATCCGGCGGATGTTCGGCTACATCCGGCGGACAATCATCACCGTCACCCTCGACCTGATCGACAAGTACGACGGCCCCACCTTCCGGGTCAAATTCCCCTCGGAGCCGCTGCCCGAGGGCGACGTCCTGACGAAGCCGCCCGCCCGCGCCAAGGATCGCGCGATGTCGAGCGACCTGATCCGGTTGCTGGATCGACTCGACGAGGACGATCGCGACCTGATCGAGGCGCGATTGGTCGACCAGCTGAGCGACGAGGAGATCGGCCTCGAGTTCGGCATCAGGGCGGAGGACGTCGGGCCGAGGATCGACGCGATCATGAGGAGGCTGTCCGCCCTCCACAAGCGGGGGCCGTCGGGCCCGGCCACCTGAGGATTGCCGCCGGGGGGGGACGCGGCTCCCGTTCAGTCCGGAGGAAGGCGCCCGCCCCGGCCCCGCCCGGAGGATTGGATCATGTCCGTCGCCCTGCCCGACGACCCGCGCGTCGACGACCTGCTCTCCGCCTGGAGCCGCCGGCGGAGGAAGGGGCCGGCGCCGGCCCCCTCCGAGTTGACGGACGACCCCGCGCGGCTCGCGGCGCTGGGCGAGGCGATCGAGGAGATCCTGCGGGTGGAGGCGGCCCTCGGCCTGGGGATGCCGGAGCCGGAGCCCGATGCCCTCGGGGTCGAGGGCCATTACGAGATCGCGGGCCCGCCGCTGGGCCGGGGAGGGATGGGCGTCGTCTATCCGGCCCGGGACCTGAAGCTCGGCTGCGCCGTCGCCTACAAGGTCATCGGCCGCGCGATCGCGCACCACCCGGGCCGTCGCGAGAAGTTCCTCCGCGAGGCCCGGATCACCGCCTCGCTCCGGAACGTCGGGGTGGTGCCGGTGCACGGGATCGCCCTGGACGGCGACGGCCGCGACGCCTACGCGATGCGGCAGGTCGAGGGCGGGATCACCCTGGATCGTGCCGTCGCCGCGCTGCACGCCGACGGCGCGCCGCGGCCGGCCCGATCGGCGTGGCGGCCGATCCTCGACCGCTTCGTCCGGATCTGCCGGACGATCGAGTACGCCCACGGCCGTCGCGTCCTGCACCGCGACCTCTCGCCCCGCAACGTCCTGATCGCGGGCGACGAGACCTTCGTGATCGACTGGGGGCTGGCGACGGCCTGGGCCGGCCCTCCCGGCGCCCGGGACGGCGAGGCCGCCCGCGAGGCCCGGGTCGCGCCGACCCGGGCCGGCACGGTCCAGTACACGGCGCCCGAGGTCTGGGACCGGTCGACCGACCGTCCCCTCGGACGGACGGCGGACGTCTACTCGCTCGGCGCCCTGCTCTACCTGATCCTCACGGGGGGGCCCCCCTACGCGGGGCGGACCCAGCTCGAGGTGCTCAACCTGCTGAGGAAGGGGGTGCGGCCGACCGCGGTGCGCCCGGCCTGCCCCGCGGTCCCGCGCCCCCTGGCCGCGATCTGCGACCAGGCGATGGCCCCTGCGCCGGACGGCCGCTACGAGACCGCCGGGGCCCTCGCCGACGAGGTCCGGCGCTGGCTCGACGGCGAGCGCGTCCTCGCCGACGACGAGCCGCCGGCCGAGACCGCCGTGCGGTGGGCCGTCCGCCACCGGACCCCCGTCGGCGTGGCGGCGGCGGTCGTAGCGGCGGCGGCGATCGGCTTCCCCGTCGCTTATCTCCGCGAGACCGGCCTGCGGACCCGGGCGGTCGCCGCCTCGGAGCGGGCCGACCGCCTCCGCGGCCAGGCCGAAGTCGCCTCGGCCCGGGCCGACCGCGAGCGACGCGTCGCCCTCGCCGAGCGCGAGCGGGCGATCCGGGCGCTCGACGCGATCATCGCCCAGGCCGAGACGATCGGTGCGCTGCAGGCGAGCCTGCCCGCCTCGAAGGCGGTGCTCGATCGGAGCGTCCGCCTGCTCGAGGATTACGCCCGCGAAGCGGCCGCCGACCCGGGCCGCCGGGCCGCCGTCGCCTCCTCCTACCTGCGCGCCGGCCGGATCCGCGTCAAGCTCAACCAGCTCGCCGAGGCCGAGGGGCTCCTGTCCCGGGCCGCCGACCTCGCCGAGGTCCTGGCCCGCGACGCGCCGGGGGATGCCGAGGCCCTCCACCTCTGGGCCGCCGCCCTCCGCGACTGCGGCGCAGCTCGCGCCCGCCTCGGTCGCCCGGCGCAGGCCGCGCCGCAGTGGCGGAAGGCCCTTGCGATCCTCGGCCCGATCACCGGCCCCGGCTCCGATCCCGCCTTCCGGCTCACCCTGGCCAAGACCCTGATGGCCCTCGGCAACCTCGCCGGGATGGTCGGGCGGGCCGGCGAGGCCCAGGACGACTTCGGCCACGGCATCGACCTCGCCTCGGCGCTGGCGGCCGAGGCGCCGGCCGAGCCCGCCCACCGGATCACGCTCGCCGATCTCCTGAACAACCGCGGCAAATTCCTGATGGACGACGCCGTAAACCTCGGCGTCGTCCGGGACCGGGAGAAGCTCCTCGAGTCGCGGGCCTGCCACCTCAAGGCCCTCGACCTCCGCCGTCGCCTCCGGCTCGACGAGCCCGGCAACCCGGATCGCGCCGCCGACCTGGCCGCGAGCTACAACCACCTCGGCAACACGTTCCAGCACGACGGGCCGGACCGGCTCGGCGACGCCGAGGCCGCCTACCGCGAGGCCCTCGCCCTGCTCGAGCCGCTCGCCGTCGCCTTCCCCGGGGACCCCGACCATCGCCGCGAGATCGCTCAGATCTTCAACAACGTCACCGAGCTGATGGAGCGGTACGGCCGGTGGGACCAGGTCGAGATCCTCGGGGCGAAAGTCGTCGAGACGTTCGCCCAGATCGTCAAGATGTACCCGAACATCCCCGAGCATCGGGCCGAGCTGGCGATCGCCCTGGAGAAGCTGGCCGTCGCGCACCGTCGTCGCGGGGCCACGGCCGAGGCCGACGACGGCGACTATGAGGCCGCCGTCCAGTCCGCACGCTCGGCGTCCCTCCAGGCCGTTCCCGCGATGGCCGATGCCCCCGCGACCCGGGCCCTGGGCCTGCTGAGACGCCTCCGCGACGGGGGATATTTCGACGATCCGCGTCGCCTCGAAGCCCTCCGCGGCGAGCCCGCGTTCCTCCCCCTCCGGACGAGGGACGATGCCAGGGGCATCTTCTGAGGCCGCAGGTCCGCGGATCGCCCGAATCCAGGCCCGCCGGGCCACTCTTCGTTCAGTCGCGGGGCCGGGCCTGCCGATACGAGGGAAATGTCCCACCCGGGGCGTCGTCCGGGCCGGGCGGATCGGGCTCGACGGGTGGCGGGGAGGGGTCGACGATGACGACCGATCGCGCGGAGGGCCCGGGCCGGCCGAGGTTGCTGGTCTCGCTGGCCACCTACAACGAGGCGGGCAACCTTCGCGACCTCGTCGCCGAGATCCGCGCGCAGGCCCCCGACGCCTCGGTCCTGATCATCGACGACAACTCGCCCGACGGCACCGGGCGGATCGCCGACGACCTGGCGGCGACCCTGCCCGACGTCGAGGTGATCCACCGGCCGGGCAAGCAGGGGCTCGGGACGGCCGTCGTCGCGGCCATCCGGCATGCGGTCGGGCGCGGCTACGACCTCTACCTGAACCTCGACGCCGACTTCAGCCACCCGCCCCGCTACATCCCGGCGCTGGTCGCCGGGATGGCCGACCACGACGTGATGATCGGCTCGCGGTACGTGCCGGGGGGCGGGGTCCGGGACGGGTTCACCCTCAAGCGTCGGCTGATGAGCGGCGGGATCAACTGGTACGCGCGGCTCCTGCTCGGCCTCTCGAGCCGGGACAACAGCGGATCGTACCGGTGCTACCGGGTGTCGAAGCTCGCCGCGATCGACCTCGGCGCGATCCGGTCGCGCGGGTACTCGTTCATGGAGGAGATTCTCTATCGATGCCGGCAGGTCGGCTGCCGAATCGGCGAGACGCCGATCGTCTTCGAGGATCGCCGGTCGGGGACCTCGAAGATCCACCGAGGCGAGGCCATCAGGGCGCTCCAGATCCTCCTCGGGCTCGGGATCGACCGGGTCGTCGGCCGCGACCGCGCGCCGACCTCGGACCGTCGCGGGTCGACGATCCCCCGGCCCCACGCCCGGCCGATCGGCTCGCGGGGGCCGGCTAGGTCGCGGTGACGGCGTCGCCGAGGCCGCGGTGGAAGGCCAGGTGCGCGGCCGTCGTGGCGAGGAAGACGACGCAGGCGATCGCGAAGAAGGCCCCGAAGCCGAACAGGATCGGGACGAACGTCGCGACGATCGAGCCCAGCCCCGCCCCGATCGCGTCGAGCGCGAAGACCCCGAGCGGGTTCCGCGCCGAGCGTTCGAAGAGGGCCGGGAAGAACGACCCGGTCGCCAGCGCGACGGGGACGACCAGCACCAGCACGGCACCGGCCGAGAGGTGCTGCGGGACCGCCAGCAGGACCGCGATCGCGGCGACGCCGAGCCCCGTCGTGACCGGGCGGAGCCGCCTCCCCGCGATCAGGCTGCCCAGCCCCGAGAGCACGAGGAAGCAGACCGCGCCCAGGGCCAGCGAGTCGGCGAAGACGAACGTCCGCTGGAAGAGGGCCAGGATCAGGGCGTGCTCGACGACGAGGAAGTTCGCCCCGAGCAGCAGCGCGAGGCCGGCGACCGCGTGGAACGACCGGCCGGGGATGGCCGGGTCGCCCCGCCGGCGGAGGGCCAGCCAGGTGGCGATCCCCGCCGCCAGGAGCACGCCGCCGGCGATCCCGAACAGCGCGTAGACCTGTTCGAGCGAGAGGACATGGCGGACGTTGCCCGCCAGGAACGGCCGCTCGTCGGTGATCGGGGTGAAGTCGGGGTCGTCGGCCACGGGATAGTCCCGGGGCGAGTTGGCCCGGTACCAGCCGGGGTCGCGGGCCTGCGCGGCCTCGGCGTCGGGGAAGAGTTCGGCCTGCAACGCCTCGGGAGTCGGCAGCGGGGGGGCCGCGGCCTTCCGGGCGAGGATCAGGTCCTCGGACTCGTTCTGGTAGGCGCGGACCGCCATCCCCAGGGCGCGGAGGGTCCGGACGTACTGGTCGGTCAGGACCCCCTTCTCGTCCAGCCCGCGGGGATACCAGATCGCCAGGGTCCCGCGGTCGGTCAGGTGGTCGCGGAGGGTCCGGTACGCCTGGTGGGTCCGGATCAGGTTGCCGGGCTCGATCATCATCTGCGGATAGCCGCCGACGCTGGGCAGGTAGATCAGGTCGAACCGCTCGGAGGTCTCTTCGAAGTAGCCCCTCGCCTCGCGGGCGATCGGGGTGACATCGGGGTGCTCGTAGACCCGGCCGAAGGCGTCGAGCAGGTTCCCCTTGCCGCGGACGGCCTCGAAGACCGCCGGCTCGATCTCGAGCGCGACGACCTTCCGCTTGCCCAATCGCTCGGCCATCCGGACCTGCCGGCCTCCCCCCGCGCCCACGATCGCCAGCCGGTCCCCGGGGCGGGTCTCCAGGATCGGGATCACCCCCAGGACCCGGTGCTGGAAGCCGAACTGCGGGGAGTACTCCCACTGCATGAAGTCGTTGTAGAAGCCGAAGTAGTGCGACCGGTCGGGCGAGGCGAGGACCTCGAAGAGGCTGTACCTGCCCCACTTCTGGAAGGCGGGCCGGTAGCCCTCGTGCCGCTCGAACGACCGCGTCGAGTGCGGCCCGTCCCCCTTGTACAGGGCGAGGAAGGCCCCCTCGACCCCGGGGACGACGGCGAGCACGCCGAGCCCCGCCAGCTCGATCCAGGCCGCCTTCCGCGCCCGAGGCGACCCCAGGGCCAGGACGGCCGCGCACGTCCCGGCGAAGGCGATGGCCAGGATCCGCGCCATGCCCAGCGCGGGCAGAGCCGCCTGGATGAACAGATAGGCCGCCGCCGAGCCGAACAGGTAGATCGCGTAGACGACCCGCATCCGGCCCGCGAGCAGGCCGCGGCCGAACTGGTAGCCGAGATACTCGCTCAGCCCGTAGGCGACGAAGAACGGCAGGAAGAGGCCGGCGAACAGGCCGACCTGGACCGTCAGCTCGCCCAGGCGGACGTCGAAGAGGTGGGCGCGGAGGTAGTCGAAGTTCTTCGCCAGCAGGCAGGCGGCGACCGAGGCCGCCATGATCGCCTGGAGCAGCCAGAGGCTCCGGACGAACGACCGCGGGTCGGCCCGGAAATACCGGGCCCCGACGAACGCCCCGATCGGGAAGCCGACGAAGAGCAGGTCGAAGAACAGCGACGGCATGATGAAGAAGCTGAGCAGCTTGAAGGCCGCCAGGGCGAACAGGACCGTCGCGAACGAGAGGCAGAACAGGGACGCGGCCACGCCCGCGGGCGAGCCGGCCCATTCCTCCCCCGCCGCGCGCACGGAGGGCGCGGGAGGGAGGAGGACGGTCGAGTTGTTCATGGGCGGATCGTGATGAGAGGGCCGATCGCGTCGCCCGCGTGGGGAGAGGCCCCCGTGGCTGCGACCGAAGCGCAACCTAACAGGGCGCATCCCCGTCGCCAAGGGACTTCCCCCCGCGATCGGGGCCGACCGGGGCCGGCCCTCGGCCTACGCCGGGCGGGTCGAGGGGTCGGCGTCCGCGACCGGTGCGACGCGGACGAACTCCTTGACCTCGAGCGACGTCTGGTGCTCCGCGTGCCGACCCCCCTCGGGCAGGCGGCCCTGGAAGTAGTCCTTCTGCCAGTCGCGCCTCTGGGCCTCGGTCCCCGGGACGACCCGATCTTGGAGGAACTGCCCGCGCCCCTCGTGCCACCCGGCGAAGGCGGCGGCGAGGCCGGGGTCCGTGGCGATCGGCCGGATCTCGGGGTCGAACCGCTCGATCAGCCCGCGCGGGTACGGCACGAGCTGGCAGATCGGCTCCCCCTCGTGGAAGGTGACCGACTGATACGGCCGGGTCAGCCGCCAGTTCATCGTGAACGGGCTGTGCGACCAGTCGGTCTCGACGATCGCCTCCAGCGGCTGCACCCCGTCCTTGAAGACGTTCGCCGGCCCCTTCACCCAGAGGTTGTAGCCGTCGGACGTCCGGAAGAGGAACGGGAGCTGGAAGGTGAGGATGGCCTCGCCGAAATGGCTCTCGACGATCGTCTCGGGGGGCACGCCCGCCCAGCCGACTTGGCCTTCCGGCATGAGGATCTGGAGCCCGTCGGCCCCCATCCCGCCGGTCCACATCACGCTGAAGGTGACCGGGTTGCGGACCAGCCAGCCGGCCTGGTTGGCCGCGACTAAGGGCAGGCACCGGTAGGCGAACCGGTTGTGGGAGCGGTCCATCCAGCCGCGACGCGAGGGCAGGCGGAAGAGTGCCCCCTCGGCCGGCGCGCCCCGCTCGTAGGCGACGAGCCGGAGGCGGAGGGCCTCGTCGTCCGGCCGGGGCCGCCGATGGCCCGCGTCCGCCCTGATGGCCGCATGCGGACACGACGGGGTCCCGCTGGGGTCGTCCATGACCGGTCTCCTCCGATGTTCCGGGGCCGAGGGTGCCGCCGACGCCGCGCCGATTATGGCACGGACGCCCCCCGCCGTTAAGGGCGGATTGCCCCGCCGGGCCGATCCCCCGGGCCGTCGCTCATTGGTCCCGGGCGGACGGCAGGATGTCGGGCGCCGGCGACGGATCCTCGCCGCCCCGTCCGCCGACGGCCCGATCGGCGTCGCGCCGATCCGGGGGGGAGGGCGGCGCGGCCCTCGTGATGCATCCTCAGCAACGCGCGATTTTGGATTCGCAAATGGCGGCGAGTCCTCTTCTAATGGGTCACGCCGAAACGGGCCCGTCCCGCGTCGCCCGATCGGTGGCGGCCGGAGGAAGCCGCGCCCGGTCGCAGGATGGGCGGACCTGCGATCGACTCCGGGGGGAAATCCGATGCATTCGGGGATCAGGGTAAGGATGGCCGGACTCGTCGCCGCGATGGGCCTCGGCCTCGCGGGCATGGGGACGGGCGTGGCCCGGGGTGACATCGTCGTCACGATCGACAGCATCATGCAGCTGCCCGACCCCCACTTCCGGGTCACGTTCGGGGCCTCGGTGATCAACGTCCAGAACGTGCCGGCCCAGGAGATCAGCAACGGCGACTTCTTCACGGTCTACGACGTGCCGACGCTGATCGTCGGGACGAACCGTCAGCCCGACAACTGGGCGGCGAGCTTCAACCGCACCGGCACGACGCCCGCCGGCGTCAACCCGCCCGACGACCCGATCACCTACAACGTGACCTGGACCTTCGTCGGCGACAACCCGATCCCGGCCTCGCAGGCCCTGGGGGCGTTCTCGGTGGAGACGACGTCCGCCAATTTCGCGGGGCTCTACTACGCCGGCCAGGACACCATCATCGGCGACGGCAAGCATGCGAACGTGGGCTTCGCGATGACGCCCACCCCCGAGCCGTCCTCCGGGGTCCTCGCGGGGCTCGGGCTGGCGACCGCCTGGTCGATCCGCCGGGCCCGTCGGCGTCGCGTCGCGGCCTGAATGACCGCGGCGCGGCCGGGTGGCCGGGTCCCGCCGCGGCCACCCGGGGAGGATCGATCGGCCCGTCGCCGGCTCAGCGGGGGGCGTCGCCGGCCCGGGTCGCCTCGACGTTCGGCGGGGTGAGCAGCTTCCGGAAGGCGTCGCGCGACCGGAGTGACGCGAGGTCGGCGTCCTCGTCGAGCCGGCCCCCGCCCTTGTCGCCCCGCTCGATCGCCTCGCGGAGCAGGGCGATGGCGCGGTCGGCGTAGCCGTCGGCCAGGGCCTGGCGCGGGCCGTCGGCGAGCTTGGTGTCCCCCTCCGCCAGCGGGACGCAGCGGGCGAGCACCCGGGCGGCGTCGCGTCGGGCGCCGGGGCGGTCGGTGGCGACCTTGAGGATCTCGGCCGCGGCCCGGGCGGCCTCGGCGTGATCCCCGAGAGTCAGAAGCGCCTTCGCCAGCGCCGCGAGATGGTCCCGCAGCGCCCGGCGGGAGTCGACGCCGCGGGGGTTGGTGGCGATCGCCGCCCGATGCTCGACCGCGGCCCGCTCCAGCAGGCGGCGGGCCTCGGCCGGGGCCCCGAGGGCGAGCCGGAGCGCCCCGAGGTTCCCCAGCGCCACGCCGAGGTTGCTCCGGATCTCGGCCAGCGCCGGCGCCTCGGCCGCGAGCGCCTCGAGCAGCTCGCCGGCCTCGCGGAAGGCCCGCTCGGCGTCGGCATGGCGGTCGGTGTCCCTCAGGTACTCGCCGAGGTTGTTCCGGACGATCCCCAGCAGCCGGCGATGGCTCGCCTCGGCCGGGGCCTCGGCCGCGAGCTTGCCGAGGATCGCGAGCGACCGGCGATACGCCACCTCGGCTTCCGTCGCGCGGAGGCCGGCGAGGCTGTTCAGGCAGATGGCCAGCTCGCTCCGATACTCGGGGACGGCCGGGAACCGCTCGACCAGCTTCTCCAGGATCGAGACCGCCGATCGGAACGAGTGGGCGGCGCTCGTCCCCCGGTCCAGCCGCCTCTCGAGGTTGCCGAGGTTGACGAGCACCCGGGCCATCTCCCGGCGGTGGTCCGGGACGTCGGGTGCCTCGTCCGCCAGCCGGCCCAGGATCTCCCAGGCCTTGCGGTAGATCGCTTCCGCCTCCGCCGCCCGGTCGGTGGCCGCCAGCAGGTTCGCCAGGTTCGACCGGCTCGACGCCAGGGCCTGGCGGTATCCCGGGACTCCGGGGACGTCGGCCGCGAGCGCCTCGTAGACCTCGACCGCGCGCCGGATCGCCTTCTCGGCCTCCGCGAGCCGGCCCGTCATCTTCATCAGCAGGCCGACGTTGTTCAGCGTCCGGGCGAGGTCCTGCCGGTACTGGACGACCCCGGGGACCTCGACCACCAGCGCCTCGTACAGCGCGGCGGCGCGGGCGTACTCGGGCTCGGCCTCCTGGGGATTGCCCTGCCTGGCCAGGAGCTGGCCGAGGTTGACGTGCCCCTTGGCCAGGTCGCGGCGGTAGTCGGGCCGCGCGGGGAAGTCGGCCGAGAGCGCCTTGGTCACGTCGAGCGCCCGGCGGAGCATCGCCAGCGCCTCGGGGGTCCGGCCGGCCTGCTGGTGGAAGAGGCCCAGGCTCCGCAACGCGTTCGCCAGCGCCTCGCGCGGCCCGGGGAGGGCCGGGGCCTCCGCCGCCAGCGCCTCGAGGATCTTCAGCTCGCGCTCATACGCCGCCCTCGCCTCGTCGAGCCGCCCGGTCTCCCGGAGCAGGAGCCCGAGCCGGTCGAGCGCCGAGGCTTCGAGCCGGTGCGACTCCAGGTCGACCGGCGTCCCGGGGGTCCGCGACTCGCCGCCGAGGGCCTTGACGGCCTGCCGGTACGACGCCTCGGCCTCGGGGTTCCGGCCGAGGTACCGCAGCAGGTCGGCGAGGGCCTTGAGGGTCTCGGCCAGCTCCAGGGCCGACCGGGGCGGGGCCGGCTTGCCCGCCGCCATCGGCTCGAGGAGGCCGACGGCGCGGCGGTGGAGGGGTTCGGCCTCGCGCGGCTTGCCCGTGTCGAACAGGACCAGGGCCAGCCGGGCCTGCGCCCGGGCCCAGTCCTGGCGGATCTCCGGCGCTTCGGGCGTCTCGGCCGCGAGCGAGCCGAGGATCTCCGAGGCCCGGCGCAGGGCCTTCTCGGCCTCGGCCGGCTTGCCCAGCTTCCGGTAGATGTCCCCCGCCCGCTGGTACGCCCGCCCGCGCTCCTGGCGGGCGGACGGCTCGTCCGCCTCCTGGCCGGCGAACCCCTCGTAGTAGCCGAGCGCCTGATCGAGGAACTCGCGCTGGAGCGGGTCGAGCCGATCCTCCAGCCAGTTCACGGCGACCTTCGTGTACATGTCGTCGACGGCGCGGCGGGCCTGCTGGCGCTGGAGCCTGGCCTCGTTCCGCCGGGCCGTCGCCTCCTCGCGCTGCCGGGTGGCCTCGTCGCGCTGCCGCCTCGCCTCGTCCCGCTCGCGGCCGACGAGGACGGTGCCGATCGAGAGGGCGACGACCCCCGCGACCAGCAGCGCGGCGGCCCCGGCCACGGCCGGGCGGTGATGGCGGCCCCACCGGACGGCCCGGGTCGTCCACGGCTCGGGGTAGGCCAGGACCGGCTCGTCGGCCAGCCACCGGCTGACCTCGGCCGCCAGGTCCTTCGCCGACGCATAGCGAGCCTCGGGCCGCTTCGCCATCGCCTTCCGGCAGATCGCCTCCAGCGCCGGCGGCGTCCCGGGCACGACCTGGCGGGGCGGGGTCGGCTCCTCTTCCTGGACCTTCCGGAGGATGTCGGACGTGCTCGACCCCGCGAACGGCATCCGGCCCGTGAGGATCTCGTAAAGGATCGCGCCCAGGCCGTAGACGTCGCTCCGGCGGTCGACCAGGTCGAACCGCCCCGCGGCCTGCTCCGGCGGCATGTACGCCGGGGTCCCCAGCGCCGCGCCCCGGATCGTCGGCGGGTGCGAATCCTCGTCCCCGAGCACCACGGGGGTCGCGCCGGCCACGCCCCCGGGGCCGGGCGCGGCATCGGAGTCGGGCCCGTCGATGACCTTGGCGAGGCCCCAGTCGAGGACGATCACCTCGCCGTAGTCGCCCAGCACGACGTTCTGCCCCTTCAGGTCGCGATGGAGTACCCCCCGCGCGTGGGCATACGAGATGGCGTTGCAGACGCCGACGAAGGCGTTCAGCAGCGTCTGGCGGTCGAGCGCCGTGGCGGTGCCGGCCTCGAGGCCGGCGTGATAGGCGCGCGACGCCTCGGTGAGGGTCCGGCCAGCGACGAACCGCATCGTGTAGAAGGGGGCACGGTCCGGCTCGCCCCGCTTCAGCTCGTAGACCGGGACGATCCCCGGATGCTCGAGCTGGCCGGTGATCCGGGCCTCTTCGAGGAACCGGGCCCAGATCCCCGGGTCGCGCGCCGACTCGGGCCGCAGCTCCTTGAGGGCGACCTCGCGGCCGAACTCGGGGTCGCGGGCGAGCCAGACCCGGCCGATCCCCCCGGTGGCGTGCAGCCGGGTCAGGGTGTAGCGCTCGCGCGAGTTGGGGTCGTCCCCGAGGGTCGACACGAGGACATGGGCCGACGCCGCCTGCAGGGTCTCCGCCGACGAGCGGACCGGGCGGCCTTGCGTCTCCTCATTCGACGAGTCGACCTCCGCCGGCAGGGTCTCGGCCATCGGCCCCGCGCCCGGGCCCTCCGATCCGGGCCCCCCCGGCGGGACCTCGGCCACGGTCTCTGCGAGGCCCGCCGCCGGCCCGCCCGCGCGCCCCCGCAGGAGGAGGTCGACCTGGCCCTCGATGTCGGCCCGGTCGGAGGGCGTGATCGAGCCCCGCGCCACGAGGAGGTCGGCCAGCCTCGCCGGCCCGCCGGCGGCCCGCGCCGCGATGGCCACGGCCAGCCCCTCGGCGTCGATCAGGCCGGCCTTGAGGGCCAGGACGCCGAAGAGGAGATCCCGGTCGGTGTCCATGAGATGGCTCGGGGGAGGAGCAGGATGGTCGGGCCCCGAATCCGGAGCTTTGCCCGGCCTCGGTCCCCTCGCGTTGTTGCCGGGCGGTCGCTGCCCGGATCCGGTCCTACGCCCAAGCTCAGCGGACCCAGCTAGGACCAGTGAGCTACGGGAGAAGAACAAGCGCGGCCCGTGGCCGGGGTCCGCTGCAGCGCGAGGTTAACTCTCCGCGCGGCCTTCGACCGCTCCCCAACCGACGTGAGCGGGGACGGGGCCGGCGGGGCGATGGTCCCTGGACACCCGTATGTAACGTCCGGCGGCACTCA
>JAABUQ010001120.1_pt1 | contig 59756 bp, 57 predicted proteins | sample 5560001 | NCBI WGS metagenome assembly JAABUQ01 (sample SAMN10711888, study PRJNA513371) | rock metagenome | isolation source: Antarctica rocks | place: Antarctica: Victoria Land, Finger Mt nord | collected 2015-12-18
CTCCACGACCCTCCCCCTACCTGGTAGCTCACATCCCACCTCCTCCCCGCCGCCAGCTCCCTGCCAATCAGTCGTCGAAGGGTTGTACTGCTCGGGTGGGAAAGGTGTCGGAGCTAGGCCTTAATGTTGCTGGGGAGGAGATGATGAGTGGTATAGCGGAGATAGACCATCTGGCTCAGCGGGGAGCGTATACCACGCACCAAGCTATTAAAGCTCTCCGCAGCCCGCAAGTGCGGAGGAGAGGCGGCGTTAAGCCCTTCATGGGGAGATCCCCACTTGGGTGCGCGGTGCTTGTGAGGCTGGCGCGGTGGCGGGGTTGATAAGCTCGATCCTCCCCGTGACGGGCAGGGCAGCGCGCCGTTTCTTCATTGCGGAGATGGCTTGGAAGTTGCGGCCATGGAGGAGACGGATACGGACGAGCATCCATGCATCATGCGCGGACCCGGGCTTCGGGCATGCAGGTTATTGCTAAAGCGTCACCATTCGCTCTCGCCTTCGACAAGGATGCTGCATCTTCCGAACCGTGCTGGCCTGGGCTTTCATTTGAGGATGCCTGCCGTACTGCAACCCCCCCCCCCTCTCAACCTCCTCCGCAATCCACAAGCATCGCTCGCAACCCCGGTATTGATACCCTAAATACTGTCTCCACGCGCAAAGCGGTCAGTGCGGTGGCTTCCACCCGTTCGCTAATTGTAGGGTTCAGGGCGATTACAGCCCCCAACAACTCTAATAGTAGCTAGATTTAGTGATTGCCCGTCGATGGACATCTCAGCTTTTCCATTACTGATTGTGCGGACAAGGTCGGGCCCAGCTGGATAAGACCGTCTAGCCATGGGAGTTTTCCAATATGGTTCAGGCTAGTGCTTGCGAAGATTAATCATGGAAGCATGCAGAAAGCAAGATGAAATTCTGAAGCCGTTCCAGGAGAATTGACATACGTGACGCATAATAGGAAGGAGTGGGATGTGTATGTTCATGGGTAGAGGATTGAAAAAGAACGTCCTTCACCTTATGATCGACAAACGTTAGTGATGGAAAGAAGAACCATTTACGAAAATCTCTGCTCCTAGGATTTGCTTTCTGTCCGGTGTTGTTACTCCGCGATTGCTGCTTTGAGATCCGTTGATCGGTTCCGTGCTGGTGGTGTAGCCTATCGTCTCTAGACATATGGCTTGTGAAGAGTAGGAGATTTATTTGCATACCTTGCTGTTGCCATCATCTAGCTTAGGCGGTATGTGAGTGGTACCCAGGACAATGATGGCAAAGGAAGCCGAATCAGCAACGCGCACGTAATTTCAGTAGATATCAATGACTTATGATAAAGGCTATCAAGACCAATAGTAAGGCCTGGGTAATTTCGGTGTGGATGGTGGTGCATCGGTGTAAAGAGTGCATCGGGAAGGCTGTGGGAAGGCTGTGGTGAAGGATCCTGGATCTTGAATCATGGCAGAGACGCTAGTAAGAGGATGCGACCATAAGAAATAATGATCCATGGTCAAGTGGTTGTAGTAAAGTCTTAACAAAAGCATACCGTAAAGGCCAATGCGCCAAAGATGCATGATTGGGGTATACCACCGAATCCCCAAGTAACACCAAGAGCGACCTAAAGCCCCATGCTGAAGGCCATGTCTTTACGGCCGTAGTAATAATCAGGCATACCGTCATCCTACAGTTCCTCGTCCTCTTCCACGGTGGAGTCTAGCCAGCGCAATGGATCAGGCGAGTACAAAGTCGACACTTTCTTACAAAGTCTAGAAGGCCATCAGTGTGCACAAGCGGGCAATCGCAGTAATTGCTTACCGCTCCTGATCCGAAATCAAGTCCTCATTCAGATCCTTGAGCTGTCTGACCTGCTCTTTCATGCCCGCCATCTGGAATCCTCGAGTCAGCCCTGGCAATCCATGCGCACGAGGTATTCAGAAGAGGGTGTCCCACATTACCCGAAATGGAAGGGCCCAAATCCTCATATCGTCTAGCCGTGTTCTCGTCGACGGCCCAAAGACTCGAGCGATAGCTGGATTTCGGCGGAGGAGTACTGGATGCAAAGGAGCTGCTGTTAGGCCTCTTCGTCTGTAGCTCTACGAGCTCGGCCTTGGTGACCTTAAGAGCGGACTCGGCCTCTCGCAAACGCATAGCGCGCAGTTCAGCAACGTCTAAGGCCTGCTGCAACTGTTGCTGGAGGATGGTGTTCTGATCGCGCTGCTGGACGTCGGCTTTTTGAAGGGTTTCGATCTCAATGGAGAGTTGGGTTTTGATATCCCGAAGCTCTTGTAGGCTGGCACCCACTGTCTCCTCCTGGAAGGCTTTGAGCTCCGCGATATGTATTTCATGGGAACGAACAGAGCCTTCGAACGCCTCAAAATGCGCCCGTTGTAAGTGCTCTACCGCGCTCTTGAGTTGGGCAACCTCGGTGCTATTATCCGAATCTAGCTCGCGTTCTATAGCTTCCTGGCATTCGATAGCGGCGCCAAGCTCCAGGTCTTTCTGGTCGAGGGCTTTGGTACTTGCGTCTAGTTCCTCCCTCAACTTGTTAACTGTAGCTAAGTGGTCCTGGGTTGCATTGTGTTGATCCTTCTCGTGCCAAGCCAGTCTGTGGGTCAGATCTGTACATTCGTCGTTCTTGAGCTGCAAACGATCCCTGAATTCAGCACTGTCCGCCTTGGCCATCTTACATTCGGCTTGAGTCTCTTCAATTTTGGTCCCAAGGATCTCAATCAGCTCCTTGGCCTCGAGGACAGCGGATTTGGTATCTTCATGCTGGATTTCAGAGACGTCGAGTGCTTGCTGGTATTCTTGGGTTTGGCGCAGCCCTTCTTCTACAGACTCTTGTAGGTCATTGAGCTGCATTTCCAACAGCTCAATAGTCTTCTGTGACTCCTCACGACAGCTGGCCAGTTCCTGACCATGCTGATGCACAAGCGCAGAGGTGTCCTTCGTACCAGTAGTCTTTTCCTTGTCGAGCGCTTCCTCATGCTCGAATCGTAGTTTCGAAAGTGTCTCGTCGTGCTCTTGCAAGAGTTGAAATCTTTGTGTCTCCAATTCGCGGTCTTTGCGTTCATGCACATCGCGTACGGTGTCTTGAAGGGATTCAATGACGTCGCGCATTAGATTGACCTCTTCGCCTTTGTTTCGAACCACAGCATCACGCTCGGCCGCCGTCTGGCGAGCTATGGTTTCAAGCTCCTGGATCTGACGAAGGTAGGTGGAGCTTCGTGAGTCGTAATCACGCTTCAAGTTAGCCATGGCACGTTCGAGGTCGTAGATCGTCGATATGCAGTTCTTGAGTTGTGAACCGAAAGCAGCGGTCTGCGAATCTGTAGTAGCTGCGGCTTGTTGATCCTTGCGGACCTGTAAGCTGTGCATTTCATTCATCAGCTGATCGTAAGCGGCATCTTTAGTCGACTTCATGTCCTCCATTTGAATCGAGAGCTCTGCATTATTGTCCTCCAGCTTTTCCAGGCATTGCATCAAACATGCACGTTCCTCGTCGCTCTTGCGCTTTACATCAAGTAACTCCTGGCGCAATTGCTCACATTGGGTGCTGGCTTCGACGCGGGCAAGATAAGCATTGTTGAGCTCTTTTTCGAATTCCGCGCGATCGTCATCAGCCTTGTTTTTGAGGTCAAGCACTTCGTAGCCGCGCTGTTCCTGCTTGACTATTGCCTCACGTCTTAGCTGCCTCTCCCTACTGAGGTCCCGCCGATAAGAGCCCAGTTCTGCTTCATGATGTTGTAGTTGATTGTCCAAGAGACGGTTTATTCTAAGGGTGCCTGCCTCGAGAGCTTCCGCGTGGCCTTTTTTAGCTTCCTGGAGTTCTGCTTGCGCTGCCTTGAATCCGTGCTGAAGATCTGCCAGCTCTTGAGTGTTAGACGCTTTAGCTTCCTCAAGAGCTTTGAGATGACCTTTCACGTCATCCTGCAGTACTGCTTCCGCTGCCTGAGCTGCATCGAGCTTCTGCTGAAGAGCTGTCAAGTCCTGAGCGTAGGACGCTTTGGCTTCCTCGAGAGCTCTTGGGTAGCCTTTCATCTTGTCCTGAAGTGCGGATTGAGCAGTGTCAAGCTGTTGCTGGAGAATTGATAGATCCTGAGCTTGAGGTGCTTTGGCCTTTTCCAACTCAGGGTATTGGTCTGCGGGATGATATATGCAGCCTTCGGTAGTGAACGAGCGGGTTTCACCATTTCCCGATCCGCGGATACCCGCAAACTGTTGAGTGAGTGAATTAAGCTCAAATTGAAGTCTCGACGTCTGTAGTCTTGAGTTAGCTAATGTTGTATCCATGGATGGAAACCAATACCTCTCGCTGGCTCTCTACGAACTTGATTTCGAATGCTGCATTGCTACTAGGAGACTCTACAGTCGCCACCTGCTGCTCGTTCTGGCCGATCTCACTGCCATTCATAATTGATTTGCCTTCGTTACGCCTGGCTTCTTCCAGCTTCGAGCGCAATTTCGCCAACCCCTCGTCTGCCTGTTTACCATACTCTTCCTTGACTTCATCATCCTCCTCGCCGTCTTCGGCCATAGCAGCTCGTAGCATGGTGTTCACCAATTCCATCTCACGGAGCCGTTGCTCAATAGTAACCGACATCGTAGACTTACGGGTCGGCAGCTGTGGTCGTTGTGTCTTAGCCACTGTCGGTGTCTGCTGATTTTTAGCAGCCTGTGATGGGCTTTCCTCTCGTGCCGAGGCTGGTGAAGCGGTGATCGAGCTGAGCCTCTTCTTCGTAGAGCTCGATTTTGGAGAGTATCCAATAGGGCGAGTGCTTCGCGGGGTGACGCTTGGCTTCGATGGGCGAGTACTAGCCCCAGTATTCTTCAAAGCTGACTTGTGTGGGCTTGCAGTACCAGATCGGTCTGTTGTAGGTTTCTTCTCGATGTTCGTCGTAGATGCCAGCACGGAACGTCTCCCAAGAGAGGCCTTGGTAGGAGAGATCGATCTTGGTGGCCCCAGAACAGATGCCCGTTTGGCTGACCCATTCATGGCCGTCTTACTCTTGTCAAGTGTCGCTTCCGGACTGGCATCTTTCCGATCTATGATGGAACTTAGGGATGGTCGAGCTTTGAGCCCCGGCTTTGCTGCGGAGGTAGATGTGCCCAAGGTAGCAGGACGACGTGCTTGGAATGGTGATGCTTGGGGTGAGGGCTTGTGGATGTCATTGCTTTGACCAATACGCTGGTTGGAAGCCATTGTCGTGATTCTACCAAAATGCTATGAGAGACAACTTGATTGTAGCAATGCCTACGTGCAGATGTTGATTTGCGGCGCAATTTAAAATGCCACGGCTCAAAGCAAAGAAGATGGACAGAAGAAGCGATCTCCAAGGTCTCGGGGCAAGTGGGAGGCTGCGTCTCGTCCAGGCCAACTGCGGCAGGTGCATGGGACGGGCAGGAGCAAGTTCATCGGCTCTGACGACAGCGAGGTGTGGGAGGCAGGAGCAAGTCGCTCCAAAGTGCTCACATCTTTACAAGCAATATCCATTCGGACGGTTTCGAGGGCCATTGAAGGATTCCAATCAATCACGATGTGATGTTTCGGCAAGAACGCGACGTGCCAAGATGAATGGAATTGGAATCCCTCAGCAACTGACAAGCCAGCACTAAGCCCAAAATGCACTTTCCTAGCTCCGGTCTGAGCCTCGGATGGTTCGAAACCTCAATTATGGGAGTATGGGTGCCTGACTGAGCTCAGAGCATTGTTACTCTATTGATGCGCTGGAAAGTCGCAAGTCGCAGCAATCGGGAAATCCTGTGCCGACGTTGGGATCTCAAGGTGGATTCAGCAAGTCCGAAAGATGCATTATTCGTGCATGATCGGAACTTTGTCGTGTCCGGAAAGAAATGTTCAAACCGTATAGTTTATACTGGACTAGGCCGGATTTGATATAGTAGGCCCATCAATCTCCATTCTCCCAACCGAACAAGCCCTACCTCTGCTACAAATTCCTTACACCGACCGTCTTTTCTTGACCGTGACAGCAATCAAGATGGGGGCTACGGAAGTATTGTCTCGGAAATCTGGCGTCATCGTGTATGGATTCCTTTCGGTGTGCAATTGACCACTCGAATCAGGACTAATTGGTCACAGCGGCGAAGACGTGCGACAACTGTTCAAGTATGCCCAGCAAAACGGCTTCGCAATACCGGCCGTCAACGTCACCTCGTCTCCAACAGTGATTGCAGTCCTGGAGGCAGCAAGAGACGCGCGCTCCCCATCATTCTTCAAGTATCTCAAGGAGGAGCTGCCTACTTCGCAGGGAAAGGTAAAGTATTAATGCTTTGCTTGATTCGCAGTCTTTCGTGCTAAGGGCTTGAGGCGTCGATAATTCGAACCAAGAAGCATCAATTGGCGGCGCCGTTGCCGCTGCGCATTTCATACGCTCAGTCGCCCCGTTGTACAAGGTTCCGGTAATTCTACACACAGTATGTGAATTGGTCTTCCGCGTCGAATGCTGCTGACAGTCATAGGATCACTGCGCGAAGAAGCTACTCAAGTGGCTAGACGGCATGGTGATTGTTTTGCTAGTTCCTATCTCGCGAGTGAGCTAATTCAATTGATAGCTTGACGCCGACGAGACTTACTTCAAGCAACACGGTGAACCTCTTTTCTCTTCCCACATGATCGATTTATCTGAGGAGGAGGTCGAGTGGAACATCAATACAACAAGTAAATACCTTGAACGGGCGGTTCCCATGAAACAATGGCTTGAAATGGAAATTGGCATCACCGGCGGCGAGGAAGATGGCGTCAATAATGAATCTGTCGAAAACAACTCGCTGTATACTCAGCCGGAGGACATTCTCAATATCTATAATCGGCTTTCTAAAATCAGCCCGTATTTCTCTATCGCGGCAGGTTTTGGCAACGTTCACGGTGTCTACAAACCGGGCAACGTACAGCTGCATCCGGAGTTGCTCTTTAGTCATCAAAAACACGTCGCGGCGGCAATCGGCTCCCAAGATTCGAAGCCGGTTTTCTTGGTGTTTCACGGAGGTTCAGGCAGTAGCAAACAAGAATTCAAAGACGCTATATCCTACGGGGTCGTGAAAGTAAACCTGGATACTGATATGCAGTATGCTTTCCTCGCCGGCATCCGCGATTATGTGCTCTCTAAGAAAGACTACATCTCGACTCAAGTCGGCAATCCAGAGGGTGCGGACAAACCCAACAAGAAGTGAGTAAAATCCGGCCCTGCATTGTATTTAGGGTCATTTTCGGAGCGCAAACTCATCATATGTCTTTCTCAAGGTACTATGATCCTCGTGTGTGGGTACGTGAGGGGGAGAAAACTCTAAGCCAGCGATTAGGTGAAGCTCTGGACGACTTCAACACCAAAGGCCAACTTTGACTATAACAACTGGGGTCCTCTTAATTAAGAAGCATGCTTAACTAACTGAAATTGAGCCGTCCTTCTTTAGTCGCTCACTTCCTCCGTGCAGCCTCTAGGAATACAGTGAAGCTTCTTTTTCTCACATCTGACGCATCTCTCTTCAAGTGCAGACGATGCTCCACTACACGAGGCTCTATTGTTGAAGCACGCTTGGCATTTCTTCTCAGCCATCATTGTAGCCCGCTTGATCAGAGGGGCTCTCTTCCGCTTACTCTGAACGGCTTTACGTTGATTGATCTCTTCCTTCGTGCATGTCTGGGGGATACAGAATAGCTCCCCTTCTGCACAGTTAGCGCATTTCTCTTCGAGTAGAGGCGATACTCCACTGCAACGATATTCATAATCTGAGGCAAGCTTGGCACTTTTCCTCGGCAGATTGCCAATGCCTACTCTGAACGACTTTTCTTTGCTCTTTTTCTTCCTCGGTGCAATGTTGACGAACACAGAACCTCATATCCTTTGCACAAAAAGCGCATTTCTCGTTCAATATAGGCGATACTCCACTGCACGACCTTCTATCTGTGAAGCAAGCTTGGCATTTCCCTTCAGGAGCTTGGCGCTTCGCCCTTTGAGCGAACTCTCTTTGGTTCTGCATTGCGATTTTCTGTGCCGTTTTCGCGAAAAATCAAAAATCGATTCTCTACAAGAAACATCGCCTTGATACTTATGCGCTAAAGCGGCAACCTCGGGCGAGCGTCGTGTGCGCTGAGTGCAGATTCCTGTTCGCTTGACGTGCCAAGGCTGAAAGCACTCCTGGCAGCTCCAGGGCTGTGTAGAAGCCATCATCCACCACACATCATTGAGTGGGATCCCTAGATTATCACAAGATTGCCGACTCAACTGCAACTGTTATGGCATATTCTGTCAAATGCAGGCCCTAATGGCTCTAGATTTTCTCGCAACGCCGCTCATATACCTCATTCGCCCCAAGGGTATCTCATACAGCAATCCCTGAACGTCCAACGCCTTCAATGCCGCTTCGCAGATAACGATGCCCACCCTTCAGTACGTCTCCGGCAGACCATTGAAATCCGGCACCGAACTCGAACAGTTGAAATTCCTATCCCACGTCTTCTTCGGCAGGATCCCCGCATCCATACCCGCCTTCCAGCTCCACTGCACCGCGCTCTCCGTGACCCAAGTCCAGTAGAACCAGCCCCAGCCAAGCTCGAAACTCGACATCTGCGCCTGGGCGTTCGTCAGCAGCCATTGCTTGTAGACGTCGCTGTAGCTGCTGGGGTCGGCGTTTGCGCCGTCGCAGGAGCAGGAGCCGGAGTTGGGCGGGCATAAGGGTGTGGTGACGGCGGCGGACCGGTCGACGCTGTTGAGGGTGCCGGTCCAGCGGTTGCCCACGTTGACGTCGTTGAGGTAGAGAGCGCAGTCGGTGTCTGCTTGGGACCATTCGCCTGTTAGGGTGGGTCCGAAACTGGAAGGTGGTCAGTATTCTCTCATTTCTCCATGGAGCAGGTCAACTCACCCGCTAGCAGTGTTCATACTAGCCTTCATCTGACTTGACCAGCTAGCACATGCGTACGATATCTTCTTCTGATGCGTAAAGACTATGAGATTCGGGTCAAAGATCGTATATGGATGCGAATCCAACACCAGCCCTTGGACACCTTCTAGCTTTCCCTGCCACTTTGGTAGCCCTAAGAAGCCATCACCAACAGCAATGGTTTGCTTGATGCCATTCTTGCGTACAGTGTTCACAGCGTTGGTGGTCCAAGTCAGCACGGTGTCCGTGGGCAGAGCTATCATCTTTGGTTCATTGACAAGACCATAGATAGCAATAACATTCGCGTATCGTGGCTGAGCGAAGAATGTTGAGAGCTGGTTGTGGATATCTATCGAGCGCTGTCCGTTGAGATCACCGTCCGTACCATTGAGCCAGCCGATGGCTCCTTGCCGACCGCTATGGTTCCAGCCGTTCTGGCTTCCTGGTACAGCATGTAGATCCAGATTGACCCGCAAGCCAGCTTGCCTCGCATACTCAATGGCTCTGAGTAGGTACCGCCATGAGATTTTCGGCACATATGGGTCTCCTGGATAAGTCGTTACTGCCCAATAAGAGAAGGGTATCCTGACGTGATCGAAGCCTGCCGCCTGGATATCCTGAAATGATTGCGCGTTGATGAATTGTGCATAATGCTTTTCCAGCTTTTTCGCCGCCTCACTCGGCCCCAAGATCGTCGTCAAAGTCCACTCGTCAATTATCCCCTGGTTCGCTTTGTAGCTCTTGAAGAAACTCGGGGTGATGAAGGGCTCAATCGAGAGCCATCCCCCAAGATTCACTCCGCGTATCGGCATCGTCCCATACGCCCAGGGCTTGTTCAGCGCCGGAACATTTGGATTTGCTTGTTTTGAGTCGTCCCAGTTCGAGTTCAGTCCCATGACGGGTAGTCCGCTAATCGTTTGGTCTGTATATGTGACATTGAAATCCGTGGTATCATACCACGTAAACGGATCCAAATAACCTCCCTTGGCCGAAGTCGGGATATCACTCTGACTGATCCCCGCCAGGTTCGTGTTCTTCGGGTCACCGCTACCATCTCCTCCCCCTCCTCCACCTCCACTTCCGCTTCCACCCTTCTTCTTCCCCACCATCACTGCAATGACCGCGATGAGTACAACAATTAACAAGACCGAGATCAGCACGATCCACCAAAACTTCTTCCCGAACCTCCGTCGCCCCTCTCTTTTCTCGGCAACATATCCACCTCTCTTCCTCACCCTTCCCTCCTCCGCCAGAGGCCCACTAACCACCCTCCTCTTCTCGCCCCCGGATTTCCTCCTATGTTTGCCCCGCTCCTTGATAACCCTTCCCGTGGCAACCTTCTCCTTCTCCCTCCACCGTTTGTCCTCACCCCTCGCTCTCACTTGCTCTCGAGGCGCTTTCTCATTCAGCGCATCGAGCTTCGCCAGCGAATCGATGCTGAGCACATTCGAAGAGCGCTCGGTGCCGGTTGTGGAGGAAGAGGTATGCTTGACGGCTTTTGATGATTTTTGCGCCGAGCGCCGGTCGGGTGTGCGAGGGCTGGCGTGTGCGCTACGTCGTTCCGGGGTGCCACGGGGCGTCACTTTCTCTTTGTGTGAGGCTTTCGCACGAGTATGCGTCTTGGGGGGGCGAGAGGGGCGGTCGCGGTCAGGGTCGGCGCGGGGCATGGTGTGGAATGCTCACGCGACAGTGGGAAATGTCATCGCCACGTGGAAAACATTCTATACATGCGAAAAATTGAATAGTAGACCTGCTGACTTCGTTCCCAAAAACATTGGACGTTGCACGGGGAAACGAAGCACAACCCTGGATCAAACCTAAATAAAAATTCTGCTATCGTACTGACACGATGATCTAGCCACAACATTCATTAAATGAACATGATGAACTGTTTGTTGTCCAGCAATCTTAGACCGGGGCCAAAAGCTCGTCATCAATGCCTTGCCAAAGCTTGACCAAAGCATGTTCGAGAATTACGTTTGATATTGTGATTTATGTAGTTTTCTCTGCTATGGACACCCTAAGAATGGTATAAATAAGTATACAAGTAGGGTATGCTGGTGCTGGTTCCTCCCAAAATCGAAAACATGATGACAATGCTCAAGATGAAACCTACCCCCCTTTATCGCCTGAACACCACATAGTCTCATGATACTCCCAAGAATCCAAGTGAAAAGCAGAGGCCTCTGGTATAGAGCCAAAGAGTGAAGACTTCCTCCCCCAATGTAGTATCTCATCGCCCACCGGAAACGACGACTCTTGCCCCTTCTTTCCCTAGGACGCCTGACTCCTGCGGCTTCGGACTCTTCTCTCTACCTTTGTTCCTCGATAGAAAGGCCAACATACCGTGCGATTTCCCTGCTTTCGCAAGGAGTGCAGCGTCTGCAGGGAGAGTTACATTCTTATTTGCCAGTTCCGACCATGATCCTGTCTCGTCTAGGACAACCTGTACACCCCCACTTTTTGATGCGTGGTGTGTGCTGGGGCGCGGTCTCTGGTGTAAATGTGCGGCCTGCTGAGGATGCGAGGTAGGCGGTTGTGCAGGCGGAGGCGTGGTAGTCGGCTGCTCCACGGCAGGATAGTAGTCGGAGTTATTGGAATGGGTCATTGCCACAGGAGGTGTACCACTTCGAGAATGAGGGCTGTCAGGCGCAATCGGCTCTTCCACGCTAGATTTTGCTTGCGATTCGTGATGCACATAGTCAGGCGCGGACTCCAGTGCGGCTGCAGCTGAAAGGTCGTTATCGCTGCGTTCATAATCAGCGTCAAAGTCCATCATAGCATTAACAAAGGTATTACTACCCCATAAGTGTATAGTCGAATGGCTCAAAGAGTGTTTCGATCATACGGTGCAGCTCGTCGGTCCTGATCTCCTTATCTGTAGCGTCGTCTTTGAGCTGCACTCTAGGCTTTTGCCGTCTTGCCCGTGCTTCCAGCGGTGCCTCTTCCAAAAGCAACTCCTCCAAATCGTATGTAGCGTCGAAATTGGTCTTCTCGCTCGATGGAACAAATATCGGATGTATCCTCTTCTTCTCCAGAGCTTCAAAGCCAATCTGTTGGAAGAAAGGGTTATCCGTAAAAGACTCGAAACCTATGGCTCCTATTCGTTTTCGTCGATCCTTCTCAAGTAGTGAGCTTATAGCGTGTAGACATGCCATCGATACTGGTGGTTGAGTGACAGGGTAATTCGGTGTGCCGCGAATAATTTCCTTTTCCAGCTTTTCATGGCCATGCGATGAGAATGGTCTCTGGAATCCTGTCAGTATAGGGTTCCATCGGCGACTGTCCTACGTACCTTGTTGAAAATGCACTCATAGAAAGTGACCCCAAGAGACCACCAATCCACCTCACTCAGATAGCCTCCACCTACATAAACCTCGGGAGCAAGGTACGCCAGTGTGCCGGATTTACTGTGGAGCGGTTTGTTGGGCCTGAACTCCGAAGCAACATTCTGGCAATCGTTAGCCGCAATGCCAACACAGCCTAGAGGCGAAAGACCCACGAAATCGGCCAAATGGACGTGGCCCTCAGAATCTAGCAGAACGTTGTCCGGCTTCAGATCTCTATGTACAATGCCCTGGTCGTGTATGTATCTCAATGCGCAGGCTAGCTGGGCCATCCAAAATCGGACTGCATCTTCTGTAAAGGTTTTCCGCGATATGTGGAAACGCAAGTCGCCGCCGTTCATGAGATCGACGACCAGGTATCTTCGAAACGTCAATGTCATCTGAAGACCTTATATACGTAGCCGCTGAAGGCTTACAGATATTCAATGTCCTGAAAGCTGTAACGGAGATTGCAGAGGAAAGGATGGTCCAAATGCTCCAACATTCTTCGCTCGCGAATGATGTTCCGCACGCTTTCTGATCGGACGACTATCTCCTATATGAGCTGAAGTCTTCGCTATTTTCTTGCCGTGTCATTGCTGACCTTCATCTTTGCGTATATACTTGAGCGCAAATGTGAGGCCAGTGTCCTTTCGCTCGACGATGCGGACCTTCCCAAAGGCTCCCTTGCCAACAACTCGTAATAGACGGAAGTGATTGAGGTTCACTATTGCGCCACTTGGGGTTAGTGAAAGATGCTCTTGTCCTGGAGTATTTTCCTGACAGTGGATATTGGCTGGGCAATCTGAGGAGGTAGGCGCTGGGATCATAGGAGTGATTGGCGAGCAACGTACCTTGATCGGTGAAGACCACTGGCTTGCCATTAGTATTACCCATTGAGCCAACACAATCATGTGCTGGAGGCGCCCAGGATGCAAAGAGACATAGGTAGGGATCGAAAGGGAAAGGAGGCAGCAGTTATGGACACGGCCGAGCCGGCGGCTGGTAGGATGACGAGGGTTGAAGGGGACGCGAAGTCAGAGTTGGTACTATACAAAAGGATGAAGCGCAATGGACACAATCATCCCGTCATGGCAAAGGGAGAGGTCAAGAACGGAAGGGTCTCGTGGAGGTTGTTCCGAAGCAAAGAGCCAGGTAGAGTAAGTAAAGACGGGGCGACGTCGATTCATTCTAGCGCCTAATAGTCTGATACGCGATACCCTGTCCACACGTGGGGCGGGAAGCCTCGAAGGATTCAAATGTAGGGGGCCAAGGGCTTTTCACGTGAAACGAAAAGCCCCGGGCTGCTGTGCCTCCATGTCAAACCATACTTTACAGAAAAGGACTTCCACAACCATCCCGCACCCTGTAAAGACCACAGTACCTAACGGGCCGACGGAATCACATATTGCATGCAACCAAGGCAAATCAGAGAAGGTACATGGCGTTCTTAGTAGTCGCCACCAATATTGTTGTACCATCCTCGACGACGGGAGGCGACGAGAGGTACATACAGCATAATGAGTATACCAACTAATTCTATGTACTATCTCATCTGCCTCTCTAAGCGTTTTCAAACCTGGAACATATATCAAAACTTCAATTTGAGCTTCAACATCGATCTTGCAAACGACGCGATAAACTTATCGTCGATCAAGAAATCGAGGAAGCTATGCAGACAGGCATTACATCGTCAGGTAGCCTTTATCAAGAATATATCAGGTCAACGCTATAGACGTCTTGCTGTCGCTGGCGACAATAAAGGATATGATTTCTTCAATCCAACAGAGGTAATCAGAGACTCGAGAAAGAAGATGCACCATTCCTGGTGGCGTTTGGTAATCAATTGATGTGCATCGCATAATTGCGCTACCAAGGGCAATACGTGATTCTGTCGACCCGTTGATTATTGTGGTCCAATTTTATGGCGTGATGGTTATGGCAAACCATCAGTAAAGTACAATAGTCATGCGGAGTAAAGCAGTTAAGGTACGGAGAATGCTATCATGCCGAGTCTAATGTAAGAAAGGCTTATTATTCCAAAGCGCTTAAGCTTATATCTATAGTACTAGACCTTGGATCGAAATTGCAATAATATTAATAATAAAGCAGTCAGCGCTTTGGCTATGACCGACTAGATGATAATGGAACGCTCGCTGTCGTATGTACGGAAGACAACCATGTACACTTCTATCCGCAAGTCATGATGCAAAGTACCGCCCATGCTGAGGCCGGCCAGTTGGCACCTCCCAGACGCCGTCGCTTGCTGCAGGCCCATGGATGCCGTCAAATCATAACTCCGTGGCCCAGCCATGTGTAACAGATACCTACCACGTTTTCGTCGGCTTCGGTACATTCCCGCAGACTGGTGGATACTCCTATGTAAGGCCTGATGGATGCTGAGATGGCGACAAAGTAGGTCCTCCAGGAGAAGATAGGCTGCCACCATGATTTGGGTTGTAACGCTCGCAATTCTGACAATTGCTCCACCTTGTTTTGATTAGTGATTGTGCGTAAAAGGCCAGTATACCACAGCACTCTGGACGATATTCCCGCTTGAGTGAACGACCATGGCCATTAATTATTGCCACCAAGGGTGGATGCATCAAGCTTTCCAGACTCCCCAGGGTTTTGAGGCTTCGACTCGGCATGAACTGCGTCTGTTTGGAGGCTATTTAGTCGCTCGCGTTCCTTGTCTGCGGAGTCGTCTTCTGGCTGTAGCGAGCGTGTTGGCCCTGTAGATGACTGTGAGACAGGATTCATGTTCGAAGGTGCCGTCGATGCGCTGAACACGTCGGGCTGGTGCTTCACAAACCAGCCTCCCTTTTCCCATGCGCCAGCCTTATACAAGCAGCTTTCTCGAGTCTCTTGTACCACGATTCCTTCGAATATCACACCGAGCCTGTTGAAATCTATGGGCTTCAGGATCCAGCCGTCAAAGCCCGCATCTAAATACGTTTGGATTTCCCTCTCCAGCAGAGATGCCGAGACAGCGATGATCGGGATGCGGCCATTCAGTGACGCACGCTTTGATAGCTCTCCTGGGTGGGTCTTCTCGAAAGACCGAATTAACTTGGTTGAGGTAAGCCCGTCAACAATCGGCATCTGGTGCTACTCAGCATACGTAGAGATCAGAACAAGCAACGGAATCGTATGTTACAAACCTGCATATCCATTAGAACCACATCAAAAGCATTTGACCGCTCGCCGTATCTGCTTGAGCATTCTTCACCATTCACTGTTAGTTGGATCACATGACCAACCTTCTCTAGCCGCTTCTTGACAATTTTACTGTTGATCGGATCATCTTCAGCAACCAAGACGTCAAGACAGCTAGCATCTAAAGGCCTGGGATGCTTAGTAGATTCGTTGGGAAGATCGAAAAGAACCCTAGATGGAGTGCGGGAGGTCCAGTTCGCGTCTGTCAAATTGGCGCTTTCCTCCGGTGGAACACGAACTGGCCTGATTGGCGTCTTAGAGTCTTGGACTTTAGTCTGACCAGGAATGTCTTGATGTCTGTCGGCGATCGCTATCGAGCTTGATGATTGAGGTTTTACGGCTGGGTTCTGCTGTTTTGACGACGATGACGAGCCGGGGCGCGATATCCGACTGCCAGAAGTCCGGGAGGTTGGAAATTGCCCGTCTAGATGTGCTGGTGTTTTTGTTGACATGACAGGCTCTTGAAAGGCATCGATTAGGCGCTCAACGTCGCTCTTGGCACTTGAAGCAGTCTTAAAGCTCTTCATGCTACAGTTGCTTTTCATACTGTTCAAGCTGTCATTGCTGACTCGTCGAGTCAGATCTCTGCTTTCTGTATTCACGGCCTTCTGAGCACTTTTGTTCACGAGCATAATTTCGCCGACTTCCATGGGTGGGGTGGTAGGTTGGTCAGCGGGCAGTGCGACTCCCGTAGTACCTCGATACGGCAATTGTATGGTTGGCCTCCTGAACGGGCTATTGGGGTTCTGAGCTGAACGATCGGCGAAATCATGTCCCAATGATTCTGTCACATCCAGCGTGGGCTGTGTGTCGTTGTCTGGTAGAGCGAAGCTGAGTTGGATCACGAAACAAGAGCCGTTACCTTCCTCGGATTTCAATCTCAATTGACCATTCATGTTCCTAAGAATGCGAGCTACTAGTGCCAAGCCTAGTCCAAGTGGTGCAAGCTTCTCGTGGAGACCTTCGTCGCTTTCCGACTGGACCTGCTCTAATTCCCTAAATAGAGCATCGAGCTTCTTGGGCGAAATCCCAGCACCAGTATCTTGTACGGCAATTGCGACGTCGGCGCGACCCTCTACCCTTGCTGCAAGCCAGGCCTCGATCTTGACGGCACCTGTTGAGGTATGCTGGATTGCATTTGCTGTTATATTAGAAATGGCTTGTCGCACACGTCGCTGGTCACCGACAACATTCTGAGGTAGCGAGCCAATGGTGACCTCGTATTCTAACTGCTTTCGTTTGGCGTCTCCAGCGAAGGAGTCTGCAGCTTCCTTTATAGTGGCTGGCAAATCAAAAATTTCGTCCTTGATGAGATTGTGGCCTTCTTCGGTTTTAGTCAGATCGAGAAGATCGTTGATCACATATATCAATGACTTTGAAGCCGAGTGCGACTTGACCAGGCTGTCTCTCGTCTCTTGGTCGATTGCACCCTCGAGCGCAATCTCAAGGTAGTTGATAACCGCGTTGAGAGGGGTTCTTACTTCGTGAGCAGAGTTTGCCAGCAGAAGACGCGTGAGCTGACTATTCTGAAGCGCTGCCTCTTTCTGACGCCATACATCAATAAATTTCCCGTATACAAGACATAGCACGGCCGCCGTTTCCGCTTGTTCTTCTGTCCACTCCCTGCATTTGCCTACCACTTTCTCACTCCAGGCCTTGAAACTCTTCCGAGGCTCAAGATAACCCTCGGTGCCTTCTTTTATGAACTTTTCATAAGGGTTACCGGCCCACTTAACCTCGCGCATCTGACCCTTGCGGAAGAACACAATGAAATCCCGGCCGCTTGGAGTCAGCGGAACGAGCAGTAGGCCAGCAATGACACTGAAGCCCGGGGCATACCGTAGGTCGGGGAAATCGAGTCGTATATCAGTGGAGTGGGTGACTGCGCTAATTGTTCGAAGGCGTAGATACTCGAGCATAGCAAGTGCCTCTTGGGTCTGTTCGAGTGTGCCGAGAATCTTAGTCTCGCCACGTATCGAAAGCAAACCGAAATCTGCATCGAAAAGCTTCAGCAAATCATCAGACGATGCAATAATATAACCTGACGGATTGGCTTCCGTTGGCGCAGTGTTGATCAGCTTCCGAGCTTGCAGTCTAGAGGCATATGATAGCCGTTCGATATTACGAGACGCCGAGTCACCGATTAGCCGGCACATCTTCCTGATGGGAAACGATACGCGCATTCCCTTGGACCCATAGGAATGGCATGCAATTAGACCCCAGAGTTCGTTGAAGGCGTTAATGGATATCGACATAGAAGCACGAACAGCCATATTTCCAAGATACTTGATGTGTATGGGCGACATGGCCCGCAAGTACGCAAAAGTCAGATCCAAGGGGGTTTCGAGATCCTCGACAGAGCGACAAACCAATCGCGCAGTCTCCTGATCACGATCGTAAAGCAGTCGTACCTTGTTGATCTTGTAGAGTGCCCTTGCTTGAGGAGGTATATCACTTGCTGGGAAGTTCAGTCCCTTGTAGAGATCCTTGGTGGCTCGTGGATCCACTAGCTCAGTTACAACTCTTCCATTCCAAGTCTGATCGAATTGGTAGATCATGACTCGGTGAAAGCCGGTAAGCTCCTTCACCACTCCCACAAGAATCCTCAAGAAGACATCAAGAGTAGGAGCATTCGCAAGCTGCTCCTGTACCTGTGACATGATGTTAAAAACCTCCATGGCTGCCGCTTCACCTTTTCGCTTTCTAGCACTTCGCAGTACCCTTAGAGGCTTGCTCAGATTAATGGTACTTTCTGCATACTCCTCTGGAGTAGGATCGCTCTGCAAAGTGTCTTCAGGTGGCTCTGGCGTGCCTTCGCCTGCCGGAACAAGAGGGTTGAGCTGGTCATCCTCTAGTTCAAATTCACATACGATCAAGTCGGCATTGCGTTCGTTAACATGCATAGCACACCACATCTTCTGGGTTCTCTTCTTGGGGTGACGAATAGCGAGGGTAAATACATCCGGTCCATTGGTCGCTGGATCGGCATCATCCTCACGTATGAAATCGACATGGTCCATAAGATTGTCCGTCTGATCATCGGAGAGAATGTCACAGAAACTGTCTAAAGCGAATAGTTGCTTTGGCGAGTACCCTATTATGCGCTCGGAGTTTTCGCTGACTATTCGTACTTTGAATTTGCCACTATCCTCTTCATGCAGGGCAATCAATAGTCCAAAGCTCTGTATAGCCCCTGGAATATGTATAGGTTCATCTTCACACCGTTGAAGGGTGTCTCCATCACGCCCGGTAATGACAGCGTGGCCTCCTTCAGTCACTGCATGCTTAAACCGTGCGGTTATCAGCTTTCCAGCGGGGTCGTCAGCTACGGATCTTGTTGATCCTGCAAAGCTTAGGGCATGGTCCCGAGTCTGGCTCGACACCTCAGATGCCACCGAGCTGGAGTCCACAAAGGTCTGCAACTGTCGCGGACCGTCCGTTTGCTCTCTCATCTCTAACGTACGTCCTCGAGTAAACCTCGGTCTGTTCTTCGGCTCTTGAGCGCCAGTGACCAGTGGAGTCGCAAGATCTGCGCCGGCTTCGGGTCTAGAGGGCGTTTCAATAGGCGAAGAGTCTGACATTGAAGCTCGCGATCGGCTGCTGGCAGTGGATGCTTGACGCGATCCTGACGACGGAACCATTCCTGGAAAGCCATCGGTGTTACTTCCACCAGCGCGACTTGTTGGTGTAGGGTCTGGATCAACAGAAACGACGGATCGTATGGGAAACACACGATGAGGGGCGGAATCTCCCAATGAGTCAAACCTAGATGTTGTGGCAGTGGAGGAAGATAAGGCGATGGTATCATTGCGGCTGAATGTAGGCTTTTGGGGCTTTTCGGTACTTTGGCCCTTGGGGGCTGTTGTGTTGGTCCTCGGCGAGGGAGAGTCTGGTTGACTGGACGCAGTGTGGCGCCGTGGTGAGGATCGTGATCGTGGCCTGTCATGTGTAGAATCCGAGCCGCTGGACCACATGATACGTAAAGGCAGAGACTGCGGGGGTCAAAGATGGTCCGTGAGGATACCTGCTGGGTAAGGAGAGGGTTCCGTGTTGTTTGTGGACGCTCCATGGGGCAAATCTCCTTGCGGGGATCAGGGATGTACTATAGCTCCCTTATCAAAGCCGTTTGGTCAACGAGAAGTGCTTCTACGCTCGAATTTCAGAGGACCCTGGAAGTCCACATAACCTAGGTAATGGTGGACCTGCAAATAGTTTATAGACTATAGTCTACGATTCGCCACATGCGGTAATGCACAGATCCGGATTGTGGTGGCGCAGATCCCGGGTGGTCTGTTTCATCACACGCGTCAAGCGCGACAATGACACAGAAGTGGCTGTACACTACCACATATTACCGCTAGCGCCGTTTTACCGACTTTTTACAAAATGATTTCCGTTTTACGGTAAAAGCGTAAAATGCGCTAGTAGGGGGGGGCCTTATCAATGGGCACATCGTGACCGGATCTAGCGCGTTTTATGTATTACGAAGCAAAACCCCCCGTTGTACCGTATTACGGTAAGACGGCGCAATTATACCGTAATATAGCATCACTACTGTACACTCAAGATCGATTGGGCCTCCAGAAAGTAGACTCGACAAACATTGGAGTAACGCACAGTTGGACACTCTACACTACACTGCAAACGTGACACACCCCAAGCCCACCGTAGATCGATCCATTACATGGTCCTTATCCCTCAACTGATGCCGTCTAACCTTTCATAGACGTGCCGCTCTCGGACGCTAAACTTTCCATACTGAGCCCTCCATTCTTAACCACTCCCCTTAGAGTCGTCCGCCGTTCTCGATTGTGTCACTCTAGGAATGGGCCGGTCCAACGATGTCGAGTCAAGCTCGGCAGGCGCTCGGGAAGTCGAGAATCTTGGCGAGCGCAGCTTCGGCAGGTTCGAATTAAGGGTCTTGATCCTCTTCGACTTCGTGGACTCTGCCCTCCCCAGCTCCTGCGCACTGCTACGAGATTTACGGCCTGGATGCTCAGCTGGGAGGTCACCAGGGAGCTCACATCGACTGAATGGTCGTGCGCCGAGCTCATACGGTCCAGGTCCGATCATAGGGCTTGATTGAAGCTGTTTGAGCTCTAGGTAGGTGGGTGAGGTAGGCCATCCAACCTCCACAAGCGTAGAGGGGGTGCCGATGGACCAGATTTGCTGAGCCTGGGAGGGTGAGGAGATGGCTTGTTTGTCTGCATCATACAATGATCGAGCTGTGAGATCTTGGTGAGTCGTATCCTCGTTACGCCGGTGTCTGCGCCAAAAGCAAGCGTATGCGATTACACCAAGAGCGATCAACGTCCCTGCAACACCAGCGCTTACTCCAGCCGCTATAGCGACAGCTTTGTGCGATGAGTCCGCAGCTGCCGAACTTGCGGTGGAGGACGCGAAAGATGGCTTTGTAAACGCTGTTGGTCTGGTGGCGGAGGAGGTTGTGGTATTGCTGGACTCGCTCGATGAAGCCGCTTGACCCCACGTGAGCCAGACTGTAGATATTACGGGATCCGTGCCAGACGTTGTTGTAGGGCTCGCAAGGGCTGTCGAACTGCCACTGGTAAGGCCCAAGTTACTGGCGGTAGATAAACAACAAGAACCGGTCCCATCAGTGTCACAACAATAGTGTGGGCCGCTTTGTTCGGTGTAGCACTAAAGTACGAACGGCGAAACTTAGTAAACTCGACCGACGGTGGTTTAGAAGCTTTGAGCGACATTCCAACAAACACCCCAATTCACGATGTATTGTACCACCGATTTTTGGAGATACTCACTAGACGAACTCGGATCGCTGACCCACCTGTAGCTGGGCTCCCAGGTGGGGAATACGGGACACCTTGTGAACGATTCAGCGCTTTATGATCTTGGGTATTCTCTATTGACATACCTGTTCTACAGAAAGCCGGACAACCTTCTGTGAGATAAGACTTGCTAGTACAACCACCACGATAAAAGGTCGAATTATGGGTTGCACATAGCGTGTTCGACAGACATTGGTCTTCGGCTGCACAGCACAGGCTGGAACCAGTAGAGGGATTGCATATCCCGTAACCTTGCAGAACGGCCCCAGAAGGAGTGTAACAGACTTGGCAACGAGCAACAGAGATAACACAGAGAATGAAGATAGAGGTCGTATGAAAGACTTCGCTGAAACCCTGGACGATGTGCCTCCGATACATGGCTCAGAATGAACGCCAAAAGTTGTGCAAAAGGTAGACGCAGTGTTTTGAAACTAGCGAGAGCTCGAAGGCATCTGGAGATAGAAGTCCAGCTTGATGGAAGTTTCTGTCGCAATTCAATCATCTTACCACTCGTAGGATTCCTCTCAGAATTCTCTCTGATCTGGGCGGGAAGCGTGAATTGGTCGTGGGAAACCTCGGCATGTTAGCCCTTCCGATGGTGAGAGATGAAGGCTGAAGCGCTTAAGAATATGGCAGTACGTGAATTCGTATACTGTGCTGCACGTCACGTAGTGACGTAAAGTCAGCTGATCTTCCAAGATCGAAGTATTGCGTAGCTTTGTGAACAGCGGAATCAGATAGCGATGTTGTGCTTTCTACTCCTTGTAATTTTCTGAAGTTTCTAGACAGGATGTCCACTCAATGCAGAGCCCTGTCGACAAAAGCGTAGTCGCTGTGTTATGTGATTGACTCTATGCTCTGCTTCATGCAGGTTCTGCCGTTCCCTCGACCTTCTTAAGCTTCTCCCTCTGCTTCTTCTTGACCTTCTTTTCTCTGTTTCTCCTTGTCCGTTTGTCCCTTTCCTCGGCATCTTTCTCTACCTGGCGCTCTTTGGCAGCCGCTTCGTTCTCCCTCGCAGCAGCCACTTCCTTTCGTAACCTAATGCGCCTTTTCTTGCCGCTTCTTTTCCTTCTGTGGCTTTCAACGTCCAAGGCACCAGAAGGAACGGAAGCGATTCTCCCATTAGCCGCTCTGATAGCTGTAACTCGCCATGGTAGCTCGCATCCAGGCTAAGCGGCACGTAAGCCCAGTATGAGGTTTCTTTCCTGGAGCATCGAGCATACCCATCGAACAGCTACCCCTTTTGTAATGTGCTGAACAGTTACGGCAGCGTTCCGGTATTGCTCCATCAATGCCTCGCCAGTGTTGCCGGTAAAGTAGTAGGCATCGAGCCTTCGCGATCTGACAAAGCCAGGGTCACCCTGGATTGGCGTTGGTGACTTGACGACTATCCTAGTGTTTGTTGTAGGCTTTGTTGGATCCAGTGGTTTGGCAAATAGACGAAATTCGTATGCGTCTCCATCTTGAGCTTCGGTTTCGGCTTCGGCTGTACCAGCAGCTGGCTGATCCAGTGCCCCGATTCTGATCTGGTTTTCAAGAGACGCAACACCATAGAAGGACGTGAATTGCTCTTGAAAGTGCCCCTCAAGACTGGAAGACGGGCTCGAGGGTCTGGTAGATGATTGGGAAGATATTAGGTCCGCGCGCCGCACACTAAATTGTCTCAGTATTGAAAGTCGTAAGAGTCAGTAGATATACCATTTTTCATCTGGAAGATTGAACATCCTTTGGACGAAAAGCTGGAGTATACGACGCGAGGAATAGCTAAATTTCTATTGTATTGCCAAGCATTTGGTGGAGGGGTCGCCCTAGGGCTTGGATCGGGGTGCTATGGGTAGCCGCCCAGCTGGAAGTTTGGAGGGCCTTCGGAGCGGGTTCCTAGAGCGAGCTCCAATTGAGCTTATGGGTAATACGTAGTAGCGTTATTAGACCTACAATGGTCCTTCTATTGAACATTTCTTGGTGTTGAACTCCTAGATCGCTAGGAGAAATTCTCAACTTTTCGTTGCTGTGCACGTTCACAGGCATCAATTGGTAGCAAGTGGGTATTTCAAGTTGTTTTCGGCTGATTTCTATAAATGACGCTCCCATCAAGCTTCTAACGTCATTTGCTTTGTCCCCAAGCCGACTACCTCAGTGGACTTTCGAAGTACTCACTATCTCTGCCCAGCCTTTTTCCAACGGGCGTTTGCGGTCCACTGGCCGCTTCTCTGATAATAGGCGGAGTCTCCCTCCCATTGGATATTTCCGTGGTCCTTCCATCTCCAAACCGTTCATGGCCACTTCGTTCGCTCGGCGGTTTATATCCATGTTTCCTTCCTTCCCGATAGACTTCCTCGAGCATCTGTGCCACAATGCCTGCATCCTTGAACTCCTCATATTTTTTCCAAAGCTTCAAAGCCATGCACGCATCCTCGATGCTGTCATGAGTCTCCTGCTGTATATCTTCTTTCAAGAAGAACCATGTGAGGAAGCGCAGGGACAGCTTGCGCTTCTGGGTGCGAATATGAAAAAGAGTCACTGTATCCAAAACTTGAGACTTCGGGACATGGATGTTGATAATTCGAAAATCAGAAGGCAGACCATGTCCAATGAAGATGCAGCCAAGATTCAGAAGTAGCCAGAGTTTCTTGTATGCGACCTTAAGCGGTAGTAGTGCATGTGATGAGGTTATTGGATCCAAGTCGCCCTCCCTAAGACCAGAATACTTAGTCAAGTAGTCAACCACAAGCTCGTACGTCTTGATATAATCATTGATGAACGGGACGCCTTCATTAGGACCACTGCCACGAAGCACGGATACACGGGCCAGACCAAGGCGTGTAGGTCGTATGACTTCGCGATCGCCGTCGGCTTTGATTTCAATCTCCTCCTGCTGGAGGGCAACAAACTCGCTGTCGATCGCGACGTGGGTCCCAACTTGAGGAGATTCTAGGTTTTCCTTCAGAACCCAGCCGTTGAATGAATGAGCAGTATGACTGTAGAAGTGTTAGCACCCGGTCGTGAGACAGACGGCCTTGCGTACTTCATGGAATTTTCAATATAGAGACATCTAGTGTCGAGACAGTCTTTCCAACTATCGTCAATATAATTCCGGGCCCCTTTTAGTTGATATGCGAGCACTGTGGGTAGCTTCCAATCTGCGGAAAAACGAAGAGCCTCGTGCTGTGGGATGTGCCTGACCAGGAAATCATTGAATAGATGCCACTGATTTTCAACCGCGGGATCGCGCTCAGATATAGCAACTTACGTCAAACATCAGCTTTGGTCATATGCCAGCGTCGAGAAACCTACCGTTGATGAGCGACACAAGATGTGACTTCTGTTTCTCACCGCTGTTGATGTCGGCCACCAACCCAACAAGCTCATACACCTGGTTTTCAAGATCGGGTCTTGTTCTCCGCAGCTCCTCCAAACGTTCACCTTCTAGGCACAGAAAGCTTCGGCCGTGAGGAATTACAGCTATCTCGGTGGGGAGCCACTGCGGTATAGCCAGCAAGCGCCGACTCTCGGCGTTACTTTCCACACATGTATTGAGAATCAGGACCGGTGGGACGGACTTGATCTCGGGTCGAGATGAAATCGACGCATATTTCTTGCACCTATTACAGAAGCCTTTCTTCTCTGAATCTTTGTGGAAAGTGGCCATGAGCACATCCGAAAATGTAGGGCTTGATCGACGGAAGCTCTGATCGCATATTCATTAGTGACACATGAGTGATCACACAAACGGCCTCCTACCCAGGACTTGTAGTATAGATCAAGAAACCTCGATGACTCTTGACGGTAAGTTTCGTGTTGGCAGTTCATGCAGATCATTCTCGGTGTTGCATGGACAAGGAGATACTAAACCGCGTGGTCAGCGATAGAACGGTTTTCAGATCTACTTCAACCCACGCGGTTGATCTTCATAAGTTCCGGTTCGCTGATCCTAGTAGCGTCAAGAGCAATTCGATCGAGCAGAAATCGATTAGCAGATTGTATCGTAGTCTCGAGAGAGTTCTGGAGCTGCGTCGACGCATCTTCTAGGACATGCCATCGACGCGCTAGGAAGAGGTGATCAGTAGTAGTTTCCAACGTGCATGCAAGACGTACCTTCGGGGATACTTGTAAACGCTTTCAGAAAGTTCGTGGCTTGGCAGCTTTGTCCAGCCGCTTTCTCTAACATATCAAAAAGGTATCCCATTTCGCATAGCAAGCACTTTTCGGAAAGGCAACTTCCTCCTGCATGGTGTAAAGCAAGATTTCGGACAAGGGGGATGTATCTAAACAATTGTAGAAGGGGATTCAGGTAGGAGTTGGTAATATGTGTCTCCAAGCCAGAAAACACTGTCTTGTTGTAATACCTACAACACCATCAGACAACGCATAGCCCGTGGCAGGTCTGAGGACTTACTTGAAATCAAAATCGTCAACGCCGAATCTGCTGTATTTGATTTCAACGTTACGATACATTACGGGCACATCAGCTTTGGTACTGCCAGCCAAAGCGGCGTTTGCTAGTAATTCGGCATCACTGATCCGCCTTCCATTGTGTGCATCAGATTCTTTCCCACGCGTCTTCTCGCTTAGAAATTTTGGAGCCGACAGGCCTAGGTCAACCGGATCAATCGGGCGATGTCTCTGAAGTTGATTCCTATGAGTTTTCCGCTGATTTGGCCCACGGTATCCTACGTGAGACTCTGTCATTGTCTTGAGTACTTCGGGATCATATCTCGGGGGTAGGAACCCAACTTCATAAACTTCGTCGAGCGGCCATGCCGATGAAAGTTTCTCGCGATAAAGCGGCATACCGACAAGGCTTAAGGGACTGAAATAAGTGATAAGTCTTCAGCACCAACCCATGAGCAATTCGGACCTTGACACTCACTGATCTCCCTCCCAAGGGATAGATTGTGCGACCGTACTCGGATCGGCGAACTCTGTGGCATTCTTGGTCTCCGCAAATCGGAGACGCTCTGCAGAACCCCAAAGATGCACAGCATTGTCCTTATCGATCATGCCCCAAGCTTCCCCTGATGGCGCCATGACCAACCCTAAAAGCAGATTGGGATACATGATGCCCGCATAATGAAGGTTTGACGTGTTGGGATCATGTATATCAATGATCTGGATTTGCGCACCCTGTGATGCGATAACGCCAGTAGTGGACATCCTTGGATGCATCTGGACGTATGCAGCGCCGGGAGGGAATGATATGGGCGCGAGTTGTTTCTTTTCTCTGAGATCGTATACTTTAGCGAAGGCGTCAAGCATCCTGGCTCCGTTTGGTCGCGTGGACCATCCACAGGTGACCAGATAATTGTTCTGTGCGTCCATCCAATTGATTGCTGTGCTATGGGCCTGCCATATATTTATGATACTGAGAGTTCCCGGATCAAGAAGGTGTACCGCGCCCTTGTTTGTGCCCGCACAGACGTAACGGCAGTACTTCATGATACTGTACTCATGATTGGTGGGTATCTACGCACATTTAGCCTACCAACGGATTCCTGACGCAAAGATGTCGAGGCCACCTCTTCTATGATACAGCCTTGCTCCACATCTATTCTAAACATGGAATTCTGGTGACCTGCCACAAGCACCTCGCCGTTATCGATTCTTAAGAAGCTCATACACGACAGACTTCTCATTGATTCTTCTCTGAATGAGAGTCAGTCGATTGTACGCATGGGTTCGGACAAGAGTGTAAATCTACGAGAGATGCCATTGTGTCAAGCTTCTTCTGGAGAAATAATGTACACTTCGCGATGCCACAGAGATAACGCCGGCTTGATGGAACAGAAGCTGGGTGACCGCGCCTTCTTCAGCAGGGTGCGCACGGATCGAAGTATACTTTTGTAAATTAGGTCCATAGTAAGAGGTGATTCGACCCTACGCATTCTGATCAGGAGCCTTCCTAATCGCTCGACCTGCATCGTTGCTTAAAAAAAATAGAAGAGAAATACCAACCGTTTCATCACCAGTCCAAAGTAGTTCCTGCTGCGTATCGAAAGCAATGATACTGATATGAGCACTTGACGCAGGAAGCTGCAAGCGATGCACCTTTGAGAAGTCAGTAAAGTAATAAGGTAATCCATCAGGGTCGCGAAATAAGCGGAGTGGCAATTGACGGGCGAATAATCCTGTAATTCCGAGCATCATGGCATTTTTTTTTTTATAATGAGAGAAACATTTACCTCGCCCCAATCTACGTCCATACCTCATCCGTATGGGAAAGCGGCTTCCTCCTGGGAAGTATTATCAGTTACAAATGGAAGTCTCGACGAAGGAAACAATAGCCGATCCGTTCAAGCGATCTAAGCGCTTTTGGCGCTGTCTCAAGCCTAAAACTGCCGAGGGTTTGAGACTACTTTTGTACCTTGTATCCCCAGCCACTTTATAGATCGTCGGATAAAGTTATTTAGAAAAGGACTTCCATAGCCATCCGGCACCCTGTAAAGACTACAATGTCCATGGGCCGACGCAATCACATATTACCCTTGTCACCAAGGCCACCAGAGAGGTACATGGCTTTACCAGCGAACGCCACCGATATTGATGTACCACCTCGCTGCTTCAATCAAAAGAGCGAAGTCACTCCGTATCTAGGCGAGATCATCTGACGCCCCTCGACGATGGGAGGCGATGGGAGATACACACAGCGTCACCAGGATACTATCAAATTTGATGTACTATCTCATCGCCTCTCTAGGGACTTTGCAAACCTAAAATATATCTTTTAAAGCTTCAACTGGAGCTCCAAATCGATCGCGCAAACGACGTTTGGAACCCACCGTCGACCGGGGGAGCTATGAAACAGGCATCACACCGCTAGATGGCCTCCATGAAGGATATACCTGATCATCGCCTCACAACTGAGGTAGATGGCGATGACGAAGTCAGAGGCGAACGGCGACGGCAAGGTCAGACGCAGGCGATGGGGTAGGCGGCGAAAAGGGGACTGTGGAGGTACCATAGATTAGGTGACATTTACTAGTAAATGGAGACAGATCGCTAATTGCGCGTTCCAAGGGCAATACGTGAATCTCCCGGGCCGTTGACCATTGTAGTCTTTACAGGGTGCGGGATGGCTATGGAAGTGCTTTTCTAGAAGTTATCTCTCGTCCAAATAGAATCATCAAGTCATACTTTTTTATACATTTGCGGCTGGCTGTCCTAGATACAGTTGATGATGACATGTTGGACCTCGCCAGTACCAACCCAATTCATTCTTTACCACATGCATAACGCTCTCTGACCTACTGAGTGGTCGACTTCGAACCTGGATGAAGCCTAGACTTCGGGACCTGACTTCATTAGCCCGAATCGGGTATACGCTGGACAGACTTAGACTCACCGGCTTTGACTACCTCAGGAGTTGCTTCATCGGCATACTTCTTAAAGTTGTCGACAAAGAGGCCACCCAGCTTAGTGACCTCTTCTTTGAAATCGGTTGATCCAGTCCAAGATTTCTTGGGATTTAGCATCTCGTCTGGAACGCCAGTACAGGTCTTGGGTACATGCAAGTTGAATGTGTCATATGTCTCGTACTCGACGTTTGCCAGCTCGCCAGAGTTGATTGCGTCAAGAATGGCCCTGGTGTATTTCAAACTGAGCATGGTTAGTAACATCCCAATTGCCACTAAAAGATATAGGGCCACTCACGGGCACCGTTTACCACCAGTAGTGGCCCCTGCGCCAACCCATCCAGTATTCAATAGCCATGCGTTCGCATTGTGATGGGAAATCTTGTCCGCAAGCATTTTGGCGTAGCGCATTGGGTGCAAGGCGAGGAAGGGCTGTGCGAAGCAAGACGAGAATGTTGCTTGTGGCTCCGTCACACCGTCTTCCGTCCCGGCCATCTTCGATGTGTAACCAGAGATGAAATGAAACATGGTCTGGTCACTTGTGAGCTTTGAGATGGGTGGTAAAACACCACGTGCATCACAAGTGAGCAGGATTATATTGCTTGGATGTCTCGTTGAGAGGCAAGGGATCTTGGCGTTCTTGATGTACTCGATGGGATAGGCACTGCTCAGAATTTAGTATAAAATCACCAACAATGTTGTGAAGGATTTAGATACCATCGGGTGTTCTCAGTGAGTGTCGAGTCGGTATAGTTGACTAGGCGTGTTTCAGGGTCGAAGACGACGTTCTCAAGGATCGAGCCAAACTTGATTGCATGGAAAATGTCTGGCTCTTTTTCCTCAGACAGATCGATGCACTTGGCATAACACTGTGAATGGTTAGTCAGTGTATGTTCGGATGACCACCTCCTAAGCAATGGCTTACTCCACCCTCGATGTTGAACACTCCGTGGTCACTCCAGCAATGTTCATCATCACCGATCAATGCTCGCTTTGGGTCTGCGGACAGCGTTGTCTTGCCAGTGCCGGACAGCCCAAAGAACACCGTGACATCGCCTTTCTCACCCTCATTGGCCGAAGAATGCAGGGTCAATACATTATGCTTGACAGGCATCTCGTAGAACAGGACGGTGAAGATTCCTTTCTTCATTTCACCGGCATACTCTGTCCCAAGAATAACCATCTCTTTCTCGGAAAAATTAATGGCCACAGATGTCGCCGACGTCATCCCGGTGGTGAAACGATTGGCAGGGAACGAGCCAGCATTATAGATGGTATAGTCCGGTTTGAAATGCTCGAGCTCTTCCCTTGAAGGGCGAATGAGCATGTTCCGCATGAAGAGTGCATGGTAGGCTCGGGCGCAGACGACACGGACGTTGATGCGGTATCGCTCGTCCCACCCTGCGAAACCATCGACGACGTAGATTCGTTTTCTGGTGTTTAGATAGTCGACAGCGCGTTCTCGGTTGATTTTCCAAACCTGTCAAGACAGTCAGCACAGATTTGAGATGAGGCACGTGACAGCGGGGTTAGCTTCGATAAGCGATAAGGAAACACGAGGGGTAGTATGCCGAGGCACGCGACAGCACATGCGCGTGCGCTGCTTCTGCCAAAGCATTGTCATGAACATTCGGAGAGTTGAGATTTTTGATGGATGGCTATACGCACATCTGGTGTCATTGCCTTGTTTACTGGCCCCCACCACACATCCTTCTCCGAGCCCGGCTCCTTGACGATACGTTTGTCAAGCGGCGACCGACCCGTCTTTGCCCCAGAATACGCTGTCAATGCGCCTGTGGACGTTATTGCTGATCCAGTCTCGTAGACCAATGCATCCTCATACAGGGCAGCGACGGAAGGATTCCCAATCTGCAAGCTGTCAGTCGAGGGCAAATTTCGGTAGAGCCGGCGATCGCTGACAATGGATACACGGTCGTAGTCAATATGTGCTATTTCGTGAAGCTCCTCTTCGATTTCAGTGTGTTCGCGTTGAGGTCTATGAAACGGCCAAGGTCAGCGATTACCCCAGAAACCGTAGGTCCCTCGTCAAACAGCGGGGCCACTCACTCTACACCGCCAGGATGGAGGCTTGTTCGATTAACGTTTTGAGTAACCATTGTGGCGAGGGAGCAGGAATAGTGGTTGCTCTTAGATTGTTTTGCGTGCTGTTGACGAGCGCAGTCTGCGTTGAGCAGTGCAAGGGAGGCTGGAGGAGTTACTGAAATGTCAGGATCTAGGGCGTTGCCTGGATATATGTAGTCAAACACCTGCACAGATGTTAGCCAACCAGCCTCAGGCCTACCAATTCACAGTAGCTTTGAACAAGGATAGAAACTGGATTCAAGCCGATTTTCTCCGATAATGTGTTCATTGGCGGAGGATTTACATACCTTATAAGCGTACCTTGCAGTGGAGGCTCTCGTTAGCCGCAACGAACCCGATGAGAATCCTTGACGCAATCGATGAAGCTCTCGATAGTGTATCTACCCAAGAAGTAAGAGTATCTGTTCACTATGAAAAGAGAGTCACCAGCGGTAGAACGGAGGAGTAAATATCATGTTCAAGTACAATGGTCATTTGGCACCGGAGTGACGATGGTCTGTGTCATGCTTTCCGTCTGCCCGTACCATCTGGTTGAAGTATCTTAAATGTCGGCCCGAAGTGGGGCATCTTATTCGGCATCCATCATGGGAAAGCCATGAATCGAAAAAATAGCGCCCGCATTTGCGTCTCCTTTCCTCCGTTTTGGTTGAAGCTTCCCCATGTTCTTAGCTGGCTGGTGCGGATAAATGGGAATCCGCATAATTCTTAACATTCATGACTCTATCTCGCCTACGCTGAGCCTACGCTGAGGCGAATGATCGTTATGAACTTGTGAAATAACTGCGTGGGATGTTGGTCTTATTTAGAGAGCAAAATGTGGCTATCTGAGCGATCTTGTGAGCAATTTCGGCGAAAGGAATATTTGCCGCCACCACAAGAGGAAAGGACGATATCGATTGTGTTCTAATTGGATATCGTGCATGGTCTTGAACGCTCTCACAATTCGGATGTTCTAGAGAGTAATCTTGCTACTCATCCGGACACGACTTCTTGATATAGCATCATGCACGAATAGCAAAGACGCCAAGAAACGTGCAGTCATCAATCTTCTCTTCGTTCATCTTATTTCAGATGCTGGGAACTGGCCCAAACCCGGCCTCGCAACATCTCCAATCAATGGTTTCAAGATCTCTGGAACAATGACTCCAGCATCGCCCTGGAAAAACCAGTCCACCCTTGCCAGGCCATGCTCACCTCCAGGAACATCGGCTATGTCGGTATTTATCACTGCCACTTTGGCGCCCTTCGCTCTTGCCTGGTCCACGTAGCCGGCTGCGGGATAGACCTTGGAGCTGGTGCCTATGACGAGGATTAGATCGATCTGCTCAGATTCCTCGATGAAATTTTCCACAGCTGAGACGGTTTCAGAAGGTAGCATCTCGCCGAACCAGACAACGCCAGGTCGAAGAAGTCCGTCGCCGCATTTGGGACACCGTGGTAGCTCGTTTCGAGGGATCTGCGGTATCTCAACTCTGTCGTCCGAGATGTCTAGCTCGCGAATAGCTCGAGACCCTGCATTGACGCTTTGCATTGCATGATACAGAGAATTTGTAGCCTCAGCCCCAGTATTATCTGTAGTGGACGGCGCTGGCTCGGCATCTGTGGTAGGAATCGCCAAGGCTGGGACAATGGGGTCCTTGAAATTGTTTTGCTCTGTATAATTGCAGTAGAAGGAAGTACAGCGGATGTCGAACAACGACCCGTGCAGGAGATGGAGCTGAGAAAGTGGATGATGCGCACGTTGGCTGAGCCCTGGGTTTGGTTAGCCGGCTTCAGCAACGTTGGGTCCCTGTATGCCTTACCATCGACGTTCTGGCTCAAGGTAGCAAAATTCCTATTCCGCTTCGCGAGCTCCGCTAGAGCATAGTGAGCCGGGTTTGGCTGTGCCTGTAGTGCCATATGCCTCCGATAGCTATAGAATTGCCACACCAGTCCAGGATCTCTGGAAAAGGCTTCCGGCGTGGCCAAGGACACAGCATCGTGGCTACGCCAGAGTCCGCCAGCACCACGAAATGTTGGCAGACCTGACGCTGCTGACAAGCCGGCGCCTAGCAGCGCCAGCACACGTCTCGCGGATTTGATGTGGGAAGAGAATGACTCAAGGTCTGCTTGGGGAATTGAAGATGTAGACATGTCGGCGGAAGTCGTTTGAGAAACCTTACGACTTATGGTTATGATCACACGAGCTTGACTGAGCATGCTCGAACATGGTTACTGGTAAGACCGTCATTAGATACGGGCGATTCATCGTTTCTGCGCACAGGCAGCCTGAACTTCCTTACGGGTGCCTGGCTTCACTTGAACATGACGTCTCGGCTGCAAAACAACGGAACTCATTTTAGGGCTGTCAGAACGCTTGCTCGTGCTTGGCCCAAACTCTTCCCAGACAACTTTTTCAACTTCTGCATTTTTTTGATAATCACTGTCAAAACTTCAAGACTTATAGAACAGATCTCGCTTAATTGTTCTATGCAGTTTTGAGTATCCTGATCAAGATTTGAGTGATTCGTTGCATTTTTGAGATTTTGCGTTCTTGATCGCATCTTGTAGCTTGACAAGCTCAAATATAAGAAGAATTTGTAACCAACTACATTCGATCAATGTCGTCTCGAATTTTACAAACAAAGCGTCTATAGAATGCACCAAGTCTCTAGAATTACAGTCAATGCTTTTCGAAACCTCTGTTGACAAGATCAATACAAAGATATGAGAGATGTGATCTAACAATAAGGCCAAGCACGAGTAAGCGTTCTGACAACGCTAATTCCGCGATCCGAACGAAGACAACGGCAGTCCTCAGAGACAAAAGAATATGGATATTTAGTGGAACCGTCAAGTATGAAAGCTTGCCTGCATATCTGGGCCCCCGCAACGAGATTACGCCGGCCGCTCATCTCTGGAAGGAGTTCTGCAATCCCTTCCAAAGGACCTCCACACCGAATACGTTCCTTTCAATTAGTCATCCACAAATTGATACCATCAATACATGTACTTTACCTTTCGGCCCGCCAAGGAAAATGCAGCACAACCAACACCAGAATCAGCCCCATAGAGGGACGTAAAGTACGAGAACGATGAAAACTTGTTTGCATGCTTCATCATCCAGAGCTAGATCTTATTCGCCAACCATAGTCGGAAGGAGCTTTCGGTTGATCAGACCTTATGCAGTCCAGTTTGGTCAACCAATCCATGAGACACATCCGCATCTGCTGAAAGCTGGGGAGCGTACGATGATCTAGTCCTTCGACCCTCATGGACTGTAGCTAAATTTCCTTTACTGCAGTCACGCCTGGGATCACCGCCCGAGAATATGCTGAACGCCGCTCGAAGCTTGCATCGAAACTACCCAGGAATGGTATTGCGGTAGTCGCAGCGGCAGACGTCAAGTACCGGTCCGGCGCCGTTTTCTACGACTTCCATCAAGAATCAAACTTCTTCTATTTGACTGGTTTGCATTACCCGACTGGGAAAGAGATGCCTATGGCTGAGCCTGTCTAGGCTTCAACGAACCAGATGCGGTTGCGATTATAGGTATATTACGGCAATGCACCCAGCCTTGAGGTCGGACGACTCACAGCACCAGGAAAGGCTTCTGACAAGGATGATCATACATTCCACCTTTTTGTCAGGCCGAAGGACCCCAAAGCCGAACAGTGGGATGGCGCAAGATCCGGGACACAAGCCGCCATAGATGTCTTCAATGCGGATGAGGTAGGATTGGACTGTCTGTAAACGCACGTAGGGGATTGACGAGTAGCAGTCTGGAGACATTGACAATATCGAAAATTTATTGAAGCCTATCGTGGGGGACGCGTCGGAGATATACACGGATCTGTTCATCAAGCCAAAGCTGTCTGCGTTCGCACGTCTTTTCTCTAAACAATCTGCGAAAGCCGAGGGGCTCGAGAAGCTTTTCGAGTCCAGCAAGGTGAAAGCTTTGAAGCCTATCATTAATGACATCCGAGTGTTCAAAAGCGATGCGGAGATCGCCAATATGCGGCAAGGCGGTCAGAGCTCTGGCAGGGCGTTCACAGAGGCTATGCGGAGCGCTTGGAAGAGTGAGAAGGATCTGGCTGCTTTTCTGGAATACACCTTCAAGCGTAACGGTTGCGATGCATCTGCGTATGTGCCCGTAGTTGCTGGTGGTCAGGTGTGCTTCCCGGACTCTCGCTACCTCACTCCAGCTGACAGTCCAAGAACGCAAGCATGATTCATTATGTACGCAATGATGGCCTGTTGAGGTAAGAACGTGCCTTCGTCTTCATTCATCCTAAGCTAAAATCGGATAGTCAAGGTGACCTCGTTCTGGTAGATGCCGGTGGGGTAAGTTGTCCTCCAGCATGAGACGCCTTTCTCCTCGTCGTCTTCCGAGTCCCATGAACTAATCCCCTACCTTCCCAGGAAATCGGGAACTACATCACCGACATAACCCGCACCTTTCCCATCTCCGGCACCTTCACCCCCCCCCAACGCGACCTCTACACCGCCATCCTCACCACCCAACGCTCCTGCCTCTCTCTCTGCCGCGCCTCCGCCGCCCTCTCCCTCGACAAACTCCACGAGATCGCCGAAACCAGTCTCAAAGACAGCCTTTCCCAGCTAGGCTTCGACATGTCCGGCAAGGCCATCGAAGCCCTCTTGCCCCACCATCTCAGCCATTACATCGGTCTCGATGTTCATGACACGCCGGGGCAGTCGAGGAGCGCGCCGCTGAGGGCGGGGATGTGCGTTACTGTTGAGCCGTGAGTCTTGCCTTGTGCCTTTAGGGAACCCGTAATTGATAGTTGAGGTACAGGGGCCTCTACATCCCGAATGAGGATCGCTACCCCAAGCATTTCCGCGGCATGGGTATCCGTATTGAAGATAGTGTTTGCGTGCAGGAAGATCATCCGCTGGTGCTGACTACGGAGGCTGTTAAGGAGGTATGTGGATCTGGTCTACATGTCTTGGCGATCCTGGCTGACGAAGTTTCTTTTGGTGCAGGTCGATGATATTGAAGCTTTGAGGAGGTAATATTGTAAGGTACAGCGATCGTCTTGAACGCTACATAACCCGGCGAATCCTGCGCTACAGCATTTGGAGTAGCATATCAAGCTCCTCGACCAATGAGCAGACGGGTTGAGAAGGGAACATGCCAACCGCCCGACTTCTTGTAGTAGAGGAGATTGACGGGTTAGATGGAGCGCATGTGTGACATATCGCATTTCAATTAGATTGTACATATGATGGTGACATCCATGGGGAACTTATATAATCGGAGCGAATTGAGTATGGTGCACCGAGACACAAATGTCACTCACAGCGTGCATCAGTATCAGATTATTGCCTTTCAATTCCGCATTCGCTAAGCTAAAATGCTACTGCTAATGGGTATCTTTCGAATAAATAGCAGAAGCACGATCATCGCAACCCCAATGGCCTTCTACCATTATCCCCCGTTTTCCACCTCATGAGACCTCTTTCCCCATAAGCCAGAATGCCAAAGCTCCCAAGCGCCACGCTGCAAGCAGATGCCAATATCGTCATTCGTGAAAAGCTGTATGCAATGCCAATGTATGTGGTGTAAGATGATGTGAAATGCCAGTAATGTCCTGTGTAGGTGTAGGTGTCTTGTGTAAGTTGATCCGGCTTCTATGCTGTAGGTGGTTGCCTGGAGAAATCCGGACATGCGAGACCGTTCTAAAGGGAATGAATGACTGATCCGGCGTTCGATGGAAGATGTAGTTGCGCACACCGTTATGGGTTGCACGCGGAAGGGTTGTGGAAGGACCGGTATTTCTTGAGGGCTGGGCCGGAGGCAGCATTGAGAATGTGCGAGCAAAAGGCCCGAAAGCGGGCGGATGTGATGTAGATGAGAGTTGCCAAAAGGGGCAACGTCAGAAGGAACAGAATCTTCATAGCAGGCACCAGAGGGACTTGGAAACCGGACGCGTAGTGGATGAGAACGATGTCATTCGGTAACGCTGCGAAAGGGGACGGCACACCAGATGCGGCAAGGAGGAGAAGAGTGACTGGAGCTTGGTCAGCCTTGAAACCTGGATTGCTGAAAGATACCTACTCCAAGCGGCTGCCGCAAAACCTGCGTACCGTGGATTGAGCAGATAGAGAATGAACAGTACTAGGCTCAGCCAGCCCCAGCGCAGAACAATGGTAGTTAACGCTCCGGAAGTGACCAGGTTCGCGACCTTAGAAGATGTATCCTCCAGGGCAGCTTGCAGAGTCGCAGCGCTTGAGGTCACATCTGCCAGCAGGCCACGAGCAACATACATCTCGGTCTGCATCTGGTCGTAGAGGCGTGTCTGTGACTCTGCTTGCCGGTTCTGAGCGGCGTGAAACGCTTCGGCTTTGTCTCCAAGACCAGTGAACGACTTGTCTAAATTGACCAGTCTCTGCACGTGGTTAGCATCTTCGAAGAGGTTCCCAAGACTTCTTACTCACCTGGTCTAAGTCATTCTGCCGGAGATACATCAAGGACACAAGCTCATTCGATTGTTGCTGCGAGAGTAAGCTGGTGCAATAACATGACTCGGAAGGACGAAACCTACCAGGTGACCATTTATACTGCCAAATGCGCCAAGGAGCGCCTGCACTTCTGTGTCTCTCATCGACCCCAGAGACCTCTGCAGGGTCGCCGCAAGTTCTTCACTTTGCTGCCATTGTCGCACTTGAGATGCCGCTAGCTCCGAGCTGCCTTCAACCACTTTTTGGAAAACTCGCCCAACGTTCTCTTGCAAGTCCATTGCCTCGACGTTGGACTTCCGAATATTCTGCATTTAGTCAGTAGTGGAATAACACTTTAGAGCTGATGTACCCACTTCATTCAATCCTACGACCTCCGTTTCGACCTTGTCAACAGCAGTTGACAGACGACTCATCACGCTCTGTGTCACGGTCTCCAGGCTCTTGAGCACCTTTGCTAACAACGACTGTGCCTCGACGTGCGATTCATCGAGATCCCGCAAAACCTGCTCCTGGTATTTCTGCACTGCCGTTGCAAACTCTGCTTGCTGCGACAGACGTTCATTGGCTTCCTGGAGCGCCTTCGACAGGGCTGAGTGGATGTCGCTATCCACTTGGGTCATTGACTTGTGCAATCTGATCAAATCGTCTGGAGACATATTAGCTAGATCGCACTAACGAGGGCAAATATACTTACCTTTCTCAATGTCGGCTCTCACGGCTTGACACATCACTACAGCGTTTTGCCTACTATTGCTGTAACTTGTCCACCACTGCGGCCGAGATTCGAGGGATTGGAGACACTGGCTCAAATGGCGAGATTCAATATCGTTTGCGGGCGGCTTGCCTCTTCCATTGGCTCCGGCTCCGCCGCGCCCTCGCTGCCTGGACTCGGCACTCGCAGACCGAAAAGGTATGCAATGAGAAGGGACAGTAGATCCAGCGCTCACGATTTCACACACTGCGAGCTTTACGGCGTAGACGGAGCGTATATCTTCGATGAACGACTCGCCGCCTGCTGTAGAGCCTTCAATTGACTGGCAAGAGTCCAAAAGAGTCGAAGCAGCTAGGCGGTTGCAAGAGGGCGCGTTCTGCATTGAATCAAGTAGTGACAGCGCTTGGACATAGGCATGCGGTTTGTCTATTAACGATGCCCGTACGAAGGCCGTTAAGTCAGACCTTGGTTCGTCGCCCTGGTGGTGCTTCGACATTGAGATATCTAGTGAAATCTTCAGTGTTTTGTTCTTCAACGGGTTATTTGTCTTTGCCGGCGCTGCACAGCAAACAAGGCTCACCGTCTGACTTGGATAGAAACCGAATTGCCTCGGCACCGTCTAGGATTGATGCTTCGAGTAGGGTCGTCGCCGCGATAACAAATCGTAGAAGCCTGAACGAGATCATCGCGCTGTACAACCTGTATAGGCAATGGAGGCCGAGATTGAAAAGGTCAAATGCGTAAAGAAGGAAGACGTCGTAACGACATGCTCAATGGATCAAATATGTGAGCTTGAAGACGACAGATGGGAAGATGGAATGAAGGAAAGAAGAATCCACGAGGTCATGGATTGTAGTATGCTCAAATATGGCTAGAAGTAGATGTTCACTTCCGGATCTGAGCTTTCATCGTTAACGTGAATTGAAGTTGGATGGCCTCCTTAGGTCCCTCCACCACCAGAGAGTCTACCACAGCTGACGAATCTATTAGTTTACAGATTCAATCATGGAGTGAAAAACGAGCAGCGTGTTGTCGACAGTATCGTACATGTACATCTGTTCCTGACGAGGAACGAACGAGGCTAGGAAGGAAGGAAGCTAAGACTACAAGTCGCGCCAGACCGTGCTATACGCCAGATCACGTGGCTTGCGTCCTGTTCGAAAGCTTGCGGATTGCAATTTACTAGGTACCTTATTGCTATGTACATCGCCTGTCTCCGAGAGAATAGCATGATGGAGCTGACATGGTAAACATGACTGCCAAAGCTTCTTCAATCCGCTTCCTGACAAGCTCCTCAAGACGAACGGCATTGCTTCCTGACTTCTTGGTACCTGCACTATCGACCGTATATTCGTCAAGGCTTTTCTCAAGCACATCGCGATGCGCCTCTCGAATTGGCTCAGCCTCTGTATCCGTCCCTCCGGAAGTCCATCTGAGACTGGTTGACCCACCCAAGACCAGAAAGCTTGTGACTAGGATAGAGCCTCCGCGAATATTAGAGATAGAAGGGCCTTTAGGTGGGCCTTGCGTTCTCAAGGCCGAGTCCCTGGAATGGGCTAATGATGCTTGCAGGCAAATTATCATTGCCTGTACCGCCATATCTAAACTTTGAACATAATGCCAATGTCAGGAAGGCCAGCCTCAACGTACAGGATCGTAAAATCCGACAACAGCGCGAGATGTGGGGTGGGTTCTATATGCTCAATTTGACTTACACTGGCTAAGATCTCTAGGGACAACGCGCGCATACCTGAACAACCATGTACTTGGCGTCTCAGAAGGACATACAGCTATCCTCCGACTGGTCGGAGTTGGCTACCGAGCTACGATTGAGCCATCAGCTGTGACGGTGCAGCCAGAGTATCCGGGCCAGCAATTCGTTTCCCTTAAAGTGGGTTACTCGCATCCAATTGAGTTAGGTATTCCGCTTGGGGTGAAGGCCAGTACACCGCAGCCGACTCGAATACTACTAGAGGGGATCGAGAAAGAAGTGGTCATGCAATTTGCAGCTCGGATCAGAATGTGGAGGAAGCCGGAACCATACAAGGGAAAGGGCATTTTTGTTAATGGCGAGACTATCAAACTGAAAGCGAAGAAGATCAAGTAGATTCGACTGGAACTATTTCGAGCTTAAGACACTCTTCACCGCACTCAGCACATGCTCGTGCACCGCAGCGGGTGCCGCCACAACTCCCTTGTTGTCCTTCAGCGTCCTCCCTTTTCCAAAATCCAGTCTCTTTCCCTCGGCGTCGGTGACCTGGCCACCAGCTTCCCGAACGATGAGATCTCCAGCAGCGTGGTCCCATATCTTCTCCTGGTAGTCTTCACGAACCGGCAGCCTAAGATACACATCCCCGGCGCCTCGAGCAATCGAACCATACTTCGCCTGAGAATCCATCCTTACGCTCTCTTTGCATATACCCAGCTTCTTCGCTATTGCAGCTTGATCACCATGCGATGAATGGCCAGCCTCGACACTTTCGCAGAATGTAGCCTGGGTGATGTCGGACACTGGCTTCATATGAATGGGCCGATCTGGCATGAGAGCACCCTTCGCAAGAGCTCTACTCCATGCACCACTGCCTGCAACGGCAGCGAACATGATGCCCCGTCCCGGCTCGGCAGCGCCTCTCTTCCCAACATCCGCCGACAGTGGGGCGGCATCGTCGATTGGTAAATTAGGACAACCCAGAACCCCCAATTTGACTTCTCCATCCTCAATCAAGGCAAGGCATACAGCATACTGCCCGCCACGCAGAAAGCCTTTGGTGCCGTCAATCGGATCGAGAGCCCATATCCTCCCCTTTGCTCCACCAGCGCTCTTTCCGGCATCGATAGCTTGCAACATCTGCTCGGCGCTCTGCGTTGGACCACCTAGCTCTTTTTCGGAATGAGGATCCTCTAGCTGCGTTGTCCTCACAAGCTCCCAGATCTGGTTTATGAGGCTCTGGTTCTGTTGCAAGGAACTGGCCTCCTCCTCACCAACGATCTCATCGTCAGGGAATTGGTGGCGGATTGCACGAATGATCAAAGCTTGGGCGCCGTAATCGCCAATGGTGACTGGTGATTTATCATCCTTGGATTCTGTACCTTTGGCTTTCTCATGGAAGACCCGCTGAGTAAGAATGGCGGCGCGCTGAACTGCCAGTTGGGCGATGTGGACTTCACTGTCGTACGACATCGTAGCTGTAGTTGTAAGAGAGTTCACCACAGAAAACCCTCGAAGATGTCGGCTGATAAGACTGAGGCGAGGAAGAAAAGCATAGAGCGAGGTGCAAGCCAGGATCAGGAAAGCAATGAACAACGAGTTCCTATGAGACGATATACCTCTGAGACCTTTCGCTTTCATCGGTGACGCTGATCGATCTCTGTATTTTTTGTCCAGCCTGTACGATACCTACTTTACCGTAATAAAATCGTCAATTGAACGATTGCTGGAGAGCTTTGCTTGGCGCCAAGCATCTCTTCGCAACGCTTCATTGTTGTTTCATAACATGCACCTCATGCATCCCCTAATCTACAACTATTTGGGGCTGCAATCGAGCCTCTCGCTGACCAATATGCCTGTTGCGTTGAGCACCACCAAGCGGAAATTTCACAAGATCCTTGACTCCATCTCCAACGCCTCGAGCACGTCACTTGCCCCACAACATGACCCGAACCACGCTTCAACAACTACCCTACCCGCAACACTTGAGTCACCCGCCAAACGACTCAGATCCACTCGGCCAGTCTCTGCTTATGTGGCTTCTACACCGCGTGGCGATATAAGACTGGGCCGGCACTCCATGATCGTTACGAAATCTGCTGTTACGTCTACAATACCTACCATGAACGAGGAACGCAAACCGCCAAATTTCGCGCCATGGGATCGAGGACAGTTTTTGGACAGACTACGGACATTCCGGCATGTGGATAAATGGATGAGCAAGCCCGAGCAAATCAATGAGGTGCAATGGGCGAAGCGCGGCTGGTCGTGCGTCGGCAAAGAGCGGGTTGGCTGTGTAGGTGGATGTGGGAGGGAAGTGGTGATCAAGCTTGAGGACGAGGTGCAAGATGTGCCCGAGAACACCACTACAGAGGAGGCCGACCAGCAGCGAGACGAAGACGACTGGCGAGAGAAAGCACAAGAGCAGCTGGTGGAGAAGTACGCTGAGATGATAGCCACGGAGCATGAAGGAAGCTGTCTCTGGCGCCGGAAGGGCTGCGATGGTAAGAACACGACTTCCCTTTCATCGCCAGACTCTGATGAGATCGCAGACACAATCTATCGCCTCCCCCTTGCGAACCACGCAACAGCCCTCAACAACCTCCGCGAACGCTACCACTCCCTCGCCGCAATGGCAGCCGACCTTCCCTCTACGATCTCCACACCCCCAAACTTTACATTCCCACCAGACTCACCACAACTACTTCATCTCCTCAAAACACCACGACCCTCTCCTCCCGCCTCCCCATCCCACACCACCCCCTCAACTCCGCCTCCCCGCCTACCTCCCACACATCTCTCATCTCACCCACCAGTCAACCGCCCCGCCCTAACCCTCGCCCTCTTCGGCTGGCGCGCCGAAACCGACCACATCCCCGGTCTCGCCACCTGCCCCGCCTGCTTCCGCCGCCTCGGCCTCTGGCTCTTCAAAGGCCCCTCCCCCTCCGCCGGCTCAGCACCCATGACCCGCCTCGACCCCCTCGCCGAACACCGCGACTACTGCCCCTGGGCCTCCGCCATCTCGCAGCACGGCCCCCACCCCTCCGCCACCAACCCCCTAACCAGCAAAGCAGGCTGGGAAATCCTCAGCGGCGCCGTGGCGAACGCGCTGCGCCCGCGCCTCGATGCGGGAGTTAACATGGAGGGTGGAAGGGAGGAGAGCGAGGGCCCGCCGGATACGCCGGCGACGCTGCAGGGGAGTGTGGTTAGTAGTGTGGAGACCGCCACGGCTGTGGATGCTGCGAGTCGGGAGGAGAAGGATAAGGAGCGGTGGGCGAGGCTGAAGCGTATAAGGCAGGTTTTTAGGGTTAGGAGACCGAAGGGGAAGGGGAAGGAGAAGGGGAAGGAGGGAGATGGGAAGGGGGTTGTGGAGGTGGTTGGTAAGGCGGCGTTGAGGGTGTAGAGGATGGATTGAGAGAATTGGCGCTTGTGAGTTTGTGCACGATGATTTTCCGATCATTGCTTAGGATGAGGATGGTGGCATAGCGGTGGCGTTTTGGGGGTCGGAAAGAATACCCTATTAGGCGATGAGCATGTATATTGCTTGTAAGATGTGTACACCTCTACAATACTGCTGAATGCAATTAGTCAACTACGCTCTCAAAAGTTGGTTGCGTCTAGGAACGTGAAGTCTGCTGATTATCGTTCACGTTTCCTGTCCCTCAACGTGAAGTGATCTGGAGAGGATCTTGTAAGACCACTCAATCTTGCGATGTACAACCAACCTCGTATATACACCAGAGTCTCGAGCTCGCACAATTTCCACAACCCGCGGGATTTCCAAACGCCAGCTATGGTATATACAAAGAACCGATCACGGACGCCAGACCCAGACTCCAGCGCTTGCTAACTGCACTGAGATGCGAAATATGGGGGAGGATATATGCATGCACCGATCTGGGCTCGGAGCGTCGCTGTTGGGCTGACACGACATCGTCACTGTGGCTCAACGTAATTGCTGCGTACAGCATTAGCCAGATCCTACCCCCTCATCGCGACCCAATGCCATCTACAAGGAAGACGACATACCTGGGAAAAGTCCCTTCCCGCCCTCCAATCCTGCCCGTCCACCAATCGGTCGCATTCTCTGTCCGCTTCACGATCGTAATCACCTCCCCCTTCTTGAACCCCAGATCTCCGGGCTGGTCCGCATCAAACGTGTACAGCGCCACCGCTTGGTCTCTCCCTATACTGCTCGCGCTCGGTCTCGCCGTGAACTTCGGTTTTGGTGCCGTTGGCCGCCCTGGTTTCGGAGAGTTCATCGAGGGGCTTGATGGGTTATCGCTGTAGTTGTAGTTATCGTTGCTGGCGGTTCTCCCACGCGAACTCAGGCTATCGAAGGTCTCGGAGGGGTTGGCGCGGGTGCTGAAGGTGCGGTTGGGCGGGGCGGTGAGGGCGCCGGCGGAGGGGTTGCGGTCGTAGACATCGTCTTGCCATGTAGACGCCCTTTGTGGGCGGTCGCGGTATTCGTAGTCGCCGGATGCGGAGCCTGTACGATTGGAGCGCACGCCCTCATTGTAGCCGCTCCCTGTACGGCCTTCCCAGACGACGTTGTCGTGCGTGTCGCTGTAGATGGGGATGTCATTGTACATGGAGTCTGTGCCTACGGTGCTGCCAGCCACCCCGGCGAAGACGCGGGAGTTGAGGACGCGCATCAGGGGTTCGGCGGCGGGTGGGGGGCGGACACCGCCTTCGAGGAGTTGGCGCGCGGTGATGCGGGAGTTGTAGAGCTTTGCGTTGGCGTCTCGTCGTTCGATGATTGCAGAACCTTCTAGAGAAACGCCGGCGAAGAGACCTTTGGTTTTGGAGTAGGCAAAAATACCGGCTACGCTTTTGAGACTTGCTGCTCCTGCTGCTTCGGCGTTGCGCCCTATGGGGCCAGCGGCGATAGAGACATTGCCGCCAAGGGTGAGGGAGCCTTTCTGAGAGAACGTCCGGACGGCCGCCGCGTCATTGAGGATGAAGACGAAGTCTGTCAGCTCGAAGCCGATTTGGCCACCGAATCCGCCGCCGCCTGTGACAATGGCTGAAGGGGCGGACCATGAGCCATCGGAAAGGCGAGCTACGACGACACCTGAGCCAAAGCGTCCGGAGCCTAGGAATCCAGCTTTGAGTACTGTGATGATCGCAAGGCCCTACGTAATATCGTCAGTCTGATCGCCGACGCAAGAGAATAGACAAATTCTTGGATGGGACTGGAAAACGCATTGGTGTTGGAGGCAAGGTCGAGGCTGGGCGTAGCGGCATACTTTTGCGTTGGCCAATATCTGAGGCGGTATGATCTTATCGGGACCAAAGGCTTGCCGTGGGTCTACGAATGATGCGAGTATCTTTGCACCGAGTGTCAGCAGGAAAGTATTTCTGGGATGGCGAGAACTCACTTTTCCAGCTTTCTTGCATTCATTACCCACAGCGGTGGGAAACGGATTGTTGATTCCGAAGGGCATGCTGGAGGTTTTATTGTCAGGGACTACTCTGTCTGGAAGAGAAATTGGTACTCGAAGGATTGTTGCAGCACGCAAACCGACCTTCAATGGCTCGAAGCTGACTGAGTACGAGGGACTTCAACGTCCGATTCGGCTTAATCTTCGGCCCGGCATCGGCCCCTGATGACGCACTCCTCGTGGCTCAAGCTGAAGCCGGGCATACTCGTCGACTGCATTCGGGGCTCTTATAACCGAAGAAGAATCATACTTAAACGCTGCACGAGAAGAAACACTGCGTATTATTGTAACTTGTCGTCAAACCCCGTTCGAATACATGTCCCCACCAGCCATGGTATCGAAGTCCATCGACTCTTGCAACCCGCATACCTCGAACATCTGCTTAAGAGTTGGATCACCCTTCTTTTGGTCATACAGGACGTCGCCTTCCGTTCTTAATCGTTGGAAACCCTTCGTCACGCTCTTGTATACCTCGTTCAGGGCGAATGTTGGGAATATGATCATTCTAAACCCCCGATTTTGTGCTTCTTCTACACTGATGGAGGCAGTCACCCCACCGTGCGCCATGTTAAACAGCACCGGAATCGGTCTCAGCTCATGAACCACTGCTTCTCCCTCTTCTCGAGAACGGATGCCTTCGAGGAAGGCAACGTCCGCGCCTATGCTGATAGCTTTCCTTAGCCGTGTGATCGCAGCTTCGAGGCTTAGAGATGCCAGGGCATCCGTTCGCGCAATAATGACGATATCGCCACCAGATTGCCGGCGTGCGTTGATGGCAGCGCGTATGCGGGCGAGGAAGACTTCCTCGGAGACCAGTTGTTTGTTAGCGAGATGGCCGCAGCGTTTGTTGACGACTTGATCCTCGAGATGTAGGGCTGCGACACCAGCTTGTATGTACTGCGTTACAGTCCTTCCGACCTGGAACGGGCCTGCGATGTAAAAGGTCAGTCATATGTATCGCGCTTCCCCCTTAAAACCGGGTGCTATTGCAGGATCATTTACCGCCGAAACCGGTGTCTGCGTCGGCGATGAGGGGTACTATAAATCCTTTGCGTCAGCGTTTCATCTTTGCATTATGAAATGATTTGAAAGACATGTCTTTAGAGCGGATGCGACTTTGACATGGCTCAAAACGACTGATCCATCCCAAAGGTGGCAAAATTGCAAGGAAATGAAAGTTTACCCTTCCGATCTAGGCTTGCTATCATAGCGGCGTTGTCTCTCATATCATTGAGTGTTGCGATGCCTAGATCAGCCATGCCAAGTTTCGACATCGTAGTGCCAGCCCCAGTCTGTTAGTCCTTAGCGTTCGCATGTGTGGTAGAAGCCATAGAGCAAATCTACCATATATAGGCAATCAAAGCCTGCGCGCAGCGCGAGCCGAGCGGTGAAGCCATCATAGACGCCTGGAGCGACTACGATGCTGTTATCGGAAAGTAACTGGCGCAGTCTTGCAGCGCCAGTCAGTGTGGCACCGCTGTCGCCATTTGCTCCGCTTGCATGGGCAGACATGGCTGGTGAGAAGGACAGATCAGGTCCAGTATTCAGAAATCTCTCAAGATCGAAAGTTGTGAACGTGTTGCACAGTCTCTGCAGCCGTACAGAGTGGTTGAGAGATGACGTAGTGTCTCTTCGAATAAATGCATGAATTGCGGGGTGAGCCCGGACAAACGGTTTATCACGCACATGTCGCTAAGGAATGTCTACAGGTCCTTCAGTCCATACTTTCTGTAATAGCCCTATTCCATGCAGGGGCAAGAAGGGGTGCACTCGTCCCTTAACATCGGTCAAAGAACTCCAAATAGGAATGTCAAATGGTTAGACGACTAGTGGATACACCAAGGAGAAAAACCGTCAAAGTATCTACATTTATTCAATCAAAAACTCCAAGACAAGGCGCGAGGGAGGTATTGCAGATACGTGAGATTCAATGGGACCTCTACATGTGTATGAAATGCACAACTCCACAGGGTATGGATAAGGGCAGTGTATATTACTCAAAAGTATGAGCACTCAGCAAATCATGGATAAAGTGAAGAGACAGACGAATGCAATCCAACATTACTTGTATGATGACTTAGGCAATGAGAAAGGTTGGTAAATATGCAGAGAAAGTTTAGTGAAGTCCAACGAGCGGAATACACCACGCTCAAGTTAAATATCCTACTAGTAGAGCTACGCAGTCTCGCAACTATCTGGTTATATTATAGGGATGTTGGCAAAATACCTAGAGAAAATGGGTAAGCAGACCATCAGCAGTTGCGTATAAATCCTGCGAAGTTACAAGATCGAAGAAGTCATAAGTTAATCTGTGAAGGGTCACAATAAGGATAGAGAAATGGAGCTGGGTCTGATGAGTTGGGGTTGTAGACAGTGCCGAGAATGTTTTGGTTGGCAGTCGTTGCTGAAGTTGAGGAAAGTAAGAGAGACCAAAAAACGATTTCTTATATACTCGCTTGGAGACCCAACAATCCTGATGATGAGAACCTCGAACCTAGCGACTAGTTTGTGGCTAGCGTACGTTAGCGCCTTCCAAAACCATTATTTTCCGCCCGGCAAGCCGACAGCACAGGATGTAGAACCTCAATTCGGCTAGCGCAAGCCTGGGGTCAAATTCGAGGATGAACCCGCCCGACTTGGACTCCAAAATAATTATGTAGAAACGATCAGGGCAAGTTCTTCCCCATACCCAGCCATGCCCACCATCGAAGTCCTCCCAAGCTCTCACTCTGCTTCCGCCCCTGGCTGGGCCCTCGTCCCGGACACCGGCTACGACCCCTCCAAAGTCGCCATCCAGCCCCAGTCCCGCAAGCGCGCAGCACGAGCTTCTGGTCTTGGAGGAGACTCCGCCAGCAACATCACCCGACAGGCCAATGCTACTCTCAAGCATATCCAGGAGCTCGACCGAGAAAGTAGTCGAGATGTGCAGATTGCCTTGGCGAAAGGAGGAGGTGGAGGAGGGAGAAAGGGCGGGGGTTTTACGCCGAATGTGAGGAGAATCATGCAGAGTCAGAAGACGTTTGCGAATCACCTCGCAGATGAGGAGGCAATGTTGGCTCAGGAGGGGCAGCAAGGTGGAAGGGGAGAAGTGGTGAGAGTGGGGAGGGCGCCTGGGCTGGGGAAGCGCGCTTCTACGGCAGCCATGAGTCCGCCAGCGGAGGACGAGAGAAGAGCGATTCCTAAGTCGCAGTCTACTGTGGAGCCTCCAGTAGTACAGCCAGACCCGGAAAGCGAACATCTGTTGAAGACCTACATTCCTGCCGCGCCATTAGAGGCGGAGATGGAGGCTTTAACTTCGGCACCCCCGCTATCGTATAACCAAGCAAGAGCAGCGCCCTCGGTGGGGAAACCTCAGAGGTTTTTCTGCGAGATATGTGGTTATTGGGGCAGCATACGGTGCATGAAGTGTGGCGCGAGGGTCTGTGGACTGGAGTGTAAAGGGGCGCATGAAGAAGGGAGATGTCTAAGATATTGAAAGGGAGGGATATGTTTGAAATTTGAGACGTCTTTGTGACCATCCTATGGTCGATACAGGTACCATTATCAAGGGATGCCGACGGCAGGTGCTCCGGAGCAGCAGTAACACTGCTCATCTGTCAAATTGCTGGTAAAGCTGGTAGATTTTCCCAGCCATATGTTGAGGGATTATGCGCATAGGCTAATTCTACTATAGCTGATAGAAGCTAATGACGCACCAATTGGATTAGTCAATACATCGCCAACTCATCAAATTGTTGAAAAGACCTCTAAGTTGAGTGTCCAAATGAAGGCAGATATGCGCTTATTTGAGTCATATCCTCAGCCACTTTCCGTGGGTTGCGGTGATTCTCACAGTCTGAGCTTCGATCTACAAAGTCAATCTTTCAATTAAGAATATTATATTCTTCTGCTCAGACTTTGCTGTATTGGGATTTCTCTCTCTCAGAGCTGAGCTGGAATAACATCCACATTCCTAAAGGACACTCTCCACAGGCCCGAATTGGGAGCGCCGTCTCCATATTGCAACTCCTCTACCGGCGTTCAAATCCGAACGCTCTTCGAGAACTTGACGGAAGAGTCTAATCGAGGAATAATGTCAATCACGTCACAAATCTCCCAGGTATCCACTATTCCTGTCGCTCCGTGTGGCGACGTACTCTCGCAGCATCTATCCCACTCCTCCGTGACCGACTCCCGCAAGAATCAAGGGGCTTCGGATAGCATGGCTCCACCCACAGCGACCTCCCTTCCAGTCACTCCGGAGTCGGAGAAGCGGGCTGAGGAGAGAAGCCGTCAACCTTCCATTTCTTCATTCGGAGCATTTTACAAGCTTCCGCCCGAACTACGCTTAATCATCTGGCGAAACCTCATGCCAGAACTACGTGATGAATGTAAACCGTCGCCAGAAGCGTATAGTTCTCCAGTAGGCGAATCACTACGGTTGGGCAACCGTCTCGCAATAGTTCCCACCAGCTTTGCTTTATTTTACGAGTTACGATCAGAACTCTACCAGTCTCGCACACTTCGCATTTCGATTCAACCTCAACGGTGGGGTTGGCGGGCGGAGGGTTTGCCGGGATCGACTATGGCTGACTTTGCAAGCGCGAGATTCTCCTCATTTGAGTCCATCAGAGTTGAGATTCTCTGCCCTAGTCGAGTTGATCCGGGTCAGCTGTTGTACGCTCGAGCTGCTGTGTTGGGTTTGGTCGGCGTTCTAAGGGGATACCGTTCGACTATCGAACACTGCGAACCTTACAGTACTAGCGGGGGGGGAGACGGGGAGGGCAGGGGATGACGGGAAGGATGACTTGTGGTGGGATTGAGGGAAGAATTCAGGCTATATTATATGCTCATCGATGGGTGCTAGTCGTTGCTAGACAGTCCTTTTGTTGATCTCAGTTCGGCGATATACATCAACGGGTTGCCTCTTTAGCAGTGGGCTTTTACTGGTTGTTCGTTCCATAGATAATCCGTGAACACGTTGGTTTGAAAGAGTACTGCAGGCCCTTAGTGAGCCATAACCAACTGACGTGTTTCCATTGGGCTTGTCAACCAATGAAAGTCCGTGGACGATACTGCAAAGCGTTGGAGCACAGAATGTTCTTGATGAATTAACCCACTTTTGTAGGCAATCGGTATAGTGGGATTCTTGTACATAGTGTTTCGTTATCCATGACTCTGGGGACTGATGAGCTGTGAGAGCATTCTTCAAGACAGCCTTGATATATATATGCACCCTTCCAAAGTCGAATATACATCCCAGCGTACTGCCGACTTCCGCAAATGTAATTTTATGGCCCCCTTCCCTGACATGTCACATAACCGTACAGCATGGGAGCGGAATGCAGCAAAACTCGCAGTCGCATCCGCAACAGTCGCAGCCACAGCATTTGGTCTTGCCCGGAGCAATACCTGCAGGCTTCACAATCGATTCGAGGGAGGCTGTAGGATTGATGGTGTTCACTGGCGAGGAGACGCTGCTCGAGAGACCGTGCATGCTGTGTGAGTTTTGAGATATATTGGATGCTGTACAACTGAGTATCCTACCTTTCCGGTCAGCAGCTGTCCCAGGATTCACAGGGGGTTTAGGTGGACAGGATTGTAGGACTTCGAGGTACCTTTTCGGCTTCAGAGACTGTACTACGCTGGGCCAACGCTCAAAAGAAAGCGGAGGATCTGCCGTCAACGCACCTCTTATGAACACAGGTGAGGGCTAGATCGTAAGTGCTGTAGATGTTACACTGCTACATGGTAGGAAACCTTGGAAGCATTGCGAAGAAAGCAAGACAAGATGTCATCGGCTATCAGCCTTGTCGTCCAATCAAATAAACAACAACCGGTTCTAGGCTGGCAGGGGTTTATTAGTTTGTGGCGCTGCGTTTCGTCAGCCTCAGCACCTCTCGAGACTCTGCAACTTGGTTTGCGGGTGACATCATCGGTCCTTCGCTCAGATGCGGGATACGTGTATTATGACTGCTAGAGCCGCCTTCAGGGCAGGTGTGTGTTGGAACGTTTTCCTGTTCGGCAGCGACAGGCATGGGTCCCGCTTGTTCCGACTTGACGGACAGTCTTGAAGCCGTCTGCCCTTCAATGAGCTTCTTCCACTGTAAGTAAGCCTCTATTGCAGTTTCGTAGTCGGTTGGTGGGGGACAACTGGACTTGGAGTCTTCTCTGATTCCGCTTCGGACAAGGCGCCATTTGCTCCACAGCACCTTTAGAAGGCCGCCGACACCAAGTATGAAAGGAATCAACTGGCCAAGGCTGGTCAGGTTGTTGAGGCCACTTACATGATTCCAGACGATTGTGAGCTCAACTTGGGTGATGAAGAGGATTATGAGGAGCAAGTTCTTCACGGCTGTGAATGTCCAGAGCTTGGGCGATTTTTTCAACGTGATCTGGGATAATTGGATATCGGACGCGATGGCTACCGATTTCCAAGATGGTGGCTTGTTGTCATTGCTAAGCTGGATTGTGCGGTATAAGAGGCGTGGCCAGATGAAGAAAGGGCCATCGTCGAGGCCCTCGAGATGTATATGGAACCTCCACCGAAGGTTCAGGGATACTTTGTTGATACCGTACCACATGAAACACATATGAAAGCATTTATGAAGTGGGACGAGCTCGGACTTTTGAGAAGTGCGACGGACTGGAACATAGAATCGTACATAGCCCTTCCATATACTGACTACCCGTTTGTGCCCAAGCAATGCTTTCGGCATTTGGCAGAGAGCAAAGATAGATTCGAGGTACTGTTCGGCTTCGTAGACCGCAGAAAATGAGAGTGATTGAATGTTGTCCACATGTGGGATATGTACCGGACCACGTAGTTGATGACTGACAGTGGTTGCGGCTGAGGGCTCAGAACCACTTTCCGTGTTTGTATTGCCAGGTATTATCTGGAGTTCCAATAGTCGATCCTGTGGATGTTGTATCCGCTCGCTGGTCTCCTGTTCTGCACCTTTCCACGCTGTAGAGTTCTGGGTCTGTGCCGCTGCCGCCTCGATGAAAGCAGCTTTTGTCTTCCTCATTGGCCCTGATTGTAGAACCTTCACTGGTTCGCTCGAGCTGAGCACCAAAGCCGACTTTGTCAATTCGATCACGGAAACCACGCGCATCAAAGTCCGTAACCATCCGTACATATTAGCAGGTACCAGAAAAAAGCCGTAGGTGCCTTCTCTCGGATCGATCAAATTCGAATTCGCCGAATCGGAATTGTGACAAGGAGTAGGCCGCATCGTATCCAAAGCCGTCCACCAGAAATAAACACCGAAGATCTGGCCTGTGATGTATATAAGCATTTTCGATATCATCCGTTCGTTGGAAGTCTCCGTGTATCGTGATGTGAATCTGCTGCCGTCTAACATGCTGATGACTGCGACGGTAATGCCGAGATACAGAAGCAAAAACGCCTCTACGGCATAGACATCGCGTGCATTGTTAAAGTAGACGATACCAACGATCGTAAGGGCGATTAGGAAGAGGTTGTTGACAGATCGTAAGACTTTGGCTTCGCGGAAATGGAAATAGTTGGCGAACCAAACAGCCAATGCTTGGGTGTAGTATCCGATTCGTATACCGATGCCGTAGACGTCCGGATTGCCTGCAAAGCCGCATTCCATACAGGCTGTTTTTTATGTCTCTGATGGATAGCAATCGGAACCCAGGCACCTCTATACAGGAGCTGTTCTTGAATCCTGAGTGCAACGAGCGCTGAAACGATGGTGCTCCGAAGGCTCAATTGATCTTCGCCGGAGGATGGAAGAAACAATCTTGAAGACGATGGACCAACATCCTAAAGTATTAACCAGACTTAAGTGAGGCTGAGAATCGTGAAACATGCAAATACTACCACAGCCCTTGAAAAGGGTTCAAGCGCTGGCATGGGGCACTTTTGCAAGATCTTCCATCCCTGCTTATGACCCTTTTGTTAGGTCTCTCCAATGAGCAAGACACACACCATTCCATGTCTTGCCTCGTCTCCACCGGGTTAACAGTGCATATAATTCCAATGACAATCCGCTGTTTCTTTTTTCAAAGAGCTACCCACAAGGAATGCACCGGCGCATAGGATAGCCAATCTACTTCTGAACATTTCACCTTCTCAGAAGCAGGATTCCCCAATTGGAGCAATCAGCAGGTTTCAACCTCTGCAGCTAGGCGCTGGCATCGGGCGGATCGACACCTAGAGGGTCCAGGGGCACTTTTACCGCGCCTGCAAGAGGGTACAGTAGCTGATACCTACCCGTTGCAACCCGAATATGGTAGGTGGTCAAAAAACAGTAGAATTAGTGGAGAAACAAAAAGGTGATATTTCTAAGTTTTGCAACTACGAAAAGTGCTAAGTACAGGCAATTTTGAAACTAGGCCAAAATTAAGTTTATCGATAGATAAATTGGCATTAGACCAATTTAGGCCTAACAACTATTTCTTCCTTGACAACTATTTCTTTCAAGATAAGCTTTTAGACGTGTATCTTTTATAGCGCATTGTTCGCTAAAAATTATCTAAAGATTATTTAAGAATTATCGAATTATACTTGCGTTTATGCTAGAATCAATTGTAAAAAGACGAGAAAAAAAAGAAAATTATTAAAGACAACAACAAGAGAGCAAAAAAGAGAGTATCCTTTATAACAAGTTGCTAAACTCGAATTATTAAAGTAAAAAATCAAAAAAATAAGCTAAAGATTACACAATATAGAAGTAAATAAATACTTGCTATAGATCTAGAAATTCGAGATAAATTATGTTAAAAAAATAGCAAAATAAAGAACTGTAAAAGCAAATTGAGTATCTATTGCAAATGTTTGCTATAGCAATTAACAAAATTATAGAAAAACATGAAAAATCTTGCAAAAAAATCGAAAAAAAGAACTTAATAAAAAGTCAAAGAGATTTAATGTCTATTATAGAGCTATCTAGTTAGTCGACTAATTAGCATTGCTTATTAATGCAACTTTAAAATCGATATCAAGATTAAGCTTATATTTTGTATCGATAACAATTATCTTTTTTTTTAATTCTTTAATTTGAATTCGAACTTTAATTTAGAAAAATCAATTTTGAACTTTAACAATAGTTTGCTCTCAATTAGTACGTTAATATATTGTTTAATTATACTATTGTAGTCTTTCTTAAACTAATAATTTTTTTTTAATAAAATAACGTACTTTTTTGCGAGTTAATTATATTGCAATAGTAGAAATTAATTTATAATAAAAAAGAGTTAAGTTATTTTCTTTAATTACTTATTAGTAGTTATAAAAATAGCAAAGAAATTTTTGTAAAAATTTTCGATAATTTTTCTTATTAATTTTTCTTATTACTTTTGTTCTTTATATTGTTTTTAAAAACTTTGTGTTTTAAAATATATATAATTGATTGTAAATTAACTTTGTTTTAATTGCTAAAAAATTCTTTTATATCTTAGAACTATTTTTAGTCTTTATATATTAATTAGAGCTTATTTATTTATTAACAAAGATTTTCAGCGTTCTTTGATTTAATTTTGCATAATTTGTAAGAGCTAAATTAATTCTTTATTAACAAAATAACTCGATATTGTTTTTGAAAATAAATAATTTTAATATCTTGTTAAATTAAAGATTTTTTTTTTAAGATTGCTCAAGTATTTGTAATTTTTATAAAGAAGATCTTTCTAATTTTAAGTATAGTTAGTCGCAATTTTGCGAACAATCTTTAATATCTTTATAGCGTCTAAAGTAATTAGCTCGTCGTTAATTAGTTTATTTTTTAACAATATATTTTTTATTGTAGTATAAAGATTCTTTGCGAAGAGATCTTTTGTAATATTTTTGCGTCGCTTTAATTTATTAATATTCTTTAACTTATTAAATTTTTTATCGATATATTATTGTATTGCTTCGAAAGATTCTATAAATTATATTTTAAGACTTGCAATCTTCTATAATGTTATTATTAAATTTGCATATTTTTTAATCTTGTTCTTCTTAATTTATGCAAGCTAATTAAGTGTAAATTTTTGCTTAAGAATTTCGCTAATATAATTAAACTTTATCCCTAGAAGCTTTTTTAAAAATTGTTTAATATAAAATATAATATTTTCTTTGTTATTGTCTTTGAAGTTCTTAATACTTGTTATAATATTATTTGTGTCTTTATTTGTGTCTTTATTTTTTTCTTTTTTTTGATAGACTTTTTGCGTTGTATTTTCGTAGATTTTGTTTTCGCTAAAGCGCATTTTTGACTTAAAGTATTATTGTTATTTTTTCTTCTTCTTCTTCTTTATTCTTTTGTTCTTTATTTTCTTTATTTTTCTTTTTTGTGTTTTTCTTGTCGCTATTCTCTTACGTCGAATTCTTGATACTTCTTATATTAATATTTTTTATAAATTTAACTTAAGTAAACTTATGCGTATTCGTTATAATATTATCTTGATTTGCGTTTGTCTTTGCAAAAAAGAGTTTAATATTATTTCTAAAATTAATTATATCTTGCTTGTTATTTAGCGAGAAACGTTTCGCTAGTAATTTGAAGATTAAGATATTATTTATAAAGTTTTAAAACTTATAAATATTAAAATTAAGTAAAGCTTTTATAATATCGATTTCGAATTAAGTTGTTATTAAGAAAGAGTTAAGAGTAAGATTTAATCAATAATTAATCTTAGAATTAATTAAAATATCTTGTAAATTAATTGTAATTAAAAGATTTTTTGTTAAGTATTAAAGATCAAAATTAACAATTGCATTAATATTTTTGTTCTTAGTCTTGTTATATATTGTAAACTAATAAGTTATATATAAAGTTAATAACTAAATTTAAGTTAAAGTGTTTTCAATAAAATTACAAAGATAAATAGCAATACTTTTTGCGTTGTTGTTAAATAATAAATATACATTTATTCGTAATAAATAATTGTTTAGAAGTAAGACATTAATAAAATTTGAGCAAAATCTTCTATATTTTGTCGATTCAGTTGTTAATATAAATAAGAATTTCGAAGTTACAATTTTGAGTTAATTTGTTGTACATAAAATAGTATTACTAAAGAGTTATTAAAGTATATTCGCAATTGTAAATAAATTTAAATTATTTATAATATTAATTAATATTGTTGTTTGTTAAAGATTTAAGATTTTAAGAATTGACATAAATAATAAGATTGAGCAAGATATTTAAATCTTACTTTAACGTATAACTATTATTTGCTTTTTAAATATCTTTTATAATTTAAGACAAATTATAGCTCTTAATGTCTTTTACAAATGTTAAAATATATTATTTATTTAATTCGAGTATCTTTTATAAGATTTTTGTAATCGTTTGACGTCAATTATAATATCGACTTTATATTGTAGAATAAAATATCTTCTAAAATTGAGAACGTCGTTTATAGATATTTGTTATAAGAAGAAAATTTAACAATAATTTGAAATCTATAGATTTTTTTTGCTCTAAATATTATATTTTTTACACTTGATTTACGCATTATTACAATTATATAAGATCTTAAAGAGTTTGCGTTCTTTAACACGTTTACTATAAAGAGTATTTTTGTTATATAAATTTTATCTTCATAAAAATGCTTAAGTATTAAATTTGTTATAAAAAATATAGATATTGCAAAATTGCAAAGTTTAATGCTCGCATATTATTAAAGAATAGAGAGAGTCGCAAAAGCAAAATAAAAGCGTTTAAATAAATAGAGCTTTAAGCAACGCAAATATGTTATATATATAATAATTGTTAAACGTATTAGAGTTTGTAAAAATATTATTTGAAACAAAGAAAAAATAACAAGTTTATCGTCTTTAATCTTTTAGTTATTAGACTCTTCAAATAATTTTTCTTCTTTATTAGTAATTGTAGATCGATAGCAATTTCTTTTTTTCGTCAATAGTTTTATAATAATTTATTATTATACTTTTTTGTTAAAAATGATAGAGTCTTTTATTATTATAAATTGCTAAAAGCGTTTGTTTTTAAATCTTTCTTATAAGAATTTATATTTTTAAAATAATTTTCGCGTTTCTTTGTTGTTGTTTGTTCTTTTATTTAAGTACGTATATTATTTTAAATTTAAGAATTAATATTTGCTACAAATCTTTATTCTTGTGTCTATTTTGCGTAATTCTCTTGTTGTAGAGAGACGAATATATTGTTAATATAATATTTGCTCTTAATTGTCTTAATATTAAGATTCTCTAACTAGGCGCTTTTTTGATTAATTAATATACTCTTTATCTTGTATAAACTCTCTTATTTAAATTTTAACTTATATAATTTTTAATTGTCTTAATCAAGTTTACAAAGCTTAATAAAATTATTTTTTTATAAAAGATTATCTCTACAAGTGTAATTTTCTTGCGAGCTCTTTGTTTATTTTTATACGTTTGTTAAATGCAACTTTACGAAGCTTATTTAGCTTTGCAAGTCTTTTTTCGAAGTTTTGTTTCTTTATATTTATAATCTTGTTAATAGTGTTAAGTAATATTATAATAAATAGCATTTTTAAAATTATTTTAAGCTTATTATTGATAATACAAGATCTTAAAATGTCTTTGTATTAATTAACTTTTAAGAAATATTTTAACTAAAAGTCTAAAAAAAACTATGTAAGAAAGTATTTAAACGCACGCATTATTCAAATTTTCGTTGCTTTAACTATAATAAATAACAATAAATTTTATTTAAATATTATTTTATCGAAGTATTGCAAGATGCTTTTGAAAATCTTTAATACTATATAAATATAGCGTTTTGCTAAATTTACGAAAAAAAAAATAGTTAATTAAGACGAAATAATATTTTATCTTTTGTTGTTGTAATTTTGCATTAAAGTTTTTCTTAAAGTACGTCTTATTATTCGAGTAAATTATTCTTAATTATTTAAAGTAAATTATTATAAATTTTTCGAAAAACAAAATTGTGTTGTTTAAAATAATACTTAACATTGTCTTTGCAAAGAAATAATAAATAAAGTAATTAATATTAAGACAAATAAATTGTGCTTTGCTTTTTATAATCGAAGTAATAAAATTTATAAAATAAAATTTTATAATATTAAAAAATTGAAGAGAAACAATAAAAAGTAGATCTTAAGTAAATTTAAGCAAATTAGTTATTTAATAATTAGAGTATATTTTACAAAAGCTTTCGACATTTTTACAACAAGTAAATTAGTATATTTTGTCTATACTTTGTTGCAAGATAATGTTGTTAAAGAAGTATTTATATATATTATATAACAAAATTAATATTTTGAGTATATTTGTTTTATAGAGACATTTAGCTAGCTTTTTGTTATATTTATTGTAGATTAATTATTTCGTATTTTTATTAATAAGTAAAAATTGACTTGCTTTGCGTTTGGTAATTTTTGCTAATAATTTTGCAAGATATTTTTGTACTTTATAGATATTTGTTAATTTTGTTTTAATAATATTAGAATACTAAATTTTTTTTAGTTATTTTTATTATATATCTTCTTATAACTTTATAATTAATTAAGACTAAGAGAAATTATTTAAGTTAATAAAATTAATAATTGTTAAGTAAAGAAAAATGTCTTTTATAATTTTAAGATTTTTGATTCTAAATAACATTAAAGACATTTCTATTAAAAATACATTAACAATTAATAATTCTATAATGCGAGATAATTTGTTAGCAATAACAAGTTTCTTGTCTAGAACATAGTAGATATTTAAGTTGTATTTAAAGAGTGCTAATTGTTATTGCGTTAATTGTCTTGTTATATCTTTACTTTGCAAGCACTTTAGTAATATCTAATAATTTGTATATAGTTTAATAAAATATTTGAATCTCTATATTAGTTATTGCATTTTAGCAAGATTTTTTATAATAAACAACGTTTTACGTTTTGTAATTTAATATTTGCTTTGCGTAGTTATAAACTCGAAGAACAAAAACATTATTATACGCATATAATTATATATCGACTTCTATTAAAACAAGAAGATTTTTCTTTTGCTATTATATCTTTTTTATAAAATATAGTATTAATTTTGCAGCAATTAAAATTATATTCGCATAAATAAAAATATAATATTTAATAAAATTAATTGTTAATATATTTTAAATATCTTTAAGAAACAAATTTTTTCAAGTTTTAGAACAAAAAGTAATTTTTTTTCTTTGTAACTTGTTCTCAATTGTAGATTTCAAAATATTTGTATATTATAAAATTTATTCTTAAAACTTAAAAATGTTTTTTATAAGCATAGCTTTTCTATAGTCTTTAAGTTGTCTTGCGATAAAAAATTTCAAATAATAATATCCAAATTTCGCATTTTCTTTTAAGAAATGCGCAATTATTACTTCTTAACTTAGTCAATATTGTATATTACGTTATTTTAAAATTGTCGAAGTTTAATAAAAAATGTCTCGATATCTAGATTGATTGTTGGTTCGATTTTCGGTTCCAACTTTTGAAATCGATTTGAATCGACGATTCAACTTTAGGAATCGAATTGAAAATCGATTTAATTTCAACTATTTTGAAATCGAATTAAATTAAATCGAGTCGATTTTCGGTCCAAAGATTGGAATCGAATCGAATCGCCAAGAATGTTAAGAATACTAAAAATAGTATAAATTAAGTTTAAATTTAGATTTTTGATTAATTACTAGGTAATGCTTAGTAGTAATGCATTTATAAAAAGAAATTTCTAATATATTTATTAATTAATTTAAATAGATTAACTATTTCTATTAAATTATTAATTAATTGTTACTAAAAATAATTAAATTATTACTAA
>JAABUQ010001121.1_pt1 | contig 59708 bp, 69 predicted proteins | sample 5560001 | NCBI WGS metagenome assembly JAABUQ01 (sample SAMN10711888, study PRJNA513371) | rock metagenome | isolation source: Antarctica rocks | place: Antarctica: Victoria Land, Finger Mt nord | collected 2015-12-18
CGAGTGCTGGACATCTTTAGACCGCAACGGCCGCTCCCAACAGAATCAAGGAGACTTGCCATTATGATACGCCAAAACCCTCAGAAGACCAAGGCCAATGCACCGCCTTTTTCACAGGCCTGCTAGAGCACCTGCGGGCCGAAGCCGGCGAGCTCGTCGCGAAACCACTGCGGATACGTGATCTTCACGTCGATCTCGAGGCCCTCGGATTTCGCGATCATCGCAGCGCGCCGCTCCGCCGACGTGGTCACGCGCATTTTGTTGCGTTCCTTTTGCGCGTTGTGACAATCGATGAAGCGCACGAAGGTCGCATCCAGCGCGGTCTGCAGCGCTGCGCGCAATTTCCCGCCGACCCGCGGCGCGATGCCGCCCGTGGAAATCGCAATGCGGCACGGCCCCGCCTTGACCGTCGCTTGCATGGCGACGAAGCCGTGTTTGGGTTGATCGATCGCACACAGCAGAAATTTATATTTGTCGGCCAGTTCGCGCAGCCGGATCGCGGGCGGCTCGTCCTGCGTCGTAAAAATGACGAAGAACGCATCCGCAACGTCCTCGTCGCGCACGTTATACGGATCTTTGAGCCACGTCACGTCGGCATCGACTTCGCGTAGCGCCTCGTCTTTTTCGATCGCCTCGCGGTCGTCTTCCGCGCCGATGACGACGCATTTGCGACCTCGTAGATTCAAGCCGACCGGAAAAAAAACGAACGGGTAGCGCGTGACGTCGAGTGGCTGGGATGCGATCATGACGTTAAAAATCCACCGGGCGTAAGTAAAATTCGTTGATGGCGGTATTGGAAAGCATCGCGGTCGTCGGCAGATGGCGTTTCCAATGCGTGCCGTCGACCCTGCGGCGTACGAGCGCGACGTCGGATTCCGCAAAACCGCGCGCCACGATCTTGCGATCGTTGAAGCCGAAGAGCATGAGGGAGAGAATGCGATCTGCCTCGAGGTACGTGATGCCGAGATCGCTCTCGTCGGTCTGATTCGCTTCGAGATCGGCGCTGGGTGCCTTCGCGACGATGCGTTGGGGAACGCCCAGATGGCGCGCGAGCTGCCACACCTGCGTCTTGAAGAGATCGCCGATCGGATTGAGCGGCGGCGAATCGTCGGCGTGCCAGGTGAAGTAGCCCATGAGGCGTTCGGTTTTATTCCCGGTGCCCAGCGGCAGCGCCGCGAGCTTTGCGGATTGATCGAAGAGCACGAGCATACGGGTCCGGGCCATGATATTGCCGCGCCGGCGCGCATCGGCGGCGGGCTCGAATTGCAGGTAGCCGTCGACGGCGTCCGTGATCTCGAGGGTGTGCGCGGCGCAACCGAGCGCGTCGATCACGGCTTGCGCGTCCGCGAGACTATCGGGACTCGACGTCCGGTACGGCATGCGGATGCAGTGCACGTTCTGCGCTCCCAGGGCGAGCCCCGCAAGATACGCCACGACCGCCGAATCGACGCCGCCCGAGAGTCCGAGCACCGCACGCGTCACGCCGCGCCGCACGACGAGTTCGTCGTGCAGAAAGGCCGTCAGCCAACTCGCGACGAGCGGCGCGTCGATTTCCAGGGGCGGCATGCGATGCCGCGGCGCTTCGACCACCGGCAGGGCGACGTTCATAGCGCCGTTTCCGGCAACCGCGCGCCGCGGAACGCATCGTTCGGAAAAAGTTCGTCGTCGTAGAGCAGATCGGGTAAGACGGCGCCGAGATCGCCGAGCAGCGGTAAGCGCGCGCGCGCGACGTCGATGTCCGAATAATCGAGCTGCGCGCGCAACACGTGCGCGCCGAGCGCGGGCAGCGCCGCGAGCGTCTCGCCGAAGGGATCGATCGCCATCGACGAACCCGTCATGCCTTTGCCGCCTTCGAAACCGGCCAGGCCCGCATAGAGAACGAACACACCGTGTTCGACGGCGTAGCTCCCCAGGACGTTACGCCAATGGCGCACGCTTTCGAGTTCGCCCGCGCCCGCGAAGCCGCGCCCGGGCGACGCGCTCGGAACGATGAGCGTGCGCGCGCCTTTGATCGCCGCAAGCGTCGGCATGATCGCATGCCATGCGTCTTCACAGATGAGGATCGCCATCCGCCCGAAGCGCGTCTCGAAGGTTTGAAGCCGCCGCCCGCGCGAGAGAAAGCGTTCCTCGTCGAACACGCCGTACGTCGGTAAGAACATCTTCCGGTGCACGTGTTCGATGCGATGCTGCGCGCCGTCGACGTGCAGGTACAACGCCGCATTGTAAAACGTACCGCCGGCATTTTCGTAAAAACCGAGCGCGATATCGACGGGGGCTCGGGCGGCGCCCGGCGCCGTTCGCCAGACGTCCGCGATGCGCGCGGCGAGGTCGCCGGACTCGAAAGCGAGCTCGTAGACCGCGCCCTCGAGAAAATAGCCCGTCAGCGCCGCTTCCGGAAAGACGATGAGATCGTAGGGTTCGGGCTCGGCCGCCAGCTGCGCGAAAATCGCGCCGAGCTCCGCGACGTTGGCCGCGATATCGCCTTTGCGCGGTTTGTTCTGCACGATCGCGACTTTCATCGCGAGATCAGACGACGGCCGCGGCGACGGCGCTCTCGCCGAGGGCCGCGAGTTGCTCCACGATATCTTCCGCCGGATACGTGAGGATCTCGGCGAGCGTCGGATGCAGGTGCGGGATCTTCACGAATTCGTGCACGGTGCCGTTATAGAACATCGCGACGATGATCTCGTGAATGAGATCCGATGCTTCGGCACCGACGATCGCCGCGCCGAGAATTTTGCCGTCCGCGGGCGACGCCAGCATCTTCACGAAACCCTTGGTCTTGGCGATCGCGATCGCCTTACCGTGCTCGCTGAAGAAATACGATCCCGAGAGGTACGGCACGCCCGCAGCTGCGAGTTCTTTCTCGGTCCGTCCGACGATCGCGACTTGCGGATCGGTGAAGATCGTATGCGTTTTCTGAAGGGTGTAATCGGCCGCTTCGCTCGTGCCGAGGATGGCGTTGCGCGCGGCGATCTCGCCTTGAAAGATCGCGACGTGCACGAGCGCGTAGACGCCCGTAACGTCGCCGACGGCGAAAATGTTGGACACGTTGGTGCGCAAATCGGGTCCGACTTCGATGCCGGTAATCGTGTGACACGCGACGCCCGCCGCGTCCAGGCCGAGACCGGCGACGTTGGGCACGCGCCCGAGTGCGTAAAAGATTTCGTCGGTTTCGACGCTTTCGGCACTGCCGTTACGCACGTAGTGGACGACCTTCTTCCCGCCGCGTTTCTCGACGTGCGAGAGCACGGCGTTCGTGCGCACGTCGATGCCTTCGTTGCGGAAATAGAGCGTGACGGCGTCGCCGACATCGGCATCTTCCGTCGAGAGCAGATGCTTCGCGCGCACGACGAACGTCGTGGTCGCCCCCATGCGCGACATGAACTGGCCGAGTTCGCAGCCGACGTACCCGCCGCCGAGCACGACGACCGACGCCGGGAGGTCGTCGTTCTCGAGCACCGCGTCACTGTCGATAAAGCCGGCCTCGGCGAGGCCCGGAACGGCGGGCGGCGCGACGACGCTGCCCGTCGCGATGACGAAGTGTTTGGCCTCGAGGGCGACGTCGTCGCCGACGCGCAGCCGGGTCGCCGACTCGAATGCCGCGAGTCCCTCGTAGAGCGGAAACGACCGCAGACTCTCGACGCGATAATCGGCGAAGCCGCCGATGACCTCGCGTTTACGCTCGATGATGCGCTTCATATCGATCGCCGGGGGTCCGGCATGGACGCCGAGTTCGCCGCTCTCGCGAATCTCCTGAGCGACATCGCTCGAGGCGATCAAGGTCTTGCTCGGCATGCAACCTTTGAGAATGCAGAGACCGCCGAGCGGGCCGTGATCGACGAGCGCCACGCTGGCACCGAGATCGCGCGCGGTGCGCGCCGCCGCGTAGCCGCCGCTGCCCGCCCCGACGACCACCAGGTCGTATCGAAAAGTCTTCACCGTCTCCTTAACCCGAGCGGACCGTGCAAGGTTGGCGGGTTCGAACGTCCAGGGGGTTCCCCCCGCCGTCTGCGAAGGTGCTCATTCGCATGTCCGCCCAAGCCGCTTTCTCCGGTGCCGTCCGGCACCGTTTCCCCGCGCTCGACACGATGGTCCGCTGCGGGCCGCTGGCGCTCGGGTTGGTTCTGCTGGGTGGGCTGGCACTGGGCGCGGGCCTCTGGTATGCGGCACTCACCCACTTCGAGGCTCCCGCTTCCGTGGCCGAGCCCGCGTTCGTCGTGGCGATGCTGCTCGGCGTCGCGCTCGCGTTCGGCAGCTGGTTCGCCTACGGCGGCTACTTCGCGCGACGGGCCGGGATCAGCCTGCGCACGGCCCTGCGGTGGGACGCGCCGGCGTGGGCCGCGCTCGCCGTCTCCGGCGCCGGGCTCGTCATGCCGGTCGCCTACGGCGGGCCGACCCGTGCCGCCGCCTTTGCCGCCGGTCTCTTCGCGCTCGTGAAGCTGCTCGTTGCGGCGCGCTTCGTGCACACGGTCCGCGACGTGTTCGTGACCTTCGTTATGACGCGCCTCCCCATCATCGTCATCGCCGAACTCGCCTCCGTGACGATCGCCCAGCGCCCCGGGAGCCACGTCGCGGAATCGTCCAATGCGCTGCTCGCCGTCTGGGGTCACTGGGATTCGGTCCATTATCTCGATATCGCGCGGCGCGGCTACGCGGGCACCGATATGGCGTTCTTTCCGCTCTATCCGGCGCTGATTCGCCTCGTCGGCAACGTCGTGGGCAACGATCTGATTGCGGGCCTCATTATTTCCAATGTCGCGCTCTTCTTCGGCCTGCTCTTCTTCTACAAGCTCGTCGAGCATCAATTTAACCGGGCTGTCGCCCATCGCGCGATCTTCTATATCTCGATCTTTCCGACCGCGGTCTTTTTCTCGGCCGTCTACACCGAATCGCTGTTCTTTGCGCTCACGGTCGCGTCGTTCTATTACATCCGCGAACATCGCTGGGTCACCGCCGGCATCGTTGGAACCTTCGCAGCACTGACGCGTTCGGAAGGCGTTCTGCTCGCCGTGCCCTTCGCAATCGAGGTCTTCTCCGCGATCCGGGCCGGTTCGCTCGCACAGTTTTTCGGCTCGCCGAAACGGCTGGGCCGCATCGTGCTCGGCGCCGTCGCGATTCCGCTCGGACTCGCCGCCTATATGGCGTGGCTCTGGGTGCTCAACGGCGATCCGCTCTACTTCTCGCACGTGCAGAGCCATTGGAATCGCCATTTCGCGCCGCCGTGGGTGAGCGCCCAGCACGCGTTACGCATCGTCGCGCACGCGAAGTCGCCGCTCGTGGCCGCGAACCAGACGATCGAAATCGTCTTCACAATTCTCATGATCGGCGTGCTCGTTGCAGGCTTGCGGAGGCTGCGGCCCTCATATTCCGCCTACATGGCGCTCTCGATCGTCATCCCGATGTCGACGTCGAGTTTGATGAGCATGCCGCGTTTCGCGCTCGTGCTCTTTCCGATGTTCGCACTTCTGGCCGTGTGGGGCAGTCGCACGTGGGTCCATAATGCGATCGTCGCCTTCTCGCTGCCGCTGCTGGGATTGTTTACCGTGCTGTTCGCCGATTGGTACTGGGTGGCATGAGCGATACGACCTTCATGCGTCGCCTCACGCAGCGCCGCGGCGTCCGGCAGTTCGTCAAGTTCGGGATCGTCGGCGCCTCGGGATTCATCGTCAACCTCATCGTCTTCTCGCTACTGCAGCTCGCGACGCCGCTGGATCAGCAGAAGGCGCACTTCACCTTAAACTATTCGGTCTCGTTCATGTCCGGCGGTGTGTCGAACTACTTCCTCAATCGTATGTGGACGTTTCGTTCCAGCGGCCATGCCGTCGTGCAAGGCCTACAGTTCATCGGCGTTTCGTTGATCGCGCTCGTCGTCGGCCTCATCGTCTCGCACTTCGCCGAGCCGCACCTGGGAGCGGGACACAAAACGTGGTTTCTCGCGACGGTCTCGGGCATCGTCGTCAATTTCTTCGTCAATAAATATTGGACGTTTCGGGAACCCGTTTAGGCCGGTATTGGAGCGGCGCCCTCGGCGCGATCGTCCTGCTTGGTTTGGTCCTGCGGCTCCACGGCATCCACTCGCCGATCCTCGATCATCCCGGTTGGCGCCAAGGCGATACCGCGGCGATCGCGCGCAATTTCGCAACGCTCGATTTCAACCCGTTCCACCCGCAGACCGATTATAACGGCCCGCCGCCGAACTACGTCGAGCTCGAACTGCAGATCGTTCCGTGGCTGGCGGCGCTGGGTTACAAGCTCTTTGGTATCCACGAGATTTTCGGCCGCGCGATAACGATCGCGTTCAGTTCGGGCACCGTCGTCGTGCTGGGTTTTTTTGCGCGCTGGCTCTTCGCGAGCCGCGCGGCGGGGCTCGTCGCAGCGCTCGCCTTCGCGATCTATCCCGGCAGCACGTATTACGGCCGCACGTTCACACCCGACACGACGATGACGTTTTTTCTTGCAGCCGCCGTCTTTGCAGGCGCCCGTTGGATCGTGGACGATGAAGGGCGCTTCGGCCGGCGATTCGCGCTGGCCGCGACGCTCGCCGCTCTCGCTTTGCTCGCGAAGCCAGTTGCAATCGTCGGCTTGGTTCCGATCGCCGCCATGCTCGTCGCGCGTCGCGGCTTCGGCGGCATGCTGCGCGCCCCGCAGACCTACGCCTTCTTCACGCTCGCGTTCGCACCGTACGTCGCCTACGACGCGTACCTGAGGCGCATTGCCGAGTGGCATTGGGCGAGCGGCATCACGACCCTGCACGTCCTCCCCTCGCTCGTCGATTCGGTGCATTCACTTGTGGCGTGGCGCGCGAAGTGCGATGCCTTCGGGGGCACGTTCGACATGCTGCGCGCGACGATGCTCGGGGGCACCGGATTCACCGCGGCCTCCATCGCGATCGTGCTCACGCTCGTCTGGCGCGTACCGATGCAATCGCGCGTCCTCCTCTGGGCCTGGCTGGCAGCCGTCTATTGTTACGCGTTCGTCGTCGTGACGGTCGAACGCGTCGACTACTATCTGTATCCGTATCTACCGCTTGCGGCCCTGTGGACGGGGGGCCTCGCCGAAGGGCTGCGGCGAGCGCTGCCGAGCCCGCGCCGCTGGATCGCAGCCGCGTTGGCGGCGGTCGTCGCGGTCGTCGCCCTGCGCGAGGCGCGTGCGGCCGTCGCGCCCTACTATTCGTACAAGAAAAACGTGTACCGGCAAGCGAAGGCGCTCGACGCGAACCTGGCGCCGAACGTGCTCGTCGTCATGGGGCACTACGACCCATCGGTGCTGTACTATATCAATCGGAAAGGCTGGGAAGAAGACCCGTACCTCTGGACGCCCTTCGACGAACAAAGCGCGATCCGTAAGGGCGCGCGCTACTTCATCGCGATCGAACGCCGCCGGTTGGAACGCAACGTCGAATTGCACGCCTGGCTCGCGCGCTTTCCCGTTTCGAATGCGAACGCCGCGTGGCCGGTCTACGAAACCGACCTCGCGAGCGTGCTACCAGGCTCCGAAGAACGCTGGCGCGACTTCCGCCGCGCCGAGAAAGCCGGTACGTTGCCGCAGGGGCCTAAACTTTAGCGGCGTCGAGCAACTTTCTCGATGTATCGAGCGTGATCTTTATTAATTCTCGCGCCGTATTGCCACGGTCTTGCGGTATTGCCGCTGCCGTCGGTTGTCGTTACGCCGACGGCGGGAGCTGTAGTGCGTTGGTCGAGGATGTTCGATACGGGCGAAGAGGCGCGAACCCCGACATTCTTCTCGACGTTTTCGTAAACGGCGCGTCAGACCGGCTGCTCGAAGGTGCCCGGACTCTTCGCGCTCCCGCGCCAGGCCGGTTCGCGCCCGTTCTGCGCTTGCGCTAATCCGCGTCGTACGCCCTCCGCGTCGAAGTCCTTCGTGTACACCGGCGTGCCGGGCTGCTGGCGCCACGACTCGTCGAGACCGCCCGCGTCCACCGCGTCGAAGCCGAGCTCCTCGATGAGCCGCATGACGACGCCTTTGGCTTTCGCCTCGTCTGCGGCCACCGGCAGCGCGATGCGTCCCTCGCTGCCCGCCGGCGTACCGTTCTCGAGCAAGTGTTGGGCGAAAATATTATTAAAGGCCTTTACGACCGGACGGCCTACCTGTTGCTCGACCCAGCGACTCTCGGTGAGTCCGGACTCGATGCCTTCGATCCGGCCATCGCGTTGCTGCGGATAGTAATTCCCCGTGTCGACGATGACGACGTCGGCCGGGACGCCGCCGAAGAGATCGGACGGCAGTTCCGGGACGTTTTTCTGCGGAATGGTTACGATCACGACATCGTTCTCGCGCGCAGCCTCATGCACCGATACCGGCTTCGCGCCAGTCTCTCGCGCGAGTTCGGCGAGGGTTTGCGGGCCGCGTGAATTCGCGACCGAAACTTCGTGGCCGAGCTCGCGAAAGCGGCGGGTCAGCGCGCCGCCGATATTTCCCGCACCGATGATACCGATCTTCATGTCTACTCCTCTACGTACGTCAGTTGACGTACGCAGCCCACAACACGCGTCGGCACGTCGCGGGTGCGAGCTCCGCGCCGCGCAGCGGCGTCACGGAACCGCAGCTCCGGGCAACGCTGCGGTAAGGTAGGCATAGGCTGCGGCATCGAACGGACGCGCGAAAAAAATATCCTTGCGCGTAGCCGCAACGCAGCGCTCGCAATTCGAGCCGTTGTTGCTCGCTTTCCACGCCTTCCGCGACGACTTCGATGCCGAGTTTGTGACTGAGCGAAACGATCGTGTCGATGATTTCGCGATCCGCGAGCCCGTTTTGGCCGTCTCGACTGACGAAGGAACGATCGATCTTGACGCGGTCGACTTGTAGCTGTCGCGGATAACTTAAGCTCGAGTGCCCGGTGCCGAAGTCGTCGATGTGCAGTTCGACCCCGCTCGCGCGCAGCCGGGCGAGCGTCGCGAGCGAATCCGCCATATCTTCCATCACCGCGCTCTCCGTCAGCTCGATGTGGACGTCGCCGGCGGCCAAGCCGGTCTCGCCGAGCGTCCGCGCCAGGTGCGTGGCGAAGCGGTCGCCGGAAAGCTGTTTCACCGAGACGTTGATGCTGATCGTTAGCGGGTGGTTGCCGCCGAAGCGCTCTTGCCATACGCGCAAACTGCCGGCACGCTTCCGTGACGATGCGCTCGCCGACCGGGACGATTAACCGGTTTCCTCGAGGACGGCGATGAATGCGCCGGGCGCGAGCAGGCACGCGTGGGGTGCCTCCACCGCAACAGGGCTTCGAAGCCGTGGCACCGTTCCACCGCCGAGCGCGACGATCGGTTGATAGACGAGCGCAAACTCGCGCCGCTCGACGGCGAAACGAAGATCTGTTTCCAAGTCGGCCCTCCGATCGCCGCATCGCGTAGCGCCGCGTGAAAGATCTGACAGCGATCTCGGCCGCCGGCCTTGGCGCGATACATCGCGATATCGGCATCTCGCAAAATGTCTTCCGGGTTCTCGTACGTCCCTTCGACCAGCGCGATTCCGGCACTCGCGCGAACGAACGCTTTGCGCCCGGAAAATGAAACGGGTGGTGCCCCGCGTGCACCGCGTCGAGCAACACGGTGAACTCGTCGCCGCCGAAGCGCGCTAAGACGTCGCTCGCGCGTAACGAATGACGCAAGCGCTGCGCGACCGAGCACAGGACGCGATCCCCCAGCAGATGGCCCAAGCTATCGTTGACGCGCTTGAACCGATCTAGATCGAGAAAATACGACGGCAGAATCGATGCGGCCGGTCCGGCGCGTTAGATCGAGGCGTTCCTGGAGCCGGTCCAGGAAATATGCCCGGTTCGGCAACCCCGTCAGTTCGTCGTGCGATGCGGCATGCTGAAGCGACAACTCGGCTCGTTTACGCTGCGCGATCTCTCGATCAACGTCGTGTTGGCCGCCTCGGCCGTATAGGCGCGTATGAGGGCGGCTTCGGCCTCGCGGCGATCGGTCACGTCTCGCTCGATGGAGACCCAATGCGTCGTTCGGCCCGCGAGTTCGTACGAGCTCGCCTGACCGGAGGCCGTCGCGCGCAACAGCTCGGCGTCGATTGCGTCGCGATCGGAAGCGCGTTCGGAAGAACCGCGCGAAGAGTCTTGGACCTCCGTAAGGCCGTAGCCGGTCACGCGCCGGAAGGCAGCGTTGACGTACACCGGTCGCAAGGAGCCGGGCTCGTGGAGTGTTCGCGATCGCGGCTTCGAAAAAGCGCAAACGCGAGATCGTGCGCCGGTATTCGAGAAGCGTTTGCGCCTGGCGCGCGAGATGAACGAGCGTTTCGCATTGCTCCTTATCGAACGTCCGCGGGACGACGTCGATAATGCACAGCGTTCCCAGAGCGTGGTCGTCGGTCGAGACGAGTGGGATGCCGGCATAGAAACGAACGTGAGGCGGCGCTGCGACGGTCGGGTTTTCCGCGAAGCGCCGGTCGTTGAGCGCATCGGGAATGACGAGCATTTTGCCCGGCTCGAGAATAGCGTGGCCACAAAACGACGCCCCGAACCACAATCTGGGCGGACCGCCACCGTTACGGCAGCGGCAGCAGCGATGCGGCGGGCGCCAGCGGTACGTCGCCGGGCCGCTCCGGCGCACCAGATTCCACCAGTTGCCGATAGTTCACGAGCCGCGTCGTCAGCCGCGCTACTTCGGCATTAAAGCGATTCGAAGCGCGGATCGCCTTTACGAGTTCGTTGGAATCGTAGGTGTAATCGAAACGCTGCAGGGTCGCGACGATGGCGTTACTTTCCTTGCGCAATGCGGCGTAGGCGCGGCGCAGTGCGAGCCCCGTTTCGCCGTTGATCGGATAGTTCGATAGCACGATCGCGCGCTTGATGCGCGCCTGTTCGATCTCGGTGCGCAACTGCGCGAGCCGCACGCTATCGGGCTGGTATTTTGCGGCGATTGCGAGCGCGGCCAGGGCCGCGTCGAATTTCGAGAGCGAGTAGTCCTGCGCCGCGACTTGAAGCTGCACGTCGGCGAGGCCGGCGCGCGCGTGGGCGTCGTCGGGCGAGAGCCGCAGCGCCAAGCGATACGCGATCGACGCGTCGACGAGGTTCCTGCTCTTGAGTGCGACATCGCCCTGATGATTGCGCGTGTTCACGATAAAACTCGACAGGCTGCCGGAACATCCGCCGAGCGGCACGGCGGCCGCCGCGAATGCCGTCATGAAGGCCAACGTGCGAAGCGTCATCGGTCGTCCTTTAATGGGGAGCGAAGACGTAATGCGCGGCGCTGCCGATAAAGAGCGCTGCCGGATAGAGGATCAGTTGCGAGGCCAGCGTCCCGAGCACGAACGTGAGTGCGAGATAGAACACCATCGCGCGAACGTTTTCGACGCTGCGTTCGCCCCGTGCGGCCTGATCCACGATATACGCCGAGGTCGGATCGACAATGATGGCAAACGAGATCGTCGCAATTCCGTTGACGAGGCCCGAGGCGGAAAGCGCCGTTCGTGCGACATCGGGCCGCAAGATGCTCGCCTCATAGGCGGCAACGACGGCGATCGCTTGGATTGCCGTCACGATGACGTTGCCGACGAGCAGCTTGAGCGGTACGTCGCGAAACGAGAAACGCCGCAGCAGCGCGGGCGACGGCAGCCGCACCGTCCGGAGCGCTGCGGCGAGTACCTTGGGATCGCCGAGCCGCCCGAGCGAACGTGGAATGGACCCGCGCCGCTCGAAAGCGCCGACCCCGCGCACGAAGAGATACACGAACGTCGGCAGTAGGATCGCCCCTGCGACGGTTCCGAGCGTGCCGGCAGCGACGATGCCGCGAATCTGCCACTCGAATTGGGCGGTCTGCGCCGCGGCCAGCGCCGGTACGGCGAGCGCCGTGCGTCCCGCCGTATCGGAGATCGAACCGAGCAGCGGCGCGTAGAACATGTTCGCGAATCGGCTCGCCGTTACGAAGAGGTTGAAGAGCGAGATCGACGTCCCGATGCGTCCGGTCTGCACGCCCGCCAGGCGCGCCGCATACGCGCCGACCTGCACGGCCTGTAAGAACGCATTGAGCACCATCGCGAGCACGAGCTGCGCCGACCAAAACGTATCGAGCCCCCGCGGCGGTGAGAGGAGCGCGACGCGCACGATGCCCGGTGCATCGGCGAAGCTCACGCAGCGCTACGCAACCCGGGCAACGCGGCCGTATCGAGCGGCCCGAGAACGCAGAGTCCGAGCGCTTCCAGCGTGAAAAGTTCGCGCGCGAGCGCGCTCACGTCGTCGTAAGTCACGGCGTCGAAGTGCGTCTCGATCTCTTCGATCGTCGCCTGACGCCCGAGATTCAATTCGCTACGCCCCAAACGCAGCATGCGGCTCGAACTGCTCTCGAGCGAGAGCGTCAAACTGCCCTTGATGTGTTCTTTGGCCAAATTGAGTTCGGCTGCGGTCGGACCGTGCTCGGCCATCGCGACGAGCTGGTCGACGATCACGTCGACGCACTCTTGAACGCTCCCCGGCGACGTCCCGGCGGAAATGCCGAAAAGTCCCGCACCGCGATAGCCCTGTTGGAACGAATAGACGCTATACGCGAGGCCGCGTTTTTCGCGCACTTCCTGAAAGAGCCGACTGGACATCCCGCCGCCGACGATCGTATCGAGCACCGAAAGCGCGTAGCGCCGTTCGTCGCTAACCGCGAGGCCCCGCGTCCCGAGCATCACGTACGCTTGTTCCGTGTCTTTGGTCTGCACGACCGTCGCGGGCGTCAGGCGCGGACGCTCGGGCACGGGGGACGAACACGCGCCCGCGTGTCCTGCGAACGACCGTTCGACGAGGGCGACCATCGCATCGTGATCGACGTTGCCGGCCGCCGCGAAGACGACGGCATTGGGCGCGTAATGCTCGCGCAGATGGTCGCGCAGGTCGTCCGGACGTAAAGCCGAGACCGTCTCGGCGTAGCCGATCGTCGGTTCGCCGAGCTGGGAGCCGCCCCACATCGTGCGCACGAAGAGATCCGCGATGACGTCGTCGGGTGAATCGTCGTACATCCGAATCTCTTCGAGCACGACTTTCTGCTCTTTGGCCAATTCGTCCGGCGCGAAAGTCGAGTGCAAAAACATATCGGCGAGCACGTCGACCGCGAGCGGCACGTGATGGTCGATGACTTTCGCGTAGTAACAGGTCGTTTCTTTATCCGTGAACGCGTTGAGGTTGCCGCCCACGGCGTCCATCGTCTCGGCGATCTCGCGCGCGCTGCGCCGCTCGGTTCCCTTGAAGAGCATGTGCTCGACGAGATGCGAGATGCCACGCAGCTGCGGCCGCTCCGCCGCGCTCCCCACGTCGGCCCACACGCCGAGCGACGCGGAACGAACGTGCGGCATCGCTTCGGTGATGACGCGAATCCCGTTCGCGAGCGTAGATTTCCGGTACAAAAAGCGCTCCTGGCGGCGAGAAAATCAAATTTGACGATTGCATTTCCGAGCCGGTCACCCCTTGCTACACGTTCGCCGGCGCGTGCGCTTGGGCTCCAGCCCATCGTTCGAGTGCGGCGCGTACGTCGTCGAGTCGGACGGGTTTTGCGACGTAGTCGTCCATCCCGGCGGCAAGACAAGCCGCACGATCCTCCGGCCAGCGCGAGAAGGACGATGAGTATGCCGCTGTCGCGCCGAGCGCGAGAGCGGTAATGCCGACCCACCCGACCGTGCGCGGATGCGCCGCAGCCGGCTCCGGCCGCCCGGCGGGTCGGTCAGTGCCGGCACGTTCATATGGAGAGCATCGGTCCGGTCTCGTGGCGCTTTGAGGTTTTCGCCTTACAGCACCGCAATGCGTTTCGCCCGGGCTCTGGCTCGCTAGGGCCCGGCCAGAGTCGCTCGCCACGCCGGCTGCCAATACACATCCTCGGCGCGTCGCACGCGCGCTGCGAACGTGTCGCGCTCGCTGCGCCGCACCGTGACGGCATACACCGTGTACGACGTTGGATGCGCGAGATCGCCCGCGACGACTTCGTGCGCGTAGGTCGGCAACGGCAAGATGACCCACAGGTCGACCTCTTCCACCGGGCTCGCCCCGAACGTCTGCCCGACCAGGTCGACGACCTCGTCCGTGAAGCGCTCTGGGGTCACCGCTGCGTGAAACTTCGCGCCAGAGAGCACGAGCCCGGCGACCCGATGCGGACCAGCCGCGTCGACGCGGATCTTCGTGACTTGCACGGGCCACGCGGTCTTGAAGATCGTCCGGCCGATGCGCGTCGCTTCGGGTATATCGTTGCCGCGCGCCCGCTCGGCTGCGACGATATCGTACATCGAGCCGCCCGCGCGCGCGAGAGCCGGATACGCGATGGCGGCCGCGAGTACGAGACTCGCTCCGCTGCGCCGGAAACTTCGCACGTTAATAACTTTGAGCGAAGTACGCGCGAACGGTCGCGGCCTCGCCGCACGCCACGCACGCCGTTTCGCCGCCCGCAAGCGGCCGCGTGTTACGCGTCGTCGCACCGGTCTCGGCTTTCACGGCGGCTTCGCACGCGGCGCGGCCGCACCACGCGATCTCGCTCATCCCGGCCCGCGTCTTACAGCGCTCCACGAACTCCGCACGATCGCTCACCGCCCGCGTGTGCCTTTCGAGAAACGCGCGCGCCTGCGCGTAGAGGTGCTGCTGGATCTCGTCGAGCAGGGGCGGAATCGCCGCCGCGACCGCGGCGAGCGGCACGGTCGTCTTTCCGCCGGCGTCGCCCTTTTCGATATCGCGGCGCACGAGCGTCGCGACGCCGGCGGCAAGATCTTTGGCACCGATTTCGATGCGCAGCGGCACGCCGCGCATCTCCCAATCCGCGAACTTGTTGCCCGGGCGCAGATCGCGCTCGTCGAGCTTCACGCGCAGCCCCGCGCCCTTGAGCGTCGCATGCAATTCGCGCGCCGCGTCGGCCACGTCGGCAGCGCCCTTACCGAGGATCGGCACGATGACCGCTTCGAGCGGCGCCATCTTCGGTGGAATGCGTAAGCCGCGATCGTCGCCGTGCACCATGATCAAAGCTCCGAGCATCCGCCACGACATGCCCCACGACGTCGTCCACGCGTACTGCACGCTCTGATCCTCGGCGGCGAACGTGATATCGTACGCTTTGGAAAAATTCTGGCCGAGCTCGTGCGAGGTACCCGCCTGTAGCGCGCGGCCGTCGGGCATCAGGGCTTCGATCGAATACGTGTGCGTCGCGCCGGCGAATCGTTCGGTGCTCGACTTTTCGCCTTTGAAGACCGGTACGCCGACGATATCTTCGGCGACTTCGCGATAGATCTCCAGCATCTGTTGCACTTCGGCGGCCGCTTCGCTTTGGGTCGCATGCGCGGTATGCCCTTCCTGCCACAGGAACTCGAGCGTGCGCAAGAACGGACGCGTGCGCTTTTCCCAGCGCATGACGTTGACCCACTGATTGATGAGGATCGGCAGATCGCGATACGATTGCACCCACTCGGCGTACATCGTTCCGATGACGACTTCCGACGTGGGCCGGATCGCGAGGCGCTCGACGAGCTTTTCGTTGCCGCCGTGGGTCACCCAAGCGACTTCCGGCGCGAACCCCTCGACGTGTTCGGCTTCGCGCGCGAGCAGACTCTCGGGAATGAGCAGGGGAAAGTACGCGTTTTCGTGGCCGGTCTCTTTGAAACGCGAGTCGAGCGCCTGCTGGAGGCGCTCCCATAACGCGAAGCCGTACGGGCGCAGGACGACGCAGCCCCGCACCGGCGCGAGCGACACGAGCTCCGCTTTATAGCACACGGCTTGATACCACTCGGAGAGATCGTTCGCTTTGGGCGGAATCTCTTTGACGAGCGGCGTTTTTTCGGGGCGAGCGTCGGACATCACAAACCGCGCTTCTTCGCACCAAAAGAACGCGGTCCTCGGACGAACGCGGCCGCCGGAGGTCGGCCCTCCGACCGCGAACGCGACGGCGTGCCGAAGTTGACGAGGATCTATACGCGAACGGGCGACGATGGAACGACGGGCCTCGTCGGCGGCCAGCGCGTCAAGAAGAATGCGTTACGCATCGAAACCTACGGCAGCGTCGACGAACTTTCGAGTTCGATCGGCCTCGCGCGCACCGCACTGGGCGATATCGTGCGCGCCGGCGGCGACGGTGTCGCCAAAGCCGCGACGCTCGACGCGTGGCTCGCCTGGACGCAAGACACGCTCTTCAATCTCGGCAGCGACCTCGCGACGTTGCCGGCAGATCGCTGGTCCGGCATGCCGCTCGTGACGCCGGCCGATGCCGAAGCGCTCGAACGGGCGATCGATATGTGTCAGCGCGATTTGGAACCGCTGGCGAACTTCATCCATCCGGGCGGCTCGTATCCGGGCGCGTTCCTGCATCAAGCGCGCACTATCGCTCGCCGCGCCGAGCGGCTTCTCGTGACCCTGCAAGGCAACGAGCCGATCTCCGAAGACGCGTTGCGCTACGTCAATCGGCTCTCCGATGCGCTCTTCGTTTGGTCCCGTTGGATCAACGCCGCGCTCGACCGCCCCGAACATCTCTGGAACGCCAAGACCGCACCGCCCGCCTAAGCGATGTTGAATCGGCTGTTCGCTACGACGAGCGTGGAGAGGCTGCGCGAACTCGCCAAGAACCGTACGCTCCGGCGCGCGCTTTCCGCGCGCGATCTCGCCTCGATCGGCCTCGGCACGATGATCGGCGGCGGCATCTTCACGACGATCGGAACGGGCGTCAAGGGCGCGGGTCCCGCCGTGATCGTCTCGTATCTGCTCGCCGGACTGACGTCGTTCTTCGCGGCGCTGTGTTATGCCGAACTCGGCGCGATGGTGCCCGTTTCCGGCAGCGCCTACACGTATGCGTATGCGACGCTCGGCAAACTCGCCGCCTGGATCATCGGCTTCGCGCTGATCTTCGAATACGGCATCAGCGCGGCGCCCGTCGCGCAGCAGTTCTCCGCAGCCATTCAAGACGTACTCAAGAGTGCGGGTCTCGTACTGCCCGCCTGGGCGCAGACCTCGAAGCTCGTCATCGACGGCGCATGGTGGCGGCCGGGTGCGATCGATCTCGCGCACTCCCAAGCCGACGTCGTCGCAGCGGCGTTCGTGATCGGCCTGTCGCTGCTGCTTTCGGTCGGCATCCGCGAATCGGCAACGGCGAACAACATCTTCGTCGTGCTGAAAATTTCGGCGTTGCTGGTCTTCATTTTCGCGGGGCTCTCGCTCTTTCACGCCGCGAACCTCAACGATTTTCACCCGTACGGCTGGGGTAAGCTCGCGCCCTTCGGAGGCACGCTCGAGTCCGCACAGCCCTTCGGCATCATTCCGATCGCCGCGTACGTGTTCTTCAGTTACATCGGCTTCGATACGGCGACGACGACGGCCGAAGAGTGCAAGAACCCGCAACGCGACATCCCGCTCGGCGTCATCGGAGCGCTCGTCATCGGCACGATCATCTATTGCGCGACCGCAATCGTGCTCGTCGGCGCGGTGCCGTGGGCGCACGTGCCGGAAAAAAATCCGCTCGTTTACGCACTCGCGCCGCTGCACGTACCGCTGCTGAGCTGGATTATCACGATGGGCGTGCTCGCCGGAACGACGAGCGTCGCGCTCAGTTCGCTGCTCGGACAAACGCGCATCTTTTACGTCATGGCCCGCGATAACATGCTGCCGCCGATCGTCGCCCGCGTGAACCCGCGCTTCAAGACGCCGGTCGTCACGACGCTCGGCACGGGCGTCATCGTGGCGCTGCTCGCGCTGATCGTGCCGCTCAACCAATTGCTCAATCTGGTCAATATCGGCACGCTCGTCGCCTTCGTCGTCGTCTGCGCGGGCGTGCTGTTCTTACGCCGGCGCAAACCCGATCTGCCGCGCACGTTTCGCGTCCCGTTCGTGCCGCTCTTCCCGATCTTGGGCATCGTCTTCTCGACGTTTCTCGCCGTTTTCGGGCTCTCGCGCACGACGTGGCTCTGGTTCGTCGCGGCGCTGCTGATCGGGCTCGTCTTCTTCTTTTCGTACGGTTTCTGGCGTTCGAACCCCGACGACATCGTACCGATCGCCGATCCGATCGACTATCCCGCGTAAGCGCCCGCCGCGCGCTTAAACGCTAAGGCGTTCGCGAGCCTTTTCGTACATCGCCAAAACGATCTCAAGCGCGCGCATGGGATCGGTCGTCTCGAGACCGCCGATTGCGGTCAAAGTCCGATCCACGATTGCCAGTGCCATCTCGTTCCAGTCGTCGTCGTGCGCATGGGATTCGCCGTTCATCGCGCTCAGGGCGTTTCGTCGAGGGCGTTCGCGTCGAGGGCACCCGAGGTCATGACGTCGATCTTGGCGTGCGACACGTCGTAGCGCACGTTCGTTTTGAACGCGCGCGCGATGACGTTGAGCGAGACCATCGTCCGGCCGCGGACCGCGAAAGGCGCGCTCTTGAGCGCGAGCGCGCGGCCGTTGAGCGTCGCCGCACGGTCGCCGACGTGGAGGCGTAAGGTGTCGTTACCGCGCACGAGTTCGATGAGGCCCGTCTTGGCATCGTAATTCGCGTCGGCGCCGAGCGACTCGGCGACGGCCCGCAGCGGGACGTACGCGCCTTTCGCGGTCGTAACCGGCGGCACGTCCGAAACCATGCGGTGCCCGTCGACCCGTAACGCGGCCGGGTGCGAGAGCGAGCTCAGCACGGCCGCGCAAGCCGAAATGGCAACGGTTGCGCCGATGCTGCGCCGACTAGGAAATCGTGGCGAGAGCTTTGCCATGAGCCGTCTCTCCGACGAAGTCGGGATAGATATCTACGATAACTTTTTCGATCTCCACGCGTAACGCGCCCAAGAGATCCGCCTCCGGGAACGTACCGACGAGTTCGCCCTTCCGATAGATCGCGCCCTTACCCTTGCCGCCGGCGACGCCCACGTCGGCCATCTTGCTCTCACCGGGGCCATTGACTACGCAGCCCATGACGGCAACCTTGACGGGAGCCGTGTACTCCTTAGCGATCGCCTCGACCGAACGCGCGAGTTCGACGACCTCGATATCGGCCCGGCCGCACGACGGGCACGCCGTGATGTCGAAACCTTTCTCGCGAATGCCGAGCGAGCGCAGGATGCCCCAGCAGACGGGAATCTCTTCGATCGGGTCGGCCGCGAGCGAACAGCGCAACGTATCGCCGATCCCTTCGAAGAGCAAGATGCCCATGCCGATGGAACTCTTGATCGTGCCCTCACGAATGAGCCCGGCTTCCGTGATGCCGAGGTGCAGCGCGTAGGGCGTGCCGCGTTCGGCGAGCTTACGATCTGCTAAACGGTACGCGTCGATCGTCATGCGCACGTCGTGCGCCTTGAGGGAGATCGCGATATCGGTATGGCCGAGTTCTTCAAGGATTTCGACGTGGCGTAGCGCCGAGAAAACCATCGCTTCGGCGGTGTGGCCGTACGTCTTTTCGAGATCGGCTGCGAGCGACCCGAGGTTCACGCCGATGCGGATCGGCGTCTTCATGTCTTTGGCAAGGGCGACGACTTCGCGCGTCTTTTTTGGATCCGTGATGTTACCGGGATTGAGGCGCAGCTTCGCGACACCCGCCTCCAGCGCGGCCAGAGCCATCTTATGGTCGAAATGAATGTCCGCGACGATCGGCACGGGAGAGCGCGCGACGATGTGAGGCATGCCGGCCGCGTCCGGTGGATCTTTGACCGTGACCCGCACGACCTCGCAACCCGCCATCGCCAGACCGTAGATCTGCTCGAGCGTCTTCTCGTAATCGGCCGTATCGGTCGTCGTCATCGACTGCACGACGACGGGGTGATCCCCGCCCATCCATACTTTTTTGGCGTCCTTCGACCATGCCGATTTATTCTCGAGCAAAATCGGCTTTGATTGACGGCGCAGGCGGACCATGACCTAGAAAACTCCCTTACCGGTGAGAATGTTAGCAATGTCGCGGTAAGCCACGAACACCATGAGCACCATGAGGACGGCAAACCCCGTCACGTGGACGAGCGCTTCTTTATCGGGCTCGACCGGGCGACCGCGCAGCATCTCGGCGACGATGAAGACCGCCCGCCCGCCGTCGAGGGCCGGAAACGGCAGCAGGTTCAAGACGCCGAGCGCGATCGAAATCATCGCCGCGAGCCCGAGGTACATGCCCCAGCCGAGATCCTGATACGCAGACGCGGCCCGCGACATCCCGATCGGTCCCGAGACGCTGGAGGCGTAACGCGCGGGATGCGAGATCAACTGCGCGTAGCCCGTGAGCTGGCTCACGAGGCCGTTGCGGAACTCCGTCGCGGCAATCGGGATCGCGGCGAGCGGACCGACGCGCTGAAACTCCGGAATGCGCACGAAACCGACGCGGCCGATCGTCTTGCCGCCTTCTTTTACGGCGCGCGGCGTGACCGTCACGGTCTGCGCGACACCGTGGCGCGTGAACGTCACGCGGAGCGGGACGCCCGCCGACGACTTAATCTTTTGGACGAGCTTCTCGCCGCTCGCGTACGCTACGCCGTCGATCGAATCGATTTGGTCGCCGAGCGCGAGCCCGGCCTTGGCGCCGGGAGAATTCGCTTCGACGGGGCCGATTTTCGTACTCGACGCGCTCGATGCGATTCCGAACGTCGTAGCGGCGACGAATAAAATGACGTAGGCGAGGATGAAGTTCGCGATGGGCCCCGCCACGACGATCGAAAGCCGCTGCACGGGCGTTTTGCCCTGAAAGTTATCGGTGGCACGATCTGGTTCGCCGGCCGGAGCCGCTACGCTGACGGCCGGCTGCGCGACCGCGAGGCGTTCGAGAACCGCGACGGTTCCCGGGCTGGCGGCTGCGGCGTACGTCGCCGGAGCCTCGTGGGTGTCGCGAAACTGGCGCTGCTGTTCGGCCTCGCTTGTCTTGCCGTCTTCGCCCTGCATGGCGCAATAGCCGCCGATCGGCAAGAGGTTGATGCGGTAGTTCGTTCCGCTGCGTGGCGATGTCCACTTCAGCAACGTCGGGCCGAAGCCGACCGCGAAATCGTTGACGCGGACGCCGTTGATCCGCGCCAGAATGAAATGGCCGTATTCGTGAAGCACCACGAGTACCGAAAGCATCAGCAAGAAGACGGCGATTTTACCGAGCCCGTCGAGGCTCGGTAGCGCGAAGGCGATGAGGTGATTCGTCGCTAACATACGTTCCTTCTCAGTTCGCCGGGGCCGCGGAGCGGGCCTCGACGGCTTCGCGCGCGAGCGTTCGCGCGCGCCGGTCGGACGCCCGAACGGCGGCCAGCGTCAGGGGTTCTTCGGGAGTTCCGGCGAGCGCGACCCGGACGACATCCGGGATTTCGCCGAATCGGATCTCTCCTCGTACGAACGCAGCCACGGCGATTTCGTTTGCGGCCGACAGCGCCGCCGGCACCGTACCGCCGCGGCGCAGCGCCTCATACGCGAGCCCCAGGCACGGGAAGCGCGCGGGATCGGGCGGCGCGAAGGCGAGGGTCGCGACCGGCGCGTCGGCTGTGGCGCCGAGGGCCGCGAGGGCCGCGCCGCGCTCCCGGTCGTTCAGACGGTCCGGGTAGGCGAGCGCATATCCGATCGGCAAACGCATATCCGGCGAGGCGAGCTGGGCTTTGACGTTGCCGTCGGTAAACACGACGAATCCATGCGCGACCGACGTCCGATGGATCACCACGTCAATCTGGGCGGCGGGCACGCCGAAGAGGTGGCTCGCCTCGATCACCTCGAGCCCCTTGTTCATCAAGGACGCCGAGTCGACGGTATTCTTCGGGCCCATCTGCCACGTCGGGTGGCGCAGCGCGTCGGCGAGCGACGCACCCGCGATCGCTGCGGCATCCCAATCCCAAAACGGGCCGCCCGAGGCCGTGAGGATGATGCTGCCGATCCGGTCTGCCGGTTCCCCGACGAGACATTGAAAGATGGCCGAGTGTTCGGAATCGACCGGCACGATGTCGGCGCCGCTGCGCTTCGCAGCAGCGACGAAGAGTTCGCCCGCCGCCACGATGAGTTCCTTATTGGCGACGGCGATGCGAATGCCGCGTTCGACCGCGGCGAACACCGCATCGAAGGCCACGGCGCCGTCGGTCGCGGCCACGACGACGTCGGCCGAGCTCTCGGCCGCGACGGCGAGCAATCCCGCGTCGCCGGACAGGACGCGCGTCGTCGCGGGAAGCGCCGCTCGCAGCGCCGGCACGTCGGCGGCAGCGGCGCACGACACGATCTCGGGTGAGAAGAGCTTCGCCTGCGCGGCGAGCTCGGCGAAACGCGAGCCCGCAGCGAGCGCCACCACGCGGAACCGCTCGCGGTGCCGCGCGACGACGTCGAGCGTCTGCGTCCCGATCGAGCCGGTCGACCCCAAGAGCGCGATTTTCTTTTGCAGGGCCGTCCTCCGAGCGTTAGTGCGGGATATGACCGGTAACGAAAAGCGCCGCGTAAAACGCGATGCCGCCGAAGATGTACGAATCGAAGCGGTCCAAGATGCCGCCGTGACCCGCCAGAAACGTACCCGCATCTTTAACCAGCGCGTCGCGCTTGAGCGCCGATTCCACGATATCGCCCGCCTGCGCCGCGACGCTGGTCAGCGCGCCGATGATCGCCCCGTCGTACCACGGAATGCGCAGGAAGGGCAGAGCGCCCATGGCGCTCGCGATCGTGATGCTCGCACACAGCCCGCCGATCGCGCCCTCCCACGTTTTCGCAGGCGAGATCGAGGTCAGCGGCGTTTTTCCAAGCGTCGTGCCCACGAGCATCGCGAAAATGTCGGTAAAGGCGATGACGACGATCGCCGCAACGGTATAGGCGATTCCGACGTGCGGCAGGTTGCGCAGCGCGAGAAAATAGGAACCGAGCCACCCGATGTAGAGCACGCCGAAGAGCGTAAAGGCGCTGCGCGCGAAATACTGCTGGCGGTCGCCGACGAGGGCAAAGGCGAGCGACGCGAAGACGGTTGCGGCGAGCATCGCCTTCTCGTAGGTATGCTGCATGCCCAGCGCCGCGAGGACGATATACATGCCGACGGCGAGCGCCGCCACCGGAAAAACCAGCGGCTGACCTTTACGCGCGGTCATGCCGGCGAGTTCGTGCAGCGACCCGAGCGTGATCCCGAGGGTCACGAGGGTGAAGGTCGGGACCGTCACCGTCGATCCGAGGACGACCGCCGCGAGCGCGAGCCCGACCGAGGTGCGCCGCGCCAGTTCGCTCGGCGGCGGCGCTGCGGTGGTCGCCGTCACGACCCTCCGCCCGGCAAACGCGCGCGCTCGCGGTAGGCGGCGATCGCACGCGCGAAATGCTCCCGGTCGAAATCCGGCCAGAAGGTATCGGTCACGTAGATCTCGGCGTCGGCCAGCTGATAGAGCAAGAAGTTCGAAAGGCGCGATTCCCCGCCGGGCCGGATGAGGAGGTCGGGGTCGGGCATGGTGGCGGTCGACAGATACGACGCCACGACGCCCTCGTCGATCGCCTGCGGATCGAGCGTTCCGGCGGAGACATCGCGGGCAACCGCTTCAATCGCCAGCCGTAGTTCCGAGCGTGCGCTATAATTCACCGCGAGGTTGAGTTCGAGTCCGGTATTCGGCGCGGTCTTGGCGACCAAGTCGTCGAGGGCGTCGCTCGACGCGCGCGGCAGGGCGCGATACTGCCCGATAATGCCCACGCGGACGTTATTGCGACGCAATTCTGCGAGTTCGCTCTGCGCGAAGTACACGCAGAGATCGAGCAGGAGCGAAATCTCCGTCGTATCCCGCTTCCAATTTTCCGTCGAAAAGCCGTAGACCGTCAGCATCGGAATGCCGAGATCGCTCGCGGCCCGCGTAACGTGCCGGAGCGCGACGATACCGCGCCGGTGCCCCTCGATACCCGGTAGCCGACGGGCTTTCGCCCAGCGCCGGTTGCCGTCCATGATGATGGCGACGTGCTGCGGAACGGCTCGTGCCGGAGCGATCATCGCGCCGCGACCGGCTCGGGGAAGAGCCGTTCGTAGCCGTCGTAACCCGCCACGATCTCGGTCTCACAGGCGCCTTCGCGAACGCGTAAGACGCGCAACACCCCGAGGCCGAGCGCCGCATACGGCGGCCGCAAGATCGAAAGGCGCGTGCGCCGCTCGCGCAACAGCCCACGCGCCTCAACTTCGCGTAAGAGCGCGAACGACCGTTCCGCGTCGGAATCTTCCATCGCAATCGTCGTACAGTAGCGCCGCCGTAAAACCCTCGTGCTGCGCGTTCCTTCAGCTCGCCGGCGCCAGGCCTGACATGTTCGCCGTCACCGTCAAATCGTCGTATGGGGGCATATCGTCGCGAACTAAAGTCACTTGGTAGACGATCCGATGCACCTGGTACACCGCGGTCGCTTCGTGGCATCGTCGTACCATGTAGCTCGGAGATATTACGGATGATGAAAACACTGCTTCGAGCCGCCGGTCTCGGCGCGCTAATCGCGAGCGTCGTCGGGTGCTCGGGCGGCCACGGCTTTCTCGGTACCGACTACCTGCCAAAAGGCGATATCGCGCTGACCGATGCGTCGACCGGTTCGGCCCTCACGACGTCGGTACAAAAGCCGTTCGTAACGTCGAAATCGGGCTTCACGATCGGCATCGCCGAAACGAATTTTAGCGGTCCGTACACCGTCACGATAACGTCATGGAACAACGGCTTCAACATACCGTGTTTTGCAACGAAGAACGTCGATACGAGCAGCCATATCAATACGGTGCTCTTTACGGCCGTCAACGCCAACCCGCCGACGACGCCTACGACTCAAGCGAATCCGTGCGTCGCCAACGGTCAAGATCTCGAAACGGCCGCTATCACCGACGGCAAGGGTCACACGGTCAACTTCTACTACGTTCTGCAGTAGGGGACCGGGAAGTCGTTCAGACTTCCATGATCTCTTTTTCTTTGCTCGCCACGAGCGTATCGACATCCTTAATGTACTTGTCGGTCACTTTTTGAATGCGCTCGGCCGAGCGTTTGTTGTCGTCTTCCGTGATGGCGCCGTCTTTGAGCAGCGCCTTGAGTTCGTCGACGCTCTTGTGACGCACGTTGCGGACCGCGACCTTGCCGTCTTCGGCCTTCTTTTTGATGACCTTCACGAGATCTTTGCGGCGGTCTTCGGTCGGCTGCGGAATCTGTAGGCGGATGTTGGAGCCGTCGATATTCGGCGTGAGGCCGAGATCGCTCGTCTCGATCGCCTTGCGGATGGCGCCGACCGTGTTGCGATCGAAGGCGGTGATCTGCAAGGTTCGCGCGTCGGGCGTACTCACGCTCGCAACCCCTTTGAGCGGCGTATAACTGCCGTACGCCTCGACTTGCAGGCGGTCCAGAAGCGCGGGGGACGCGCGGCCGGTGCGCACCGACGCGAAGTCGTTCCGCGTCGCATCGAGCGCCTTCTGCATGCGCGACTCCATCGCTTTGAAGACGTCGTCCATCCCACTCATCGAATCAACTCCTTCCGCAGCGCGGCCAGGCGCGCCGGCGTGGTCACGAGCGTCCCGATCTCTTCGCCGAAAACGACGCGCCGGATGTTTCCGGGCACGTTCATATCGAAGACGACGATCGGCACGTCGTTATCCATGCACAGCGTGAGCGCGGTATTGTCCATCACCTCGAGCCCCCGCTGGAGGACTTCGAGATATTCGAGTTTGGTGAAGCGCGTCGCCGTCGCATCTTTCTTGGGATCGGCGCTATAGATGCCGTCCACCTTGGTCGCCTTGAGAATCGCCTGGGCACCGATCTCGACCGCCCGCAACGCCGCCGTCGTATCGGTCGTAAAATACGGGTTGCCGGTGCCCGCGCCGAAGATGACGACGCGGCCCTTTTCCAAATGCCGCAGCGCCCGCCGCCGAATATAGGGTTCGGCGATCTGCTGCATCTGAATCGCCGTCTGAACCCGCGACGCGACGTCGATGCGTTCGAGGGCGTCCTGTAGCGCGAGCGCATTGATCACGGTCGCCAGCATGCCCATGTAATCCGCATTGGCGCGATCCATGCCGCCGGCTTCGTGGGCTTTGCCGCGCCAGATGTTCCCGCCGCCGACGACGACTGCGATCGAGACGCCGAGCCGCGCGACCTCGGCGATCTGTTCTGCCATCCATGCCGTCGTCAGCGCATCGACCGAGCTCTGGGCTCCGGCGAAGGCTTCGCCGGAAATCTTTAACAGAACGCGGTCGAAGGCGGGCAGCTCGCTATTGGCCAAGCGCGAATTTCACGAAGCGGCGGATCTTGATCTTCTCACCGAGCTTGCCGGTCGCTTTGGCGACGAGTTCGCTGATCGTAAGATCGTCGTCCTTGACGAAGGTTTGGTCCTCGAGCACGTGCTCTTCGTACCATTTGTTGAGTTTGCCGTTGATGATCTGATCGATCAGCTTGGCGGGCTTTCCTTCGAGGCCTTTGGCGAGTTCTTCGCGCGCCGCCGCGACGTCGGCTTCGGGGACCTCGTCCCGCGAAACGTATTTTGCCGGAATCGCCGCAACGTGCATCGCGACGTCGCGCACGAGTTCGGCAAACGACTCGTTGCGCGCGACGAAATCGGTCTCGCAGTTGATCTCGACGAGCACGCCGATCTTGCCGCCCACGTGGATGTACGATCCGACCAGACCCTCGTTGGCGGCGCGATCCGCCTTCTTCGCGACCTTGCTCGCGCCTTGGTCGATCAGATTCTTACGCGCGGCGTCGTAGTCGCCCGACGCACCGAGCAGCGCGGCGCGGCAATCGAGCATGCCGGCACCCGTCTCGTCGCGGAGGCGTTTGATTTCGCCCGGGGTTGGCTTGTACGTTATGGCGGAACTCACGGCGGCAAGATGCCTTTCGATTTATGGCGCACTCGAGGAAAAGCGCCGCGCGAACCGCGCGGCGCCATCGGTTGGAGCGCGAGTGAAATTTCGGGACGTTTAGACCGCGGCCTCCTGGGAGGCGGCGGCGACCGGTTCCGGTACCGGGATGTCGGCCGGCATCGGTTCGGGCGCGACGTAATCGTCGTAGTTCGGTTCGTCGTCGAAGCCGCCGCTCTCGACTTCCGTCCGACCCTCGATGATTGCGTCGGCAATCTTCGAAACCATCAGCTTCACGGCGCGGATCGCGTCATCGTTGCCGGGAATCGGGTAGTCGATTTCGTCGGGATCGCAGTTCGTATCGATGACCGCGATAATCGGAATCTTGAGCTTGCGCGCTTCGAGGACCGCGATGCGCTCCTTCTTCGGATCGACGATGAAGACGGCGTCGGGCAGCCGGTGCATATCCTTGATGCCGCCGAGGAAGCGCTGGAGCTTTTCGAGCTCGTCGCTCAGCCGCGAGACTTCTTTCTTCGGAAGCAGGTCGAAACTGCCCTGAGCTCTCATGCCCTCGAGCTCGCGCAAGCGTGCGATGCGCTTCTGAATCGTCGAAAAGTTCGTCAGGGTGCCGCCGAGCCAGCGTTCGTTGACGAAGTAGGTGCCGGCCCGCTCCGCCTCTTCTTTGACGACGTCCTGGGCCTGCTTTTTGGTTCCGACGAAGAGGATGACTTTATTATCGCGCGCCATCGCTTTGACGGCGGCGTAGACCTCGCGCATCATCACGACCGTTTTGGAGAGGTCGATGATGTAGATGCCGTTGCGCTCTTGGAAAATAAAGGGCTTCATCTTGGGGTTCCAGCGACGGGTCTGATGACCGAAGTGGACGCCCGCCTCGAGCAGCGCCTTCATGGAAATAACGGAAGCCATCGGCGGCTTAAACCTTTCTGATCTCCCGTACGCGGCAAATCCGTGCCGCGGGCGTTAAACGAGACCATCGCATCCAGCGTCCGTGCCGGATGAAGTGGGGACAACTGCACGAGTATATCACGCCGTCAAGCGTTGCGGTCAGCCGGCAACGGTGTCCCGCGCAAGAGCCGCGCTGACCTCCGCCCGATGGACCGCCACGCTGCGCGGAGCGCCGACGCCCACGCGGACTTGGTCCCCGTCGACCGAGACGATCACGATGCGGATATCGTCGCCGATCGTGATGACCTGCTTCGGTTTGCGCGTGAGGACGAGCATGGGGCTCCGATATAGACGAGGTGCTGAAGGGATTAGTCCTTCTTCACGAGCCGCATCCAAACCCCCAATAGGAATTGGCTACTACTAAGTCGGGGGGTCAGGCAAATTGAGCCGCGTGCAAGGCCGCATAATGACCGGCTTGCCCGAGCAGTTCGTCGTGCGTTCCGGTCTCGAGCACGCGCCCCGCGTCGATATAGAGAATCTTGTTCGCACGTCGGATCGTCGATAGACGATGGGCGACGATCAAGGTGGTGCGTCCCGGCAGGAGGCGGTCCAGGGCCGCTTCGATCAGACGCTCGGAGTGGCTATCGAGCGCGCTCGTGGCTTCGTCCAGGATGAGGATTCGCGGATCGCGCAGGACGGCGCGTGCGATCGAAATGCGTTGGCGCTGTCCGCCGGAGAGCCGGGTGCCCCGGTCGCCGACGGCGGTGTCGTAGCCGAGGGGCAGGTCGAGCACGAACTCTTCGGCGTTGGCCTCGCGCGCGGCCGCTTCGATTTCGGCGCGCGTCGCATCGAGCCGGCCGTACGCGATATTCTCGGCGATCGTGCCGCTGAAGAGCAGCGCTTCCTGCGGTACGATCGCGATCGCGCCGCGCAGCGCGCGGAGCGAGAAGCTCGCGAGATCCGCCCCATCGAGGGTGATACGGCCGCTTTGCGGTTCGTAGAAGCGCGGCACCAGATTGACGATCGTCGTCTTTCCGGCCCCCGAAGGACCGACCAGTGCGACGACCTCGCCCGCCGCGATCGTCGCCGATAGCTCGTGGAGCACCGCCGCCGCGCCGGGCTTATACGCGAAGGTCACGCCTTCGAACGCCAGCGCGCCCGCAATCGGGCTCCCGGCGCCGCCGCGATCGTCTTCTGCAGGTTCGATCGGCAGATCCAGAATTTCATAAATCCGGGAAGCGCCGACGAGCCCCTTGGAGATGTCGCCGATGAAGGCCGCGAGCCGATTGAGCGGATTGATCGCCAGTACGACGAGCGTCCAGAATTGGAAGATCTGACCGCTGGTCAAGCGGCCGACGATCGCCTCGCGCACCGAGAGCGCCATGATGCCGAGCAACGCCGACGTGATGATCATCGAGACGATCGGCGTCTGCGTCTGTCCGAGCTGGAGCGACTTCATAAAGGCACCGAAGTAACGCTCGTTGCTTTGCGCGAAGCGCTCCACTTCGTACGATTCGCGGCCGAACGCTTTGACGATGCGCTCGCCTTGCAGTACTTCGGTGAGATTCGCCGAGAGATCGGCGACGCGTTCTTGCGCGCGTTTCGTGGCGGCAGAGATCAGCCGCGTAAACGTCGCGACGACGAAATTGACGACCGGCGCAAAAATGAAGAGCACGAGCGAGAGCAGCCAGTCGACGTAGAACATGTACGCGACGGAGCCGACGAGCGTGACGAGCGCGACGAAAAATTGCGGCAGCGAGACGCTCAGCGCGTCCGTCATCAGCGTGAGGTCGTTCGTAAACCGCGCGATGAACTCACCCGGCCGCCACTTATCGAACTCGCCCATCGGCATGCGCATCGTACGGTCGAATAAGCGCACGCGAAGCGAAGCGATGAGGCGCTGACCGCTCCAAGCCGTGAGATAGCTTTGGCCGTAGGTCGCCGCGTTCGCAACCAAATTAACGGTAAAGACGCCGGCCATGACGAGCAGAAGCAGGCCGACGGGATGCTTCGGATTCTCGACGACCCGATCGATAATCAGCGGGAACGCGTTGCTGAACGCCAGCGGCCCGAGCCCCGCGATCACGCCGAGCACGAGAGCGAACGCGAGCCGTGGGTAATACGGCCGCGCTTCGCGCGTGAGGCGAGCGATGACGGCGCGGCGATGCGCTGCGTCGAGCGCGGATGTCTTCAGTATCTCGAAACCTTTCGGGTCGCGGCGCGGTAGGTCGGGCAAACCTGTTCGCCGGAGCATTCGCCGTGGACTGTTACTATCACAATGCCGTGCCTTCCGTCGCCGTCTGCCGCGATTGCACGCAGACGATTTGTGCGACGTGCCGCGACGACGCGGGCATCTGCCCGGGCTGCCGCCTCGAGCGCCGGCTCGATGCCGCCGGCCCCCGCCGCGGGCTCGCGGGCGAACGCGGACCGCAGAACCCGCCCCCGCGCCGCGAAGCGCGCGAGGGCCGGGCACCGGGCCGAGCGGTCGCGACGATCTCGAGCGAGACGCGCGGTTTACTCGCGCTCGGGTATCCGTTGTGGCCGCTGGCGGCGCTGGCCTTGCTCGATCCCAAACGGTCGCGCGCGGTGCGACGTCAGGCGATGCAAGCCCTCGGGCTCAACTTCGGCCTGTTCGGGCTCTGGATCGGCTTGGAAGGGGTCGGTCAGATTCCGCTTTTGGGTTGGTCGGCGTGGCCGCTCTTGGCGGTACTGTTTCCGATCTGGATGGTGGCGACCGTCGTCTACGGTGTGAAGGTTTGGAACGGCGATGAGGTGCGCGTTCCGCTGGTGAGCGATTGGCTCGACGAGCGCGAAGCCCGCCGCGAAGGACACGAAGTTATCGCGTAGTGCCGTTCGCCCGTGAGAACGCGGCGTAGCGCGCGAGGTACGCCCGCGCCGCGCCCGCGTGCTCCACGACGGGCGCCGGATAGCGACGGTCGTCGAATAGCGCGAGCGATAATTGGCGCTGCGCGCTCGCCGGACCGTTTGCCGGAGCGACGTCCGGCAGGCCGGAAAGTTCGGTAACGTACTTTTTCACGTACGTCCCGAGCGGATCGTACGTGCGCAATTGTTTATGCGGATTATAGATGCGCGGAAACTGCGCGAGATCCGCGCCGATGCCCGCGACCCACTGCCAGTTACCGTTTGCGAGGGCCGGCTCGTCCTCGATAAGATCGTCGTCCCACGCGTCGCGGCCGATCCGCCAATCGACGGCGAGATCGAAGCAGAGGAACGACGCTGCGACGAGCCGCGCGCGGGGATGCATCCAGCCCGTCGCGCGAAGTTCGCGCATCCCGGCGTCGACGAGCGGATACCCCGTCCGTCCCGCGCGCCACGCTGCGAGCGCCGGATGGTCGGTCCCCAATGCGAAACCGTCCATGCGGGCCTGCAGTCCGCGGTCCGGCGCGTCTTCGTAAAACCACGCCAACTGCAAGAAAAAATCGCGTCGCGCGAGCGCGCGTGCGAAAGCCCCGAGGGCCAGCCGTTCTTCGGTCAGCAAGAACGGATCGCGCGCGCGTTCGTCGACGCGCGCGAGCACGGTGCGCGCCGCGATGACCCCGAACGATAAGGCCGCAGAGATCCGCGCCGTCGGCGCACCGCCGGGAACGTCGCGCGCGCTCGCATACTGCAACACGGGCCCGCCGAGGAACGCATCGAGCCCGGCTACCGCCGCGCGTTCCGACGGCGCTTCCGTACCGGCGCTCGCGACGGCCGGTGCGGCGAGCGCCGGAAGCGGGTCCGAGTAGAGCGACGCGCGCGCGAAGGCGATGCGCGCAGCGACGGGCCGGCGCGGCTGCGTCGCCCAGGTCGTCACGAACGGCACGAGCGCGCGGTAGCCGTGCCCGCGAGCCGAACGCGCGGCGGCGGTCTCTTCGGGGGCCACGGCCGGGGCGTCGTGCACGACGGCGACTGCAAAGCCGCGCGCTTCGAGGGCGCTGCGCCGTGCGCGTTGCCGGGCAAGCGTCGCGGCATCGTACGCGCTGGCCCACGTGACCGTCGTCGCGCCGGCGTCGGTCGCAAGCCGTGCGATCCCATCGGGCGATGCGTCGCTGCGCACGATGAGGCGCGCGCCGCGCGTCTCGAGAGCGCCGGCCAGAGACGAAACCGCGCCGCAATAATACGCGGCGCGGCGGGGATTGCGGTCGGCTCGCTCGAGCAGTTCTGCCTCGACTAGATGTGCCGGAACCACGTCGCCGAAGCGAGCGGCTTCCGCGAGCCCCGCATTATCGTCCAGACGCAAATCGCGTCCGAAAAGATGGAGGCTGCGCGGCGTCTTAGAGGCCTTCGACGTACGCAGCGACGTCAGCGACGTCGCTTTCACTCAGCGGTGCCGGATAGAGCTTGGGCATCGGCGGCTGCGGATTTTTAATCCACGCGATCGCGGCGCTGGTGTCTTTGCGTCCCTTCTCGCCTTTGAGGCTCGGCCCGATCCCGCCGCCGGCACCGCCGGCGCCGTGGCAGCTCGAGCAATTCTGGCCGAAGATCGCCATGCCGTGCTTCGAATCGCCGGCGGCAACTTTCTCGCCGGCCACGGGCTTGAGGCCCGAGTCACCGGAATCGGTGATCGGACCTTTCGCGGTAGCCGTCGACGAATCGGCCGATCCGCTCTTCGAACAACCGGTCGCGAGCGCTGCAACGAGCGCGAGCCCGGCGAAAACGGAAGCGTAACGTTTCAAAAGTCGACTTCTCCTGACGAATGGGATGGCGGTATCGTTTTCATACCCTTCGCTCACGTCCCCTCCGGCGTGTATCTGCGAGCAGGTTGCCCGCCGTCCCGTGCCAAGGATGGCGGCTATGAAACGACCGCAGCCAAGTTCGGAAGGGCCGACGCCGTTCGTACGGCGTGCGGTGCTCTGGCTCGTCTGGGCCGAACGCGTCGTCTTCTTCGCAATCGGCGTGTTGCTGTTTCTCGCCGCGATCGCGCTGCTCAAAGATAGCGCGGTCGTTCTTCTAAAAATGTATGTCGGCGGGGGTCTTCCGGCAACGGCATACGGCTCGCAATTTCTCGACGTGGTGTTACTGGTCTTGATGATCGTCGAGCTCGCCTACACCGTTATCCTATCGCTGCGCGGATCGGTACTGCTGGCGGAACCGTTTCTCATCGTCGGGCTCATCGCGGTCATCCGCCGCATGCTCGTCATCACCGTCGACGAAGTCGGCGGCCACGGGTCGCCCGTGGCCAACAATATTCCGGAGCTCGCGATCCTCATGGGTATCGTACTCGTCTTCGTTGGATCGATCGTGATCTTGCGGCACCAACCCAAGACCGAAACCGAGTTCCGTGACGGAGACCCGCTCGAGGGACCGGCGTAGCCCGAACGTCAACCGCCGATTTCCGAAAATGCCCGCATTCGGCTGCCGGCTTCTCCCAGCTGCAGATGGTGGCGCTCCGGCTTGATCAACATGCCCCCTCGGAAGAGGCCGGCGAGTTCGTCGGACGTCGCGCCGGCGCGGACTGCCGTGCGCAGGTCGATCTCGTGGTCCCCGAAGAGACAGAGCCGCAGCCGGCCGTCCGCGGTCAAGCGAACGCGGTTACACGTCTCGCAGTAATCGTGCGAGAGCGGACTGATCACGCCGACCGCACCGCGCGCGCCGGGATACGCGAAATAGCGCGCCGGACCGTTACCGCCGGGGCCCGCCGTCGGCAGCAGCGTGCCCTGCGCGGCGATGCGCTCGAGCATGTCCGTCGCAGAAAGATACGCCTCGCGCTGCACGGCCGCGTTCTCGACCACGGGCATCATTTCGATGAAGCGCACGAACACGGCGCGGTCGCGCGTGAGGTTCGCAAAGTCGCTCAGTTCGTCGTCGTTCTGGTCGCGCATCACGACGCAATTGATCTTCAGCGGCGCGAGTCCGGCGGCGAGTGCCGCATCGATACCCGCGAGGACCCGCTCGAGCCCCGGACGGCGCGCGATCGCGACGAAGCGATCGGCGCGCAGCGTATCGAGGGAAATATTGACGCGGCGCAGCCCGGCGGCGACCAGTTCGTCGCATTGCTCCGCGAGCAACAGGCCGTTGGTTGAGAGCGCGATATCGTCGATTCCCTCGATCGCCGCGAGTCGCCGCACGAGTGAAGCGAGATCGCGCCGCACGAGCGGCTCCCCACCGGTCAGACGGATGCTGCGCACGCCGACGGAGGCGGCGGCCACGACGACGCGTTCGATCTCTTCGAAGGACAGGATCTCCGCTTTCGCGATCCAGGGCAGCCCGGCTTCGGGCATGCAGTACGTACAGCGCAGATTGCAACGGTCGGTCACCGAGATGCGCAAATACGTGATCGGCCGCGCGAACGCATCGGCGAGTGGGGCCGCCGGGGCCCGCCCGATGAGGTCGATCGTGTCGCTGACCATCTGCGGTGCTTCGCACTGCAGCGGCGTTACTCCGCTGCTCCGCTACTTCTCCGCAAAGACCGTATCGTCGATCGCGACGTTGAGTTTGTAGTTTTTGAAGTTCGACGTCACGTCCGCTTTGTACGACGGCAGGTCGACGTGGCCGATCTGCTTCTCGACGAGATACGCGCCCGACACCGACGTAAATTGCTGATCGAACGACACGAAGCCGCCGTCTTTGTACGTCCACGTATAGCTTTTGATTGTAGCGCTGCCGTCGTCCACGCGGACGTCGAGATGCTCGACGCGGCCGTTTCTCTTCGGGACCAAACGAAAGAGCGTCGAGCCGTTTTGATCGCCGACGATGGCGACTTGATACAGGGCCAACCAGCGGCCGGGCGGATCGACTTTCGGATAGACTTTTTTGAATTGCGACGCGAGCGCCGGAACCGTATCGAAGACGACCGCCTCGCGATCGGGCCGCTTATAATAAACGTTGCCGTCGAGCGATGGGCTGATATACGGAAACGTCTTGAGCGCGACATCGAGATGCACGTCCGCGCGATACGATTTGACGTCCGCGTTGAGCGCGACCATCCGCTTGTAGAGCGCGTTCTGCGCGTCGAGCGGAACGGTCGTCTGTTGCGCATCCGCACGGCCGCTCGCCTCGAATCCCGCCGCGCACAGGGCGAAGCCGGCGAGCATTCTGAGTGATGGAATCTTCACGGCGTCTCAACGCCCCGCGCGAAGGAAAGGTTTCCAGGGCGCCTGCGCCTCGCCAATTTCCGCACGCACGCCCTCGTCGCATTCGCACGCGGCTCGAGCGGCGAGTACCGCGAGCGCCCGCGGCGAGCCGATGCGTCCGAGCGCCCAAGCGGCGTGTCCCCGCACCATCGGGTGGGGATCCGAGGCAAGAGCGACGGCGAGCGCCGGCACGCTTGCCCGGTCGAGCGCATTGCCGAGGGCGACCGCCGCATTGCGGCGCAACACGGCCGCGCCGCGCCACCCCATCGCGGTCGCGCGATAACGCCGCTTATAAACCCCGCTGCGCAGCGCGAGCAAACCCACGAGCGACGGCGCCGCGCCGTCGTCGTCGAGCGGCGCAAACTCGGCGCCCGCGACCGCGCGCGCGCGCTGGGTCGGCGGACACGCCGTTTGGCAAAGATCGCAGCCCCATACCCAGTCGCCGAGCGCCACGCGCAAGGCCCGCGGGATGCCGTCCGTGCGCTGCGTGAGATCGCTGATGCAGCGCGTGGCGTCGATCGTGTAGTCGCCGCGCAGCGCGCCCGTCGGACAGGCCGTAACGCAGCGCGCGCACGTACCGCACGTCTTGCGCAGCGGCGCGTCCGGGGGCAGCGCGAGCGTCGTCACGATCTCGCCGAGAAAGACGAACGAGCCGAGCGCCGGTGCGATCAGATTCGTATGCTTGCCGATCCAGCCGAGGCCCGCGCGCGCCGCAAACGCGCGCTCGGCGAGCGGTGCGGTATCGCAGACGATGCGCGTCGCAGCACCGCCCGCCGCGTCGTCGATCTCGCGCGCGATACGCTCGAGGATCGCGCGCACGCGAACGTGATAATCGGCCGACCACGCGTAATTCGAAACGCGGCCGTGCAGCGGCGGACGCCGCTGCGGCGCGCGCGTCGCATACGACACTGCGACGCACACGACGCTGCGGGCGCCGGGTAAGAGCGCGGCCGGATCGCTCGCTCGCGCGGCATACGCGGCATCGTAGCCCCACGTTTGTAGATCGCCACGCCCGAAGGAAGCGGCGAGCCGCTCGAACGTTTCGGTCGAGCGGCTCGCATCCGCCACCGCGACGGCCGTCGCGCCGGCTTCGCGCGCGACGCGCCGAAGCGCAATCACGAGCTGCGTGCCGTCGATGAGCGGCGTGGCGCTCAAAACGCCTCGAACTCACCCGAACGCGCGGCGTACGCGAGCAGCCCGTCGCGTAAGTGATGGATGCGCCGCAAACCCGCATCGTGCAGCCGTTCGGCGGCCCAACGCGAGCGCGCGCCGATGCGGCATGCGACCACATACGTAACGGTGACATCGAGTTCGTGCATGCGCGCCTCGAGCACCGAAGCGGGAATTGCGAGCGCGCGAGCGGGAGCGCCCAAGACGGCCTCGTGAGGCTCGCGCACGTCGAGGACCCGCGCCGCCGGGTGGGCTGCCAAAAAATCGTCGAGATCGGCGCTCTCGATTTCCGGCACGCGGGCGGCCGCCGCCGCCTCGCGCACGGGCTCCGTCACGTCGTCGATCGTGCGCGACGCACCGTGCAGCGCGCAGTGCGGGTCGACGTCGATGGCAACTTCGTGCGTCCGCGCGGAAAGTGCGTCGACGAGCAACAAGCGCCCGATCAGCGGCGTGCCGATTCCGAGGGTCACTTTGAGGGCTTCGTTCGCTTGCCACGTACCGATCAAACCGGCGAGCACGCCGAGCACGCCGCCCTCGGCGCACGACGGCACGCTGCCTTCGGGCGGCGCTTCGGGGAAGAGACAGCGATAGCACGGTCCGCCGGGAGCGAAGACGCTCACTTGGCCATCGAAGCGGAAGATCGAGCCGTAGACGTCGGGCTTACCTTCGAGCCGGCATGCGTCGTTGATGAGGTAGCGTGCGCCGAACGTATCGGTCGCGTCGACGACGACGTCGTACAGCCGCACCAGTGCCCTGGCGTTGGACGCAGCGAATCGCAGCGCGATCGAATCGACGGCGACCAGCGGATTGAGCGCCGCGACGCGCTCCGCGACGACGTCGACTTTCCGTCGCCCGATATCGCTCGTCGCGTAGATGACTTGGCGCTGGAGATTCGTGAGATCGACCGTATCGTCATCGACGATGCCGAGCCGGCCGACGCCGGCCGCGGCGAGATACTGCACGACGGGGACGCCGAGACCGCCCGCACCGATCACGAGCACGCGCGCGCGCGCCAGCCGCTCTTGGCCCTCGAGTCCGACTTCGGGAATGAGCAGATGGCGGCTATAACGGCGCAGGTCGCGCCGGCCCGCCAGGGTCACCATCGTGGTTGCGCGGTCATCGCGGGTGACGTTCGCCGAGCCACGCCGAGACCGCTGCCCGCGCGTTTTCACCCGCCGAGGTGTGGTCGCTCGCGATCGTAACGAAGGTTTTGGGCTCGGGGGCGCGGGCGAAGAGTTCCGCCGCACTCGCCGCCGCGACCATGCCGTCGCGCTCCGCCGCAACGTAGAGCACCGGGCGCCCCGCGAGGCCCGCGAGAGCCGCATCGAGCACCGCTTCGGTTTGCGTGACGATCTCGGGCAAGGTCAGCCCGTCCACGTACGACGCGCGCAGATCGACCGCCCCGCGCAGCGCCATCGTCGTAAGCGCGCTCGGGCGGCCGTAGCCCGTCGCGATGGAGATCGCGCCGGCAAGCACGGGATCGGCGGCACACGCGCGCAGCGCCGTCGTCGCGCCCATGCTGTGGCCGACCGTGTAGATCGCATCGCCCGTAGCGGAGGTCCGGACGTAACGCACGGCCGCTGCAAGCGTATCGGTGAGATCGTCGATGGAACGTAAGACACCGCCGCTCGCACCGAGCTTATGGCCCGGAAAATCCACGCTGACGACGCGATATCCGTGGCTTGCGAGAAATCCGCAGAGCACGTCGAGATTGTGTTTCGAACTCGAGTACCCATGACCGACGACGAGCGTGACGCCGCGTGGGCGGCGCGGTGCGTAATCGAGCGCGGCAATGTCGCCGCCCGCCACCGTCGGCAAACGGACGAGGGCGATCACTCGGCTGCCCGGGCATTTTCCCGCCAGAGCGCGTCGCCGTCACGATAGTGTTCTTTCTTCCAGATCGGGACGCGTTTTTTAAGTTCGTCGATCGCGTATTCGCACGCATCGAATGCCGTCGCGCGGTGCATCGAGGCGACCGCGATCGCGACCGCAGCTTCGCCGAGCGCGAGGGAACCGATGCGGTGGACGATCGCGACGCGCGCCACGCCGAACTTCGTCGACGCTTCGGTACCGATCGCGCGCATCGCTTCGAGCGCGAGCGCCGGATGCGCCTCGTACGACAGCCCGGTCACGGCTCGGCCGTCGTCGCTGCGCTCGCGAACGTAGCCGACGAACGTCACGAGGCCGCCCATCGCCTCGCTACGTACCGCACGTTCAAGGGCGGCGACGTCGAGCGGCGACTCCGAAATATCGTACAGCATCAGCCGCCGCCGAAGGGCGGCAAGAGCGCGAGCTCGTCGCGTTCGCGCAGCGGCGTGCCGGCGTCGATCAGCGTGCCGCCGCGCGCCAAGCGCGTCGAGCGCGCTAACGCGGCGAGCTCCGGGAATTCGCGCGCGAGCGCCGCCCAGAGGTCGCCGGCCGTCGTATCCGCCGGCACGTCGCGCTCGAGCGTAGCCGCACCCACGATCTCGCGGATGCGCGCGAACGCCAGCACGACGATCGTCATACGGCGCTTTAGTAATCGCCGAGGTCGGCCGTGTAACCGCGTTCGCGCAGCCACGTCCGCGACTCGTCGTGCAGGCCGAGCAGATCGATGCGATTGCACGTCATCTTATGGAGCATGACCTCCCAAAAGTGTTGCGGTTGCTCGTATACATCGTCGGGAATCTGGTTGTTCTCGCGTGAAAACTCGCGCAACGCTTCCCAGTCGCGAACGGCGAGCACCCCGCGGAGTTTCGATTCGTATTCGGGGGTCGGCACACCGCTATCGGCTATCATGCGGGACGTTGCTGCTGCTGCGCGAGCGTGACGAAACGTTCGATCGCGAGGGCGACGCCGTCTTCGGCGTTGCTCGCGGTAACGAAGCGAACGCTTTCCTTGACTTCGGGCAACGCATTGCCCATCGCGACGCCGACACCGGCCCAGCGCAGCATCGGCACGTCGTTGCGCGAATCGCCGACCGCGAGCACGCGCTCGGGCACGATTTGAAAGTCGGCACAGAGCTGTTTGAGCGCGCTCTTCTTACTGGCGTCGCGGTGCAGCACCGCACACTCGTAAAAATCGCCCCACGTCTCGTACCGGAAACTCAGCGGCCAGTCGCCGAATTCGCGCTGCATCGCGCGGACCGAATCGCGGCCGAGAAAGCGCAGAAACGTCGGCGCCTGGTGCAGCACGTCGGTAAAGGTCTTCGCTTCCCGCCACGCGGGCCCGGTCATGTCGTCCATGAACAGATGCGAGCCTTCGAGCCGCCAGAAAAACTCCTCGGAGTACACCGCGAGCGCCAGGCCGTTGGCTTCGGCGAATTCGATCATGGGCTTCGCGTACTGCAAGGGTACGGGACGATGTTCGAGCGTGCGGTTGGCGCCGAAATCTTTGGTCAGTGCGCCGTGACAGCAGATGACGGGCAAATTGAGGCCGAGTTCGCGCGAGATGCGGATCGGGAGATCGGTACCGCGCCCGGTGACTAGCACGACGCGCACGCCACTCTCGAGCGAGCGGCGAATCGCAGCGCGATTGCGATCGGAGATGTGTTCGTCGGGCGCGAGTAGCGTGCCGTCGAGATCGAGAGCGATGAGATCTATACGCATAGGGCGACCCGCCATGTTATGGGTCGAAAAGCCCGCTCCTGTACCGAGCGGGCACAAAGCGAAACGTCGGCACGCCGCCGGGCGTTATGCGGACATCATGCGAATTTCGCTTGCGAGTTCGGCCCTCGCCACGGGTCTGGTCGCCTTTGCCGGGACGGCGCTCCCGGCGTCGGCCGCGAGCGGCTGCTCGAGCGACGTCTTCCTCGTCAAAGGGACGTCGCTTGCCGTAGAACTCTGCGCGCCCCCCGCCGCGCCGCGCACCGGCGGAAAAAATCCCGTTACGATCGTCGAGACGCTCGCGGCCAAAGGTCAGCCGTCGCTCACGCGCAAGGTCGCCTTCGACGCGGCTCTCGGCGACGAAACCTCCCGCACGATCGACGACGCGCCGCTCCAGACGCTCGGAATCGCAGGTACGCTGCATATGACGATCGCGTACAAAAGCGGTGCCGTCCGCCTCGAGCACGCGTTGCTGGTCCCCGGAGCCATCGCTCTAAAATAGCGCGGCGGCCGCAACCGTGGGCGTGCGCCGGGTTTTGAGGGGGTTCATGAGACGCCGCTACATTGCGTTCTCGAGCGCGAAATTGCTCGAGTGTCGACCCACTTCGGCGTTACGCGCGAAGAACACGGGGTAGACAGAACCGCAATGGGCTGTACCGCGCTCGATCCGGCGATGACTGCCCGCGATCAAGCATTGTTTTTAAACGACAAGATGCCGGCCGGACTCTTCGGCGGCGTCGGCGTCGAGCAAAGCCGAGTCGCCTGGCGACTTTCCCCCGAGCCTTTCTGGCTCTCGCCGCAGACCTACGCGGCGATCGAGCGTCTGGGGCCCGACCTCTTTCAGTTCTTCCGCGTACTCGCCAGCCTCTACCAGCGCAGCGTCCGCGGCACCATCCCATCGTTCGTCGCCGAGTATCTCGATATCGGGAAGCCGGAGAGTATCGTCAAGCTCGGCCGCCAGAATCGCTTCAAAAGCGAAATCCCGGGTGTGATCCGGCCCGACCTGATTTTGATTGAAGGCGGTTTCATCGCCGCGGAACTCGATAGCGTCCCGGGGGGCATGGGCTTTGTGGGCGCGATGGCGTCGGCATACTGTCAGCTCGGCTACGATACGATCGGCGATATGGACGGCATGCCCGCCGGTCTCGCCGCGATGCTGGCCGCCACGTCGGGCAAAGAACATCCGACCACCGCGATGGTCGTCTCGCAAGAAGCCGACGATTATCGCGCCGAGTTGATGTGGCTAGCGGGCACGATGAACGAGCGCCGCCTCGGCGAGACGTACGTTTGCCGGCCAGAAGATATCGTCTTTACCGAAGAAGCGCTCTTCGTTCGCCTCGCCGATGGCGAAGAGAAAAAGCTTGACGTTCTCTATCGCAATTTCGAGCTGTTCGATCTGCTCAACGTCCCCAAGCAAGATCTGATGCTGTACGCGGCACGGCACAATCGCGTCAAGATGACGCCGCCGCCCAAAGCGCATCTCGAAGAGAAGCTCGCCTTCGCGTTGCTGCACCATCCGGCGCTCGCGAAGATTTGGAACGCCGAGCTCGGCGAGGCGTACGAGCGCCTGCGCGCGATCTTTCCCGCTACCTGGATTCTCGATCCGCGCCCGTTGCCGCCGCAGGCGACGATCTCCGGCCTCAGCGCGGCGGGCGAACCGGTGCGGGATTGGCAACAGCTCGTGGCGCTGGGCAAGAGCGAACGCGATTACGTCGTGAAGCCGTCGGGGTATTCCGAGCTCGCGTGGGGGTCGCGCGGCGTTAAAGTCGCAAACGATCTCACCAAGGACGATTGGCAACAGGCGCTCGACGAGGCGCTCGCGTCGTACCCGAAAACGCCGTATATTCTCCAGCGCTTCCATAAGGGGAAGCGCGTGCGCGTCCCGTACTTCGACCGCAAGGCGGACGACATCGCGACGCTCGACGGCCGCGTTCGTTTATGTCCGTACTATTATGTCGTCGGCGACGGCGTAAAGCTGGGCGGAATCCTCGCAACGATCGCGCCCGCGGATAAGCGCCTGATCCACGGCATGTCCGACGCCGTGATGTCACCCTGCGGCGTGCGCGAAGGCGGCTACTAACCGCTCGAGCTTACGCCGTTCCGAGCATCTCCTTGGTATGCCAGGCCACGTTCTGGGCCCGGTCGCCGACGCGCTCCAAATTGGCCAGCACGAAGAGCATGATGGCACCCGAGCGCACCATACCGGAATCGGCCTGCATCTCTTCTTGCAGCGCTTCGATGCCGCGGACGTAGAGATCGTCGACCTCGTCGTCGCGCGCGATCACGGCTTCGGCGATCGCCACGTCGCGTTCCGTATACGCCCGCATGACCAGGCGCAGCATCTCCGTCGCGATGGCCGCGATCCGGCCGATCTCGACGCGCGCCGGACGGATCGCGACGTCGGAGAGCTTGATCGAATGTTTGGAGATCTCGACGGCGTAATCGCCGATGCGCTCGAGGTCCGTCACGATTTCCAGCATCGCCGCGACCTGGCGTAATTCGCCCGCGACGGGCTGCTGGCGCCAGATCAGCTCGATGCAGCTCTGTTCGACGCGACGGCGCAGGGCATCGACGTCGTCGTCGCCCGCCACCACGCGCGCCGCGAGCGTCGTATCGCGCTTTTCGAGCGAATTGACCGCGGCGACGACCGCGTCGCCGACGAGCGCGCCGAGACGCACGACGTCGAGTCGAGCCGCTTCCAACGCTTCGTGATAAGCCGTACGCATGGCGTTCATGTCCACCCTCTCCACGCACGGACGAGGGAATCCGCGCGCCTATTTGCTTAGCAGTATACCACGGAGCGAGGGCGTCACACGGTTCGCTTGGAAAGCGCCCGCGTGACTTACACTACCATTACCGTCGAAAACGCGGGCGGCGTCGCGACCGTTACGCTCGCCCGTCCCAAAGTCCTTAACGCACTTAATGTCTTAATGCTGCGGGAGTTGCACGACGCCTTCGATGCGCTCGAACGTGACACCGAGGCGCGCGTCGTGATCCTGACGGGCACGGGCGAGCGCGCGTTCGCCGCGGGCGCCGACATCGGGGAACTTCACGCCCTCGCGAGCGCCGTCGACGGTGCAGCGTTGGCGCGCAACGGGCAAGCGCTGACGTTGCAAATCGAGCGGATGCGTACGCCCGTCATCGCGGCCGTCAACGGCTTCGCTCTCGGCGGCGGCTGCGAACTCGCGATGGCCTGCGACTTCCGCATCGCTAGCGACACCGCGCGCTTCGGCCAGCCCGAAGTGAATCTCGGGTTGCTGCCGGGCTACGGGGGCACGCAACGCACGGCGCGATTGCTCGGTCGCGGCATGGCGATGTATCTGTGTCTCTCCGGTGAGACGATCGACGCGCACGAAGCGCTGCGGATCGGCTTAGTGCAACGCGTCGTGCCGGCCGCGGACCTGCTCGCCGAATGCCGGCGTATCGCCGAGGTCGTCGTCGCCAAAGCGCCGCTCGCGGTCGCCGCGACGAAACGGGCGATCGACGACGGCATCGCGCTCTCCACCGAGGCGGGTCTGGAGATCGAAGCGCTACATTTCGGAACGCTCGTCGACACCGCCGACTTCGCGGAAGGCACGCAAGCGTTTCTCGCCAAGCGGGCCGCCGCGTTCACCGGCAAGTAATACCCGCACGGTCCGTGCCGCCTTGTGGAGAAGGCGGCCGGTGCCTCGCATCCAACAACGTGCGCCATGGGTAGTTCCCGCGTGCCGGCGATAACGCTCGATAGCCGAACGCTTCCGAATACCAATCGGAACGTCATTATTTTAGAAGCGTTCGATAAACTACAGCTCGGCAGCATTCTCGAACTGCCCGAGGAGAGCGACCCGCGCGCGCTGCGCAACGAGTTCTTGCAGCACCGTCCGGGACGCTTCTCGTGGGACGCCCGCAACATGGGCTCCGGTCGCTGGACGATCCGCATCGAGCGCATCGACGATCACGCCGACGTCGCGACCTTCCTCTCACATTGCACGCCGTTTGCGAATGCGAAAGCGGCGACCGTACGCGATCTCGCCGCGACGGCGACGGAACGCAATTATAAATCTTCCGAGACGATCTACGACGAAGGCGAGATGTGGCCGTACCTCGCCTTCGTGCGCACCGGCAAAGTGGTCTACACCCTGCTCTCACCCGACGGCAAAACGCACGCGCTCGGGGAACGGCTACCGCTCGATCCGCTCAACGAGACGGGCACCTTCGACGGCGGCGGCTCCACGACGCGGGCTGAGGCGCTAACCGACTGCAGCCTCGTGCTGCTGCCCACGGAAGCCGTCTTACACGCGAGCCGCACCGATGCCGAACTCGCCATCGGATTTCTCACCGACGCATCGCAGGCGCGCCGCCGCTCGATCGATACGATCGCCGATCTCGCCTTCGCGCACGTGCTGCAGCGCGTTGCCAAATTCTTACTCTCGTACGCGCCGGCGACGACCGGCATGGCGCGCGGGCTCTCCGGCATCGAAAATCTCTCGCAAGCGCAGATCGCCGCCGCAGCGGGTACCGTTCGCGACATGGCGGCTCGCGCGTTGCTGCGGCTCAAAAACGCGTCGGCGGTGGAACTGGATCGCGGCCGCGTCCGGGCACTCGATCGCGAACGTTTGGAAGCCTTCGCGCATAACGTCCAAGCGCCGCCGGTGTAACGCTCGGTACGTTTAACCGCCGATCGCTCGTAACGCATCTGCGAAGTTCGCGACGGGAACGATGCGAACGTCGCGTTCGCCCGAAATCTCCCCGTAGTTCGCCACCGGAACGAGAAAAACTCGCGCGCCGGCCCGCTTCGCCGCGATGAGTTTCTGCGGCGTTCCTTCGATACGCCCGACGCGTCCGTCGGGTGCGAGCGTGCCGGTTCCGGCAACGGCATCGCCGGCCGGCCCGCCGTGCAGCGCGGCGTAGATCTGCAGCGCGAACATCAATCCGCCGCTGGAACCCGAGATATCGCCGAGGTCGAAGCGCACCGGAACCGGCAGCTTTGCGGCGACGTCGCGCTCGCGAATGAAAATCCCTAAGCGCGCCGGGCCTGCGCTCGCAATCGTCGGCACGACGACCTCTCGGGGCACGCCGTCGCGGCCGATGGTCAAGCGCACGGCCGCGCCTGGCGCCAACGGACGGACCGCGCGGGCCACATCGTCGAATCCGCGCACCGCCCGCCCACCGATGCGCAGTATGCGATCGCCGCTGCGCAAGATGCCCCGGGCGCGAGAGGCGGCGGCAAAATCCCCGACGATGAAGCGCGGGGGCGCTACGTCGATGCGGTACCCGGCCGCCCGTTCCGCCACGACTGCCGCAACGTTCTGACTATCGTCCATCGCATCGACGAGCATGCGATCGTGACTTCGCGCATTCTGCCGAGCCGGTAGGACCGTCTCGCGCCGCACGACCCGCGTGCCGGGTAATAGACGGCCCGCGAGTAGCAAGACGGACGCGCGCGCGATCGTGACGTCGGTGAGGTAGTAGCGCCGCGCCGGTGCGCGATGCGCGCGTACGGTAATCCGGCCGGCGAGTTCGACGGCGCTTCCCGGCGCGATGAGATAGTACGATGTTGGAACGATCGACATGCCGGCAAGCACGGCGAGCACGACGATCGTCCAGAGCGCGGCCGCGTTACGCCGGCCGGTCATTCGGCTTAGCGATGTACCTCGAGCGCCGAGAGTGGATCGGTGCCGACCTGCGCGTCGAAAGCGGCTCGCTTCGATCTGGCGGCAGCATCTGCGATCGGCTGCGGTGCGGGAGCTGCCGCGGCGGTTTGCATATGCGGGATCAGCGCTTCTTGACCGGCTTTTACCGAGCCCAGTGCCGTCGCTAGCCGGCTCTCGAGGTCGGAGAGCACGTGACCCGCGTACGTGTCGGCGCCGGCACGAATCCGGCGCGCCTTCTCTTCCGCTTCACGCAACACGATCTCGGCCGTGGTGCGAGCCTGCTTGACGACATCTTGCTGCTCGACCAGCTCGTTTTTCTGCGCGACCGCTTCGGTGACGATCTGCTGCGCTTTTTCCTGCGCGTCGCGGATCACGCGATCCTTATTGGTCGCGATGACCTTCGCGCGGCCCACCTCTTCGGGTAACGTCGAGCGCATCTTCTCGATATATTCCACGAGACGCTCCTCACTGAGGATCCGATGGCCGAACGGCAGCCACGTTCCTTCGCGGACGTAGCCTTCCAGTTTATCGATGACGCGATAGATCGACAAATCATTTCCTTCCGTGAGCGAGGCGTTTTTGTTGCATGCATTCCAGGACGACCGCCGGGACGTACTTCGCGATATCGCCGCCCTGGAGAAACACTTCTTTGATGAGGCTCGAGCTGACGAACGAATAGCTCGAGTCGGACATGAGAAACGTCGTATCGACGTTCGAGAGGGAACGATTCATATGCGCGAACGCCATCTCATTTTCGAAATCGGAAACCACCCGAAGACCTTTGACGATTACGTCGGCAGAGATGCGGTTGATGTAGTCGGCGAGCAGGCCCCGAAAATGATCGACGCGCACGTTCGGGTAAGCGCTCGTGCACCGCCGCAGCATCTCTTCGCGCTCGTCGAGTACGAAGAACGGACTGCGTTTTTGCGGATTGACGACGACTGCGACCGTTACGAGCGGAAAGATCGCAGCAGCTCGAGCGATGACGTCGAGATGTCCGTTCGTCGGCGGATCGAACGATCCCGGATAGACGGCATGGCTCTGCGGAAGCTTCACGCCGTTATGCGTCGACACGTAAAAACTGCAGGAGCACCTCACCGTACCGCGCGGCGCGCACCGTCGTAAAGCCGGGGCTCGCGAAGGCCGGCGCGTTTTCGCGGCGTTCGTACACCACGGTCGATCGCTCGTCGATCGCGCGCCGTTCGCGTAGCGTCCCGAACGTGAGGTGTGGCGGCGGTAACGCGTACGGCGGGTCGGCGTAGACGAAGTCGAACCGCCCGGCCAGCCGCGCGACGGCACGTTCGGCCGGCGAACAGACGACGGTCGCGCGTCTCTCGACGCCGAGCTCGCGCGCCGCCTCGCGGATCGCCTGCGCCGTCGGCGCGTGAAGTTCGACGAACGTCGCGTGCGCGGCACCGCGCGACAGCGCCTCGAACCCAACGGCGCCGGTGCCCGCGAAGAGATCGAGGACGCGCGCCTCGATCACGGCGTCGCCGACGATCGAAAAGAGCGCTTCTTTGACGCGCCCCGGCGTCGGACGGATCGCCGCACCCTGGGGCGAGCGGATCACGCGCGAACGCAAGTCGCCGCCGGTCAAGCGCATCGTCGCCGAAGCGTCATTCCGTCAGCTTCGCTAAACCGGACACGTGCCCTTGAAGAAGCGCCGGCAATTCGGCGAGGTCCGTGATGGTATGCGCGGGACGCGCGATGCCGGCGGGATAGGCCCGCCGCTCCCAGTCGTACCACACGGCCGTCAGGCCCGCTGCGGCGGCGCCCGCGATATCAGTTTCGGGATCGTCGCCGACGTAATAAATTTGAGCCGGGGGCAATTCGAAATGCTTCGCAAGCAAATCGAACGCTTCGCGTGCGGGCTTACGCGCGTTGACGCGCTCGCTCACGAACACCGATCCGCGAAAGCCGAAGAGACGCGCCTTCTCTTCCTGCAGCGGGCTCCAACCGTTCGTCAGGATCGCGTAACGGATGCCGAGCGCGTCGAACTCGGCGAGCATCGCCTCGGCGCCGGGCCGCGCTTCGATGTGCGCGGGGGCCCGGGCGACGACGGTGTCGCGAAAATCTTGCGCGGTATCCATCGTCGCCGAACCCGAGGGCGCGAAGCGCTCGAACAATCCCGCGATCGCCGCTTCGATCGTCGCCGCGCCGCTGCGGGAACGCGCGAGCACCTCATCGATCGCGAGCTCCGCTGCGGCGCCGTCGTAGGCGATGCTTTTTGAGAGCGCGAGGGAACGGAGCATTTCGAGCGCTACCGTACGCTCGAGCTTGTTATCGATACCGAGTGTGTGGTCGAAGTCGAAACCGACGGCGATAGGTGCAGGCATGAACGCGCGCTTCGGCTGCGCGGTACGCCGCCCCCGCGTTTAGCATCGCGAAGCGCGAAATTACGAACTGATGAACGTGGCGCGCGCGCTCGCAGTATCGGCCGTGAGCTCCCGGAGCGGGCGGTGTTCGGCACGTTCGAGTGCCGGATCCGCCGCAACGACGGCATCGGCTTCAGCCTTCGCGCGCATATACAGCGCGAAGTCGGAAACGAGATTGCCCAAGAGCCCCGCCCCGCCACCGGCCTGTGCGGTGCCGGCGAATTCACCCTCGCCGCGCAAACGCAGATCTTCCTCCGCGATGACGAAGCCGTCGCCGGTCCGCGCCAGGATATCGAGCCGTTCGACGTCCGCGCGGTCGTCGGGCGCGACGAGCACGCAGTACGACCGCGCGACGCCGCGTCCGACGCGGCCGCGCAATTGATGCAGCTGGGCGAGCCCGTAACGATGCGCGTCGAGAACGATCATCACCGACGCATTGGGGACGTCGACGCCCACTTCGACGACGGTCGTCGCGAGCAGCACGTCGGCTTCGCCGCGCACGAAACGGCCCATCGCCGCTGCTTTCTCGCGCGGCGGCATGCGTCCGTGTAACAGCTCGACGCGCAGATCCGCAAAGACGCCGGTCTGCAGGTGCGAGAGTTCCCCAAGCGCGCTCGTGAGCGCGCTTTCCGATTCGTCGATGGCGGGCGCGACGACGTAGGCTTGACGGCCGCGAGCGACGTTCTTACGCACGAACGCGTACGCTTGGAACTTGCGGGCCTCCCGAATGACGAAGGTTTCGATCGGCCTGCGTCCTGGCGGAAGTTCGTCGATGATCGAGAGATCGAGATCGGCGTATTTGGTCTGCGCGAGCGTGCGCGGAATCGGCGTCGCGGTCATGTGCAGCGTGTGCGGCGCGCGGCTCTTCGCGCGCAACTTCGCGCGCTGTGCGACGCCGAAACGATGCTGTTCGTCGATGATCGCAAGGCCCAGTTCTCGGAACTCGACGCGATCCACGATGAGCGCATGCGTGCCGACGACGAGATCACACTCGCCGCTCGCGAGCCGCCCGAGCGTCGCCGCACGATCGCGCGCGCCCATGCTGCCGAAGAGCGCGTCGACGCGAATCCCGAACGGCAGCAGCAGCGGCGCCAGCTTCTGCGCGTGCTGCGTTGCCAGGAGTTCCGTCGGCGCCATCAGCGCGCTCTGGACGCCGCTCGCAGCCGCGAGCACGATCGCGGCCGCCGCGACGATCGTCTTGCCGCTGCCGACGTCGCCTTGTAGCAGGCGATTCATCGGCGCCGTCTTCGCCATATCGTCCCACAGCGCCGCGATGACGCGCCGCTGCGCGCCCGTGAAGGCGAACGGTAACGACGCTTCCAGGCGCTCCAGAAGGTCGGACGGGGCGACGAGCGAAGGCGCGCCGCCATCCGCGCTGCGTTCTGCGCGCTTGACCGCGGCGGCGAGCGCGATGCCGAAGAATTCATCGAAGATCAGGCGTTCGCGTGCGGCCGCGGCAGCTTCGAGCGTCGGCGGCCGGTGCGCGTGCCGCCACGCGACCCCGAGGGGCTCGTAGCCGAGCCGCCGCACGATGTCGGGCGGAACGACATCGCGTACGAGGCCCGCGAGCGCGTCGAAATTTCGTTCGATGAGTGCAGCGAGCGTCCGCGACGACACGTCTTTGCCGGCGCGATACACCGGAACGATACTTCCGGCGTAGTCTTCAGCCTCGTCCAAGAGCCGGTGCTGCAGGACGTTGAGTTCGACGCCGGCCGTTCCGCGCGAGCGTTTGACCGCCGCTCGCCCGTGCACGAAAATCCGCGTACCGGCCTCGAGCACGAGGCCGCGCCGCCCGAACCACGTCGCCTTGATCCGGCCGCTCGCATCTTCGATTTCCGCCGAGACGACCGGTACGCGGCCGCGGAATTCGTTCGTGCGCACGATCCGGCCGACCGCGATCTCTTCCCTCGACTCCGCATCGCCCGGATCGTACGAACGCGCGAGCGCGGTGCGGACGATCTCGCCGATCGGCGTCGGCGTGCGCCAATCTTTATAATCGCGCGGATACGTCGCCGCCAAATCGGCCGCCAGCGCGATATCGAGCGTCGCGAGCTTGCGCGCGAGTTCGGGGCCGATGCCTTTGAGCGAGCGTAGCGCCGGCGCGGGCGCGGGCGTTACTTCGCGCGTCGCAGCAACTCCGCGCCGACCGCATCGAGCGGAACGCCGCGTTCTTCGAGCAGTACGAGCGTATGATACAGCAAGTCGGCGACTTCCCACGCGATCTCCGCCGGGTCGTCGTTCTTGGCCGCGATCACGACTTCGGTCGCTTCTTCGCCGATCTTCTTGCCGATACGATCGACGCCGTCGTGCAACAGTTTGGCGGTATAGCTCGTCTCCGGCGACGCACCGCGCCGGGCCGCGATCGTCGCGCGCAGATGGGCGATCGCACGCTCGAAGGTCGGCCCGCCCGGCTTCGCGTCCTCGAGCAACGACCGATGGAAGCACGATGCGGCGCCGGTGTGACAGGCGGGCCCGGTAGGGCGCACGCGATAGAGCAACGCGTCGCCATCGCAATCGTAGGCGACGCTCGCGATCGCCTGGGTGTTGCCCGACGTCTCGCCCTTCTTCCACAGCGCCTTACGCGAGCGGCTATAGAGCCACGTCGTTTTCTCCGCAAGCGTACGCCGGAGCGCTTCCCGATCCGCGTAGGCGAGCGTGAGGACGGCGCCCGTCGCGGCGTCTTGGAGCACGACCGGCAACAGGCCGCCCTCGCCCCAGGCGAGCTCATCGATGGACATACGCGTCTCCTACGAGAGGACGCACGCGTATCCCGCGTGCCGCCAAGTCCGCTTTGAGCGCGCCGATGTCGAGTTCGCCGAAATGAAATAACGATGCCGCGAGCGCCGCGTCGGCATCGGCGATGGTAAAAACGTCGGCAAAATCGGCGGCGCAACCCGCGCCGCCCGAGGCGATCAGCGGGACGTTCGTCGCGTCGCGTACGGCGCGCGTGAGCGCCAGATCGAAGCCGGCCTTCGTCCCATCGCGATCGATGCTGGTCAGAAGGATCTCGCCCGCACCGAGCCGCTCCGCCTCGCGCGCCCACTCGACGGCATCGCGTCCCGTTCCCGTCCGCCCGCCGTCGACGACCACCTCGTAACTCGCGCCGCCGGGGGTTCGGCGTGCGTCGATCGCGACGACGACGCACTGACTGCCGAACTCGTCCGCCGCCGTACGAAGGACGCCCGGGTTACGCACGGCAGCCGAATTTAGCGAAACCTTGTCGCAGCCGGCGCGCAGGAGCTGGCGCACGTCGTCGGCGCTCGAAACGCCGCCGCCGACGGCGAAGGGGATCGTCAATTCGGCCGCCACGGCGCGCACGACGTCGCGCATGGCTTTGCGGCCTTCCAGCGTCGCCGTGATATCGAGGAAAACCATTTCGTCCGCCCCCCGCGCTTCGTAGATGCGCGCGAGCTCGACCGGATCGCCCGCATCGGCGAGTTCGACGAAACGTACGCCTTTGACGACGCGGCCGGCTTTGATATCGAGACACGGAACGATGCGGCGTGCCAGCACGACGGTCTCCTCCTGCGGCAGCTACGAGGATGCCGACGTGCGCTACGGCGCTTACCGCCTGGGGGAATTCGAGGCGACGCCCAGATTCGAACTGGGGAATAGAGCTTTTGCAGAGCTCCGCCTTACCACTTGGCTACGTCGCCGCGAACGGCTTGGAATTGCGAGCGGGTGGCGGGAATCGAACCCGCGCGTCAACCTTGGGAAGGTCGCAGGCTACCATTACATCACACCCGCAAGGTGGATTGGCTGCATCGCCTTCTCCCCGGCGCTCTAGCCGTCCCGCTTTGGCGCCGCAGAAACAGCTAGGTGCCGAGCGTCGAAAAGCCGCGCGACACTTTTACGAGCAGATCGACGAGCGTCTTCTTTTCGTTCTGGGTGAGCCCGCGCAGCGCCGCTTTGTTCTTGGCGAAGTAGTTCGGCAGGAGCGACGCGACGACGCGTTTCCCCGTGCGCGAAAGCGAGATATAGCTCACGCGCCGGTCTTCCGTGCTCGCTTTGCGCTCGATGTATCCATCGCGTTCGAGTCCCGCGACCAAACCCGTAACGTTCGCCTGCGTGGTCCCGAGATAGCGGCGCAGATCGGAAAGCGAAATCTGCTCCGCTTCGGCGTGAAGGACGATCAGCACGCCGAACTTTTGCGGAGTGAGGCCCGCATCGAGAAACCACGAGCCGAGCGCGTTCTCGACGCGCTGAGCCGTCGTACGCAGTGCCAGCAACGCGCGTACGGTAGCGGGATCGAAATCGGAATGCCGTTTGCGATGACCGGCAAAATGGGAATCGGGCCAACCGACGATATCTTCGGTCTCCGCGATGTCGGCGTCTCTCATACGGTTATGCTACCACACGCGAGAATAGGTTAACTCGCGATGTTTTTCTTCTTAAGGAGTTCAGCATGAAGATTTCTTCCTCTTAAGAACGCGGCGCCGGAGCACGCGGCGCGCCAACGAGAGCGCACGCTTTGACGACGCGAAGGCACGGACGGGTTCGCGAGGGGTACGTTCGGCGGCATCTCGGCCGACGGCGCGAAGGACTCGTTCCCAAGGTGCCACAACGGTCAAGAGCCCACGGAGCATAAGGAGATCGAGATGGCTAAACAAGTGACGTGCCCCCTGTGCGGACAGAGCATCTCGGGCGAGAACGAAGATGCGCTCGTTGCGGCCGCCGACGCACATGGCGACGAAAATCACGGGATGCGCGCACCGCGGGAGATGATCCTGAGTAGCGCGACCGACGTGTAGGCGGCGTCTCGCCTACTCGGGCGATGTTGAAGAGGCTCCGCTATTGCGGAGCCTCTTTGTGAGCGAGATCACCGTCGCCCGGCTCAAACGCCGTCCGACTCCATCCGTTCGAAAAACGCCGCGTGATCGGAACCAAACGCAAGCTCGGCGTGAAGACCGGCCGCGAACCAATCCTGCCAGTCCGTCGCTGCAACGAACGGCAGAAGAATGCGGCCGTCTAAGTCGTGTAGGATCGGTCCGGCCCAAATCGTCGCCCCATCGGCAGCATGGATGCGCAGGCGGTCGCCGCGCCAGAGCGCGTGTAAGCCCGCGTAGCGATCCCCGACGACCTTGCGCTCGCGCGTTTCCTGAAAAAACAGCGAGGCTTCGCCTGAGACATCGTTCGAGCTTCCGAGCCGCCCGCGCAGGAACGTTTCGGGAAAAGGCTGCGGAGCCCGATCGGCGAGAATGCCGACCCGTTCCAACGACGCATCACGCCGGGCGATTCCGAAATCGTGACGGAGCTGCATTCGCATGAGCCGCTCGGCGGGCAGTTGCAACGCGCGGGCGATGCGCAGCGACGCATCCACGTCGAGCGAGAGCTCGCCCGCGAGCATCGCCGAGAGGCGACCGACGTCCATCCCGACCTCAATCGCAAAGGCCGTTACGTCGATGCAGAGGACGTCGAAATAATCGCGTTTGAGTTGCGGTCCGGGGGGTGGAGCCGCTGCGCGGCGGTCGGTTGCGATCGTGCTCGAGGTGATGGTGCGTCCTCCGTTGGAGTCCTTTACTTAAGTCGGACGAGACGCGGTTCGAGTTTAGCGTATCCGTGACGCCCCGCCCTCGCATCTCCTTACGACCGCGCGCCGGCCGTTAGAAAAACGCCCGCCCTTTACAGAGCGAACGTTTCTAGAAAATTGCCGAGGACCAGAATCGAACTGGTGACACCAGGTTTTTCAGACCTGTGCTCTACCGACTGAGCTACCTCGGCGCGTTATATTCCATGCGGGTTTGCGGTTCTCGCCGCCTGCCACCAGTGAGGAGTGGCCCTCCGTTGGCCCTCGGGGTGCTAACGGCGACCGGCCTCACCGCCGACCGCGCCCTATTCCGCGCTTGAGGTTGAACCCCTCGGCTTTATCCGGCGGACCCGAGATTTCCGAAGACGCCCTCCATGGCGCGAGATGCAGCGTCCTCGGAGCCTTTGATCGCGTGGGCGTATGTCGTAAGCGTCGTCGAGGTGTTCGCATGCCCGAGAAGGGCCGCAACAGCCGTGATTGGCACGCCACGCTCGATGAGCAGCGACGCTGCCGTGTGCCTCAGATCGTGGAAGCGCACGTGCCCGATGCCGGCCCGCTTGCAGATCGCGTGGAACAGCGTCGAAATCGAAGCCGGTTTCCACGCGCCGCCGAGCGGGTCCGCAAAGACAAGACCACGATCATCGTAAGCCGGACCAGCGGCAAGGCGCTCTTGATTCTGGATGACTTTCAGCGACCGCAGTGCCGCAAACGCAAAGGGCGGAAGCCCGACGGCCCTCCGTCCGCGGGCCGTTTTCGGCTCCGAGAACGATCCGTCAGGATTGAGGGAGCGAGCGACGCGGACAGTCGATCGCTCGAAGTCGATAGAGTCCCAGGAGAGCGCGAGGACCTCGCCGCGACGAAAGCCGCCGGCGAGCGTCAGTATGATCGGCGTCAAGAGGCGCGTCCCTCGAGCTGCATCAACGAGCTTGCGTGCTTCATCAACATTGAGCGCCCGCATCTCGCGATTCACCGGCCGCGGGGGCTCAACCGACTCGCACGGGTTAGCCACGATGAGGCCCCACTTTCGCGCCTGCTTCATGGCCGCGTAGAGCACCCGGTGAAGATGCACGACGGTACGACCTGAAAGTGCCGTCTTGTTTTTGCGATCGTTGCCGCTATGCAGCGCGACGTCGTAGAGCCGCTGAATATGCATAGGGCGCAACTCTCGCAGTTTGAGCGAGCCTACCGCCGGCACAACGCGACGCTCCAGCAATTGGCGATAGCGCGCGACCGTTGAGGCGCGAACGCGCGTCGCGGTATGCAGAAGCCACTGTTCGACGAACTCCGCGACAGTCAGCCGGTCACCGTCGCCCACATAACCCGTTTCGAGTTCACTCAGGAACTGCCGGAGGGCACGATCCGCCTCGGCGCGATCGCCACGGAAACTGCGGTAATGCTGTAGTCGCTTTCCATCGGCATCGCGCTCGCCCTCGACCACTAGTTGCCAAGTGTTACAGGGCTTTTTCTTGCCGCCCACCTTACGGCGGTCGCGTGCGCGCAGATGCCCTTTCATTTGCCATCCTTCTTCTTGCTCTCGCGATACCGCCGCACAGCGGCCGTGTTGCTGCACGTCGTACTATCGTAGAGCGGCGTCTTGCCCCGCCGCATCGCAAGCTCGACGCGTTCCGGAGTGATCCGCTCGCCGCAGACAACGCAAACACACTTCTTCTGGCTCACGGCTTGTATAACCTTATACGACATGTTATCATCTCTGTATAACATTGTACCACGTTTCACTCAAGCCGACTAGTGAGCGGCCCTTGTTGCCCTTGCCGCTCTCGATTAAGCACGCTTCCACGCCGAGACATGCTCAGTCGCAATACACGCAATATTCCGCTAACGCAAAGGGAACGACAATGATCAACGATAAGGGCGGCGCGTTCAACGCGCTCGCAAACTACTGGTTCACCCGTTTCGAGTACGACGCGAGCGGCGAGCAACGAGCCGTCCCGGAATACAATCTAGAGTCGGGCGGCGCGCAAGGGCCGATCGCGAAGTGGTGCGAGCGGCACGGGGCAACCGATGACGACGCGAGTACCATCTCGTGCGCATTCGAAGCGGGCTTGCATTTCGCCGCGGTCCTGGTGCAACAGCCGTTCGACGAACAACAGCTACGCAAGGCGGTCGCAGACTTCGTCAAGATGAACCCGGAACGTTTCTTAAACACTGCGGCACCAACGGAAACTAAGTGATGACGTTGACGCCAGATCAAGTACATCGCAATACTTTGTTTGCGATCGCGAAGTCTCTATTGTGCTGCAGTACGCGTCGCTCTCTGATGGCGACGCATCGGGCGTTGCTCACGACGCGGTGACCTGGGGAGAACGCTCCGAAGCGGCCGTGCTGCGCGACGGCCTCTTTGTGGGCGAATACGCCGGTGATCGGTATGCTCCGCACAATCGGATCGGCGATGCCGAATCGTTCAAGATTGGCTTCGATCTCGCTCTCAACCTCGGTGCACGCATCGCCGCAAACCCACTCGGAGAAATAAACGTCGTAGATCTTGTCGACGGAGGCGGGGGCAGCATATCTTCAGCAGCTAAGACGTGCGCGCCGTCAATATGCGGAAAGCGCGAATAAAGCAGTCGCATCGGGTTAGACGTCGAAAACCTCAGGCAAGTGGCGCAAGCGGACCGCATACCGCGCACAGGGCTGTCCGCGTCTCTCAGGTACAAGCTCGGGCATCAGCTCGAGTCGGCGACTGACGTTAACTTAGCGCCAATAACGCACGATGGCGCTGCGCTTCCATGGGCAAGGCAGGGGAATAGCCTTCAACGGCCTCCTCACCTTGACGAAGGCTGCGCGACGCGCTCCGCGAAAACTCCTCGATGCTTACCAACGCCGGCTCCCAGGAGGGCGCTACTGGTTTCTTCGCGGATCTGACAACGCGGCGCTTGGACCGATGCCGAGAGCGCAATAATGCCGAACATGCGTGCGCCGCGCAAGTGGGATATTGGCGGCGCGGCATGGGTCCGTTGGTCAGCACTTGCCATTTTTTCAAGTAGCTTTGGGATGGGCCTTGCCGAAGCGCGCGAGTGCGTATTCCCGATGCCAGCAGTTTTGCGGCCGGCGATGTACGGGCTTTCCTCAACAGAGGACGGCCTGATTGGAACTGGCGCGACGGACGCCCAAGCTGGTAGCTTGAATGGTGGCGGACGGGTTGTGATTTCTTCGCTCGTACCGCCCGCCGTGTGCAGCGTCGCTACCGAACCGAAATCGTTGCAAACGCGAAGCGGCAGGGCGAACCGCCTGGAGTTGATCCGAATTCGCTACTTACCCCGGCGTGGCACGTGCGCTTCCGGCTCGCGAACGAAAAGCGCGAATGGTGGCTGCCTTCGGATGAGTTCACCGTGAAAGGTGTGTCGATTGGGCCCGGGCCGCATGCGTGTACCATTAACGGCTTCGATGCCGACCGCCACTAAAATGCGAAATGTTGCTCCCGTGCTGGGGCTAAGTCTCTTCGTTGTTTTGTTCGCCAGCGCGTCGGCGGCAGTGTACGACCGCTTCGGCATCAACGACGGCGACATCGCGAACTACAGGCACATGGCGGCGGGCATTCGGTCATGCGCTCTTGCGAGCTCGCTCGTTCCGGATTACTTGCACCCACCCGCGAACCGCACGCTCCTCGCGCACGACGCTGCGCTTCATGGAGATTGTCGCTCAGAACTCAAGCATCGGCACGCGCCGCTGGGCGTCATGCGAGTCACCGATCTGAACCGAAGCATGATTTGTCTAAGTCTCGCGATGGTCGCCCCGGGTGAAGGCGATATTGCCGCTTGCAGGTTACCCAACTCCCTTCCGAATCCGAGGCGCTAATGTTCCATCGCATTCTGGCCGCCATCCTCATGTCATCGCTCCTCTTCGCCCCGCTCCCAACGATCGCAAAGAAGCACCACGCCGTTACCACGGCACCGGTCAGCAGCGGCTCCCTGCAGCTTTTCTCGAGCGAGACCGCCGCGCACGCGTACTGCCCGCGCGACACGGTCGTCTGGCTCAATACGAACAGCGGAATCTATCACGAAAAGGGCATGCGCTGGTATGGCAATACGAAGGCTGGCGCATACGTTTGCAAAGGCGAGGCCGACGGCGCTGGCGATCGTGACACGCGGAACGGGCAGTGATGTCGAAAAGCTCGATGATTAGTAATCTCGTTTGCTAATCGCGCAGATGGGCCCGGCGATGCCGGGAACGACGCCGGTGCCCGCGCAGCCTTATCCTGGCGCGCCCGGCGCGCCGGTGCCGGCCGTTACCCCGCTTCCGTCGCTGCAAGACATCCCGCATCTCTTGTACGATCAGACGGTTGGATTTGCGTATAACAATCTCGGGTTCATTGCATTGGTTATTGCCCTTGCCGTTGTCCTCCGATTAACGCGTCAGAACGCGACCCGCATTAATTGGACACAGAGCTTTGTTGGCGGAATATTTGTTGCGCTTCTGTTCAAGATGTTGTGGACGCTAGGATCGCACGGCGATGCTCTTGTTTCACTCGGCTCCTTCTTCGGCGGGATCGGCGGCATCGCGGTTGCAGTCTTCACGGTGCGTCTCGTTCAAGCAACGAAGAAATTGGAAACAGCGACAGAGATGGCTACCTACGCTCAGACGGCTCCGCTAATCAATGTATTAGCATACGTTCAACACGATCCCGCGACCGAAGACGAACTAGCGGCTTTGAACTTACGATCTGCGGCGTATGCATTTGATGATGAAGACCGTCGCGATCGGGAGTTTACTGCGTGGCAGACTAGAGCCGCAACTGGGACAACGCCATTCTATCTAATCTGTGCTTTAAGCAACGTGCAAAAGGGCGCCTACGCAACAGTCGTTAATGCCAAAATGAAAGTAACTATCAACTTTCCAAAAACAAGTGCCGTCGATTCTAGCATCGTGGGAGACGTCAATGACCTCTCCCGGCCTTACAAACCGGTTCCGTGAAACGGTCGGAACCTTTCGGAAAGCGATCGTTTGCCCGACATCATCCCGCCGGGAACGGCGGCGGCGCTAAAGACTGCAAGTCATCAGTCAACCTTGGCTTCATTCTCGTCCGGTGATCTTCTAGCAAGCCGAGCCAATGCAACTAGCTCTTCCGCGAGGGTGGCAGCAATTATCTCAGCATCGGCGTTCGGAGGCACAGGCAACGTCATAATTGCAACGCTGCCACTGCTCGGGCCGGGTAGCACACGTGCATAAGCGCCGCCTTCGCGACCGGGTACGACTTCGCGTAAAAAGTCAACCGTTCTAACCGAACGTGAAGCAACAACACGCAGGTCGAAGGCCTTCCCGTTCTTCGTCGCTTTCCACCCGTGTTGCTCGTCACCAACTATTGTGTCGGCAAAGGCTGGAGCCCATAGCGGGATGTTTTTGGCGTCGGCGAGGATGCCGAAAGTCGCATCAGGTTCAGCGTCAATTTCGATGCTTTGAGTTTCAGTATGAGCGGTCATGGTGTTGCCTTTCCCGAGCGTAGTCATGTCAGTCGGCTCTTTTGCGCGGGGCCATCGACCAAGCATGGGGAGTCCCATAAAGGGCCGACGCTGTTGAAAAATCCGCCATCGGCGCTTTGAGACGATCGGGTTGCGAGTGGAAATGGTGAGTCGCTTTTTTCAGCGTCGGTCGTTTTAGAGACAGTTACGCAGCGTGTCTCGCGTATACATAAGTGTATCTCGTCCGCTTCTTCTTCGAGCGACATCGGCCTACTCGCGCGCCGTCATTGACGGTGACGAGATCCTCGTCTCTCTCCGGCACTATGGATCGACTACGCGACGATGACGATTTTTGCCGACGTGACCGAACAAGCCCGGTCCCTTCGGTATCGCAACTCTTCTGTGACAGGTCAGGTTGACAACGCGTGACGCACGACAAATTCACGCATCAGCACTGGAGGAAGTTACATAGATACAAGCATCGAAAAGGCGGAAGCGGTCGCGAGTGACGGATGCCGTGTGCAGTACCGCATAGAGGGCCGCGCAAATGCGCCGGCGCTGTTACTCTGCCATGCCGCCGGCAGTAATCTCACACTGTGGGACGAGCAGATACCCGCGCTGCGCGAACACTTTCGCGTCGTGCGCTATGATAGCCGCGGCCACGGAGCGTCCGACGCCCCTCTGGGACCGTACACAATCGACCGGCTCGCAGCTGACGCACTCACCGTGCTCGATGCGGCCGGCATCGCCCGCGCCTCGTTCTGCGGAATTTCGTTCGGCGGCATGGTCGGGCAGACGCTCGCGACGCAGGCGCCCACGCGTCTCGAGCGACTGGTCATCGCCAATTCAGCGCCGACCGGGGGGCTACCGGAGATGTGGAACGCCCGCATCGCGACGGTGACGGCAAACGGGATGGGGGCGATCGTCGACAGCACTCTCGAACGCTGGTTAATGCCGGAGTTTCGCGCGAGCAACCCCGCCGCCGTGGCGCGCGTGCGCGCGATGCTCGAAGCAACGCCCGTGGCCGGCTACGTCGGATGCTGCGCCGCGATCCGCGATCTCGACACGCGCGCTGCGCTTGGCAGGATTGCGTTGCCGACGCTCGTTATCGTCGGCGACCACGACCCTTCGACTCCAGCTGCGCTCGGTGAGTCGATTGCCGCGCTGATTCCCGGTGCGCGCCTGGAGCGCATCGCGGCCTCCCATCTTTCGAACCTCGAGCGCCCAGTGGAGTTCACCTCCCTTGTTCTCGACTTTCTCACCGGCCCTTAAAAAGCGAAAATATACGCTGGTACAGCGTTGCGGCGGGGTCTCGAGGTTGCTGGGATGGAAATCGGAATGACCCGCGACTATCAGCACCACTGTTGCGGTCGTTCACCCTGCCACG
>JAABUQ010001123.1_pt1 | contig 59674 bp, 59 predicted proteins | sample 5560001 | NCBI WGS metagenome assembly JAABUQ01 (sample SAMN10711888, study PRJNA513371) | rock metagenome | isolation source: Antarctica rocks | place: Antarctica: Victoria Land, Finger Mt nord | collected 2015-12-18
GCTTCATCCTGCGGAAGCCGGGCAAGCTGACTGACGACGAGTTCCGCGCCATCAAGCAGCACCCGATGATGGGGGCCGTGATCGTCGGGGCCGTGCCCGGCCTGGAGGACACCCTGGGTGCGATCCGCCACCACCACGAGCGGTGGGACGGCAAGGGCTACCCGTTCGGCCTGCGCGGCGAAGAAACCCCCGTCGTCGCCCGCCTGATGGCCGTGGCGGACGCTTACTCGGCCATGACCACGGACCGGCCTTATCGCAAGGGGATGGAGGCGTCCCGCGCTTTATGTATCTTGCAGGAGGGGGCGGGGACGCAGTGGGACCCCGCCTGCGTGTCCGCCTTCCTCCGCGCCCGCCGCCGCGTGGCGCTCGACGCGCGCCCGTGGGAGGACGTGGCGGTGGCCGCGTAGGGAAGAGGCCCCTCCCGGCGGCAAGCCGCCGGGAGGGGTTCTGTGTCGGTTTACCTGGTATAATGGCGGGCATGAAAACCGTTGCCCGTCTCGCGACCACGCTGCTCCTGGCCGCATCTGCCGTGTCCGCCGCTCATGCCCAGGCCGTGCCCCCGGCCCCGCCCGTCGCCCCCGTCCGCCCCATCACAGACACCTACTTCGGCCAAGCCGTGCCCGACCCGTACCGCTGGATGGAGGCCGAGGGGCCGGACTTTCAGGCCTGGGCGCGCGGGCAGGCGGACTACACCAATGCCGCGCTGGCCCGCATCCCTGGCCGGGCCGCGCTTCTGGCGCGTATCCATGCCCTCGACAACGTCAGCCCTGCCGTCCGCGACGTGCAGACGGCGGGCGGCAAGGTCTTCTACCGCAAGGCCGCGCCGGGCGATAACAACGCCCGGCTGTTCGTCCGCGACGGCCTGCGCGGGGCCGAGCGCGTCCTGCTCGACCCGCAGGCGCTGACCCGGAACGGCGTCCACTTCTCCATCGACTATTTCGCCCCCGCGCCCGACGGCAAGCTGGTCGCCTACGGCGTCTCGCCCGGCGGCTCCGAAAACAGTACGCTGCACGTCCTCCGCACCGACGGCAGCGGCGAGGCCGGCGAAGCGATCACCCGCACGGAGCTTGCCCAGGTGAGCTGGGCCGACGACGGTAAATCGTTCTTCTACACGCGCCTGCAAGCCACGGGTCCGGCGGACCCGCTGACGGCCAAGTACCAAAAAGCACTCGTCTACCGGCACGTCCTGGGCACCGATGCCACCGCCGATGCGCCCGTGTTCGGCGGTTCTCTCTCCCCCTCCGCGTCGTTCAAGCTGGACGACGTGCCCACGGTCATCGTCATCCCCGACTCTTCCTACGCCTTCGGCGTTGTCGAGCGCGGCGTCCTGAACGAGAACGCCGTCTACTACGCCCCGCTGAACTCTGTTGCGGGGCCGCAGACTCCGTGGCGTCGCCTGGCGGACTTCACGGACGACGTGGTGGCCGTGAACGGCGAGGGCCGTCAGGTCGGCCTGGCAGCGCACGGTGACGACGTATACCTGCTGACGCACAAAGACGCGCCACATTATAGAATCATCGAAACGAACCTCAGATTCCGTCGTTTGGCCCCTCGAGACGCATTCTTACCTGAAGACTCTCAGGTCATACGGGGCTTCGGCCAAGCCAAAGACGGCCTGTACGTGCATTCGCTGGAGGGCGGCCTGGGCCGCGTCGCGCACGTCCCATTTAATCCGTCTCCACCCACGATCATCCCGAACCTCGCGGGGGGCCAGGTGATCAACTGGTTCGATGGAACCAGATGGCTCCCTGACTCTATCACGCTGCCTTTCGACGGCAGCGTGGGGGTGCTGACGGACCCGCGCAAGGACGGGGCACTGCTGGAGATGACGTCGTGGACGCAGGCACCGCGCTTTTTGGCCTATGACGCGCGCCGCCGGACGCTGACCGACACCGGCCTGCTGCCGCCCTCGTCCGTGGACTTCTCCCCCTACACCTCGGTCGAGGTCAAGGCCACGAGCGCGGACGGGACGTTGGTGCCGCTGTCCATCGTCTTCCCGAAAAATCTCACGCGGGACGGCTCGCACCCGACGCTCTTGAAGGGCTACGGCTCCTACGGCATTACGCTGACGCCCGAGTTCGACGCGACTGGCCTGGCCTGGCTGGAGCGCGGCGGCGTCCTGGCCTTCGCCCACATCCGGGGTGGTGGCGAATACGGCGAGGACTGGCACCTGGGCGGACAGAAGCTCACCAAGCACCATACGTGGGAAGATTTTCTCGCCTGCGCGCAGTATTTGATCGACGCCAAGTACACGTCGCCCGCCCATCTGGCCGGGTCCGGGACCAGCGCGGGCGGCATCACCATCGGGCGGGCGATCACCGTCCGCCCCGACCTGTTCGGCGCGGCCCTGATCCGCGTCGGCTCGTCCAACCCCCTGCGGGCGGAGACGACTCCGAACGGGCCGCCCAACGTCCCCGAGTTCGGCACGTTCACCGACCCCGACGGCTTCAAGGCGCTGTACACGATGGATGCCTATTCTCATGTCACCGACGGCACGGCCTACCCCGCCGTGCTGGTCACGACCGGGATCAACGACCCCCGCGTCTCGTCGTGGGAACCCGCCAAGATGGCGGCCCGTCTCGAAGCGGCAACGGCCAGCGGCAAGCCGGTCCTCTTGCGCGTGGACTACGACGCCGGCCACGGCATCGGCTCGACCAAGTCCCAGCGCGAGGCTGACGAGGCCGATGAGTGGTCGTTCCTGCTCTGGCAGCTCGGCGACCCCGCTTTCCAGCCGAAGCCGGTGGCAGGGATGAAGGCCGGCGCAAACAAGATCGGCGTGGTGACGCCGATCACGGTGACGGGGGAGTAGGAAAAGAGAAAAGTCCCCGGATTGAAATCCGGGGCTGAAGTGCCTGTGGCTGGTTGTCCCTCCGGGACATAGGACGCGCTGGGATGTCGGCCTTTCTGTCCCGGAGAGACAATTAGCGCTCTGCGCCCCTCAGCCCCGGATTTCAATCCGGGGGAACGAGCAAGGGCACTTACTCCGCACTCCGGCACAGCGTCGCGAACAGTTCTTCTACGGACTGCGCCCGCTTGATCGAATCGAACTCGGCGAACGTCCCGTAGCGGCTCCCCAGCTTCAGCCACTGCTTGAGGCGGCTCAGAGTTTGGCGCGTCGGCCCCCCGTGCATCAACTCTATCGCCTCCACCAATCGGCGCAGGCGCGGCACCCAGTCCGTCTCGCCATCGGCCTCTTCGACCGCTTCCGCGCCGCTCTGAGGCCGGACGGGCAGCCCCAGAGCGCGCGCGACCCGCGCCGAGAGTCGCGGGTCCGCCAGTGCCCCACGCCCCAGCATGAAATGGCGGCAGCCGGTCTCGTCCCGGCAGCGCCGGAAGTCTTCCAATGTCCAGATGTCGCCATTTGCCACGACCGGGATGCCAAGCCGTGCGCGGACTTGGCCGATGGGACCCCAATAGGCGGGCGGCGCGTAGCCCTGGACGCGCGTCCGCCCGTGAATCGTCACCCAGGCCGCGCCCCCTTCCGCCGCCATGTCGGCGTTTTCGTGGACCGGGTCCATCGAATCCCAGCCCAGCCGCATCTTGACCGAGACGGGAATGTCAGGAGGCAGGGCGGCCCGGACCGTCTGGACGATCTCTTTGATCCGCTGCGGCGATTTCAGCAATGACGCCCCGCCGTCGTGCCGGTTGACGGTCGGCGCGGGGCAGCCGAAGTTGATGTCAATGGCCCGCGCCCCGGCCTCGACCGCCACCCTCGCAGAGAGAGCCATCCGCTCCGGGTGCCCGCCCAAGATCTGCACCTGGACCGGCAGCCCGCTCCGCGTCCGCCCGTCCGTGAGAAGCTCGGGGACGTCGCGGCGGATTTCCTTCCTGCCCAAGACTTCGCTGCTGACGCGCAGGAACTCGGACACGGCGAACGTGAACGCCCCCGCCTCGCCCTGGACTTCTCGCATCGGGGCGTCGGTCAGCCCGTCCATCGGGGCTAATAGCAGTGCGGGCGCGTCGAGCGTGAGGTTGATGGGCATGGCTTGGGCTTAAAAGAGAAACACAAAAAAAGCGGCTCGCCTTGGGGGCGACCGCTTCCGTCCGCACTTTGTTTTTGCGAACGTGAATAGAGTATCGCACAGAAGTTGGGCGATGTCAAGAGGCCGCAAGATCAAGCGGAACTCGGCATGGGCAGAGCGGGAGCGTCCTCGAAGCGTTTGTAGTGGCAATGGGCCGTGTCCTGCACCGAATATGCCTCGGCGCACGTTATGAAGCGTCTCACGTAGGTCTCACCAAACACCCGGCCCTAAAGGGCTGGGCTATACAGACAGAACCCCCTTCGGGGCTATGAAGATGGACTTTTTCTTCAGCCCCGAAGGGGGTTCTGTCTGTATAGCTTGCTGCTTCAGCGGCAGGACGCGCCGGTACACCCCCATCGGGTATACTTTTGCCCATACTTTTCGAGGGAAACCGCCCGGAGCCGGGCGGGGGGACAAAAACGTGGCTGATGTGGTTGATTGGAAGCGAAGTGTGGTGTGCGGCGAAGTGTCCGAGGCACAGATCGGGCAGACCGTGACCCTGAACGGCTGGGTCAACCGCAGCCGGGACCACCGGGGCATCATCTTTATCGACCTGCGGGATCGGACCGGCATCGTCCAGGTCGCCATCGACAGCGGCGACGCGCCCGCCGTGGCCGCCCAGGCCGAGCGGGTCCGCTCCGAATACTGCCTGAGCATCACGGGCCTGGTCCGCCGCCGGCCCGAAGGCACGGAAAACGCCGAGCTGGGGACGGGGACGGTCGAGGTCGCGGCAACCCGGCTGGACGTGCTGAACGCCGCCAAGACGCCGCCGTTCATGGTCGCCGACGCGCACGGGTCGGAGGGCGGCGTGGACGAAGCCCTGCGCCTCAAGTACCGTTACCTTGACCTGCGCCGGCCCGCCATGTACGAGAAGATGCGCCTGCGCCACGACGCGATTAGGTTCATCCGCGAGTTCATGTACGGGCGCGGGTTTCTGGAGATCGAGACGCCCATCTTGACCAAGTCCTCGCCCGAGGGTGCGCGCGATTATCTAGTGCCGTATCGCTTGGAGCCGGGCCTGTTCTATGCTCTGCCGCAGGCCCCGCAGCAGTTCAAGCAATTGCTGATGGTGGCGGGCATGGAGCGCTACTTCCAGATCGCCAAGTGCTTCCGTGACGAGTCCCAGCGCGCGGACCGGCAGCCGGAGTTCACGCAGCTCGACCTGGAGATGTCGTTCGTTGAGCAGGATGACGTGCTGGAAGTGGTCGAGGCCTGCTACACCGAGATCATCCCCAGGCTGTCGCCCAAGAAGATGGTGACGCCGTTCACGCGCTTGACCTTTGACGAGGCGATGGCCCGCTACGGCTCCGACAAGCCCGACCTGCGCTACGGGCTGGAACTCAAAGACGCCGCCTCCGTGCTTCAAGACACACAATTTTCGGTTTTCCAGAGCGCCCTGAGCGGCGGCGGGCAGGTCAAGCTGATTCGCTACCCGCAAGGGGCTTCGCTGTCGCGCAAAGAGATCGACGACCTGACCCTCCTGGCAAAGAGCCTGGGCGCGAAGGGCCTGGCGTATCTCTTGGTCACGACCGAGGGCGTCAAGTCGCCCATCGCCAAGTTCCTCAGTGAAAACGAGATCAGCGGCCTGGTCGCACTGGCCGAGGCCAAGCCGGGAGACCTGATCGCCTTCGTCGCCGACGCGCCCGACGTGGTCGCCAAAGTCCTAGACCGCCTGCGCCGCGAGATCGCAACACGGCAGGGCTTGGCTGACCCGGATACGCTGCACTTCGCCTGGGTGACGGACTTCCCCGTCTTCGAGCGGGACGAGGACGGCGCAGGCTGGACGTTCGCCCACAACCCGTTCGCCATGCCCCACGCCGAAGATTTGGAGTTTTTGGAGAGCGACCCGGCCCGCTGCCGCGCCTACACCTACGACTTAGTCTGCAACGGGTCTGAGGCCGCCTCGGGCAGCATCCGCATCCACAAGCGCGACATCCAGGAGCGCATCTTCCGAATGCTGGGCAAGAGCGACGACCAGATCCAGGCCCAGTTCGGGCACATGCTCGACGCCTTCGACTTCGGTGCCCCGCCCCACGGCGGCATGGCACCGGGCATCGACCGCCTGATCATGTACCTGACCGACGACGACAACGTCCGTGAGGTGATCGCCTTCCCCAAGTCCGGCGGCGGCTTCGACCCCATGATGGACGCGCCCTCCGAAGTAGAAGACAAGCAGCTCCGTGATCTGGGCATCACCGTCACCCGCCCGCCGAAGTAAAGAGGATACAAAGAAGGGAAGCCATGAGCCTGGCGCTGGAACCCGACTTGGAAAACGAGGTGCGCCGGAAGGCCGCCGAGCGCGGCCAGAACGCCGGCGCTTATCTGTTTATCCGACACGGATGCCATCCATTTCGTCTGGCGCGAGCTAATCGCCGCTAAGGGTGTGTCAGGTAAGCAGGTCCATGATGCGCGCCTCGTGGCCGCTATGCCCGTCTACGGCGTCACGCACCTGCTGACGTTCAACGCTGCGGACTTCCGGCGGTTCGAGACACTGCCCGCCGCCCTCGGTTCGGGCATCGTCATTGTGGACCCTAGGGGCGAGACATCCTGACAGGAAAAACTGCCGATGCCAAAGAAAGCGCGGGCCTTTCGGCCCGCGCTTTCTTTGTTTTCGCATTCTACCGTGTCTACCAGGCGTAGTCTTCGGGGGCGGTCCTGTGGCCGGGGAATATCTCGTTCAGCTTGGTCTGCGTGTCGTCGTCCAGCTTGATCTCCAAGGCCCGCAGTGACCCGTCTAGCTGCTCCATCGTGCGCGGGCCGATGATCGGGGCGGTCACGACGGGGTTCGCCAGCAGCCAGGCGAGAGCCACGTCGGCGGGCTTCTCGCCCATGTCTTTGCACAGCCCTTCCCATTTCTCTAATTGCGGGCGCTTGGCCTCGATGTCCATGCCCGCGCGCCGGCCCGTGGCCTCTTTTTGCAGAATGCCGCCCAGCAGTCCGCCGGCCAGGGGCGACCAGGGGATTAATCCCAGGCCGTACTTCTCGCAGGCGGGGATAACTTCAAGCTCGGGCATCCGCACGTTGAGGTTGTAGTGCGACTGCTCCGAGACCAAACCCAAAAAGTGCCGGTGCTTCGCCATCTCCGAGGCCTGGGCGATGTGCCAGCCGGCGAAGTTGGACGACCCGAAGTACAAGACTTTCCCCTGCTGCACCAGAGTCTCGAAGGCCTGGTAGATTTCATCCCAGGGCGTCTCGCGGTCGATGTGGTGCATCTGGTACAGGTCGATGTAGTCGGTCCCGAGCCGCTTCAGGCTGGCGTCGCAGGCCTGGCGGATGTGCAGGGCGGACAGGCGGTTGGTGTTGGGCCAGTCTTTGTTCGCCTCGGTGCTCATGCCGCCGAAGACCTTGGTGGCGAGGACGACCTTCTCGCGCCGCCCGCCGCCCTGGGCGAAGTAGCGGCCGATGATCTGCTCCGTGTAGCCTTCGCCCTGCTTCCAGCCGTAAACGTCGGCAGTGTCCCAGAAGTTGATGCCCAATTCCAGGGCGTGGTCCATGATCCCGAAGCTGTCTTCCTCGGTCGTCTGCGGGCCGAAGTTCATCGTGCCGAGGCACAGGCGGCTGACCTTCAGCCCGGACCTGCCCAAACTCGTATACTGCATTGTGTGTTCCCCCGTCGCTGTGGTGTCTTGTGAAGTCCACAGTTCGCGGGGGGCGGCCCGGATTCCTGCCTCAGTAGCCCTTGACGAGCCGCTGGAAGTTCTCGCGGTCGATGGCGCGGGACGAGGCCTCCTCGAAGGCCACCTGGCCTCCCCGGTGCAGGTCGGCCAGAACCCGGTCCATCGCCTGCATCCCGTACTGGTGGCCGGTCTCGATGATCGAATAGATCTGGTACGTCTTGCCCTCGCGGATGAGGTTGCGGAGGGCGCTGGTCGCCACCATGATCTCGATGGCGGCCACGCGGCCCCCGCCGATGCGGGGCAAGAGCTGCTGGGCGACGACCGCCTCGATGCTCGTCGAGAGCTGGATGCGGATCTGCTCCTGCTGGTGCGAGGGGAACACGTCCACGATGCGGTCTATGGTGGCCGGGGCCGAGCGCGTGTGCAGCGTGGCGAACACCAAGTGTCCGGTCTCGGCCAAGGTGATGGCGGCGGAGATCGTTTCCAAGTCGCGCATCTCACCGACCAGGATCACGTCGGGGTCCTCGCGCAGGCTGGCCCGCAGGGCGTTGGTGAACGAGTCGGTATCGGTGCCCAGCTCCCGTTGGTTGACCATGCTCTTTTTGTGCGAGTGCAGGTACTCGATGGGGTCCTCGATAGTAAGGATGTGCGCCTCGCGCTCCGTGTTAATGATGTCGATGATCGAGGCGATGGTCGTGGACTTGCCGCTCCCCGTCGGGCCGGTGACCAGGACAAGCCCCGAGTGCTTCTGCGTGAACGAGCGGATGACGGACGGCAGCTTCAGGTCCGCCATGCTCGGCACGACGTTGGGGATGACCCGCATGGCGCAGCCGACCGACGACCGCTGGCGGTAGACGTTGAACCGGAACCGGCCCACGCCCTTGACGCCGTAAGAGAAGTCCAGCTCGTGCGTGCGCTCGAACTTCTCGATCTGCGCGTTGTTCAGGACGTCGAAGACGATCCGCTGCGTGTCTATCTCGCGGGACTTCTCGAAGGGCAGCCCGACCAGCTTGCCGTCCTTACGCACCATCGGCGGCAGGCCCACCGACAGGTGCAGGTCGGACGCGCCGGACTGCACGGTCAGCCGCAGAAGCTCGTCGATGTGCATGTCGGCCAGGTCGCGCGTCTCGCCCGCGACGACGCTGCGGGCGGCGGCGTCCTGGAAGCTGCCCCCCGCCGGTTCCTCGCTCATGAAGTCTCTGGCGGACAGAGCCGTCTCGACTCCCGAGGCGTCCCCCAGTGCGCCCAGCGCCCCCAGTCCCATGTTCCCCGCCGCAGGCGACTCGGCCTCGGGCAGCAGGCCCTCGGGCAGCGCGTCGAACAGGGCACTGAGCTTGCCTCCGGTGCCGGGGTTCTTGAGCAGATCGGCGGCGGGTGCGGCGGCGCCTCTAGGGTCTTTTTTGGGGTCCTTGGCGAACGGCAGCGGCGTCTCACCCGCAGCCTTGGCGCGGGTCTCAGCCTCCTCGGCCTCCGCCCGCGCGGCGAGCAGCAGGTCCACGCTGTCGAAGCTCTCAGCCACGCGGGCGCTGAAGTCGCCGTAGTCTTCGCCGGCGGGCTGCGGGGCGGGCTGCCGGACTGCTGGGGTGCCGAGTGGCAGCAGGTCTTCGTTGTTAAGAATCATGGTTACTGGTTCCATTGAAAGAGTGTCGGAGGCACGTCAGAGCGCCAGGGTGCTCAGACCCTTGCCCAGCTCATCGCGGCAGGCGCGCGCCATCGCGTGCAGGCCTGCGTCGCTGACGTGCAGGGGCTGGACGGCTTCGCGGCAGGAAAGGTGCAGCGTCTCCCAGGCCAGCGGATCGTCGCCGCGGGCGTCTTCGAGGAAATGCGCCATCTCGTTCGCCAGGGCCGTGGCGGCCGTCAGGCGCGGGTTCAGCGAAGCCGCCCGCGGCGTGTGGTGGAAGGCGATGGCCTCGCAGATCTGGGGCGGCAGGTTCCAGCGGCCGGTCAGCACCGCGCCTATCTGGGCGTGGCTGAACGGCATGGCCTCCTGCTCGACCTCCCAAAAGCGGTCGTGGTGGGTGCGGGCCATCTCGCTGAGCGAGACGAACAGCGCGTGTCGGCTGCGATCCAGGGCCATCTTGCCGATGTCGTGCAGCAGCCCGCACGTGTAGGCCTGCTCCGCGCCGATCGCCTCCTGGGCCGAGGCCGGCAGCAGGTGGGTGATGACGCGCGCACACTGGGCGGCGTCCACCGAATGCCGCCACAGGGCGCGGCGGGCCAGGGCGGGCGTGTCGGGCCGGCCCAGGAACAGGTTGAACGTGGTGACCGTCATCGCCAGGTTCCGCAGCGTCTTGAATCCCAGAAAGACCACGGCCTCACGCAGCGTCGAGACGCTGCGCGGCATCCCGTAGTACGACGAGTTCGCCAGGGCCAGAATCCGGGCGGCCAGGGCTTGGTCCAGCCCGATCACTTTTTCCAAGTCGGCGGCCGTGGCGTGGGCGTCCGCGGTCAGGTCCAGGACGCGCATCACGACCTGCGGCAGCGAGGCCAGGTCGCCCGCATCGGTCAGGATCTGTTCCAGGCTCTCCAGAGGGTTGGCAGGGGGCATCGGGGAGGCTGTCATTGCGCTCATAAAATTTTCCCTATTCAGCGGCCTATCCGGCGTAGATCACGCGCAGTGACTCTTCCAGCGTGGTGATCCCGAGCAGGATTTTCTCCATCGCATCATCTTTGAGCGTCCGCATCCCGGCCTCGACGGCGGCCTCGCGGATGGCATAGGACGAGGCGCGGGCCAGGATCAGCTCGCGGACCTTGTCCGTCACGGGCATCAGCTCGTAGACGCCGACCCGGCCCTTGTAGCCCGTGCCCTTGCACAGGTCACAGCCCTTGCCCCGGTAGAACGTCACCTCACTCTTATCTAAAACGTCCAGGTTCATGCCCAGGCGCTTGATGGCGTCGCGCGGCGGCGAGTACGGCTCTTTGCACTTGGCGCAGATCGTCCGCAGGAGCCGCTGGGCGAGGACGCCGGCGATGGAGGAAGCGATCAGAAAGCTCTCGACGCCCATGTCCAGCAGCCGTGCGACCGAGCCGGGGGCGTCGTTGGTGTGCAGCGTGGACAGGACCAGGTGCCCCGTCAGCGCGGCCTCGATGGCGATCATGGCCGTTTCCTGGTCGCGCATCTCGCCCACCATGATGATGTTCGGGTCCTGCCGCAGCATTGAGCGCAGGCCCGCCGCGAATGTCATGCCCGCGCGGTTGTTGACCATCGACTGCGTGATGCCCGAAAGCTCATACTCCACGGGGTCTTCGATGGTCAGGATGTTTTTCTCGCCCGAGTTCAGCTTGGCGAGGACCGAATACAGCGTCGTGGACTTGCCCGAGCCGGTCGGCCCCGTGACCAGGATGATGCCGTAGGTGCGCTGGATCATCGACTCGAACATCTCGTAGGTGTAGGGCAGCAGGCCCAGCTTGTGCAGGCCGACCGAGATGTTGGACTTGTCCAGGACGCGCATGACGATCTTCTCGCCGAACACGGCGGGCAGGGTCGAGACGCGAAAGTCGTAGGGGCGACCCTCGATGGTGGCGGAGATGCGCCCGTCCTGGGGCGAGCGCTTCTCGGCGATGTCCATGTCGGCCATGATCTTGATGCGGCTCGTGATGGAGGCCTGGGCCTTCTTGGGCAGCGTCATGCCGTCTTGAAGTATCCCGTCCACGCGGTAGCGGATCCGCAGGCCGTCCTTGCCCGGCTCGATGTGGATGTCCGAGGCCTTGTCGGTGATGCCGCGCGAGATGATCATGTTGGAAAGCCGAACGACCGGGGCCTCGCCGGACAGCTCCTTGAGCTGCTCGATGGAAATATTGTCCGGGTCCCCCCCGCCCTCGGTCAGCGTAATGGTCGCCTCGTCCAGGTCCCGCATCACGCTCGACACGGCCTCGGTGACGTTGACCTCGGTGCGGTAGTTGGCCGTGATCGCGGCGAGGATGTCTTCCTCGGTCGCGATGACGGCCTCGACTTCCTTGCCCGTGATCAGCCGGATCTCGTCGATGGCGAAGATGTCCAGAGGGTTCTTCATCGCCAGCGTGATCTTCTTGGCCGTGCGCTCGATGGGCACGATCTTGAAGCGCCGCGCCAGCTCCTGGGTGACGGCTCCGGTGACCTCTTCGGGGATCTGCGCCTCGGTCAGATCGACGTAGGGGACGCCCCACTGCTCGCCTAGGCAACGGACGCGGTCGCGCTCGGTGATCAGGCCCATCGAGACCAGCAGATCGCCCACCGGCTCCTGGGTCTTGAGCTGGCGCTGCTTTTCGGTCGCCTGCGCGAGCTGCTCCTCAGAGACCAGGCCGCTCGAAACGAACACGTCCGTCATCGCTATTGACTGCATAAGGCTTACCTGGCGAAAGGGCGCAACGGAAAGACGAGAAAAAGACAAAAGAAAAGGCAGGGCAAAACAAAAGGCAGGGGATGATCCCCTGCCTCATTGTCGGCTCGCGGTGCGGTCTTCTGTAGAGAACATCCCCCACGCCACCTGGTAAATGTTCCTGCCCCGTGCCGGTCCGCGCCGCCGTCATTCGCAGGGCGAGGTCAGCGCGCCCCTGTGCCCGCCGCGTTCGCTTCGAGCGGGTCCTTTTGGATCGAGACCTTGATGAAGATCATCACCTGGTCGTGCGTGTGCTGGCGCTGCGTGTTGCGGAACAACTGCCCGAAGAACGGGATGTCGCCCAGCAGCGGCACCTTCTGGACCGTCTTGATGTCCTGGTCGTTGATCAGGCCGCTGATGACGAGCGTCTCGCCGTCTTTGACGCGCACTGTCGTGGTCGCCTCGCGGACGCGCACGTCCGGGGTCTGGACGCCGCCCGCAGCCGGTACGCTCAGGGTGACCAGCGAGACCTCGGGGTGGACGTTCATCGTGATGTAGCCGTCGTTGTTGATCTTGCCCGTGACGAACAGCTTGATGCCGGCGTTGACAGTGCTGGTGGTGATGTTCTGGCCGGTCGGTGACTGCGTGATCGACGAGATGTAGCTGACCGTATCGCCGACGAACGTGGCGGCGGGCTGGCCGTCCACGGCGGAGATGTTCGGCGACGCCAGTATCTTGGTGTTCTGGTCGTTGAACAGCGCGTTCAGTTTGACCGTCACGAGGTTCGTGAACGGTGTGCGGCCGAAGGTCAGCCCCTTCAATATCTTGCCGGGGTAGGCGACGATGGGGTTGGTGCCGGGTGCCTCCCCCGGCTGGAGCAGCTCGCCGATGGTGCTCTGTGCGCCGCCGAAGTTGTAGAGCAGGCCGAGCTGGTCATCGTTGTTCACGCTGGTCTCGACGACGCGGGCCTCGTAGTTGATCTGGGCCGGGCGCATGTCCACTGTCCCCAGCACCTGCACGGCGCGGGCGATGTCGGTGTCCGAGCCGGTCAGCAGCAGCGACGTGGTGGTCGGTTTGACGGGCAGGTTGCCACTCACCGACGTGGTCGTGCCGCCCGCGGGCGCGGCGGACGCCCCGTAGGAGGTCGTGGTGCTGGTGATGCCGGACGAGTCTGCCGTAGCCGGGGCGGGCGCATAGGTGCGCTGGACGGGGCCGGGGGTGACGATGACGCCCGGCACGAGGCGGCCCAGGACGGTCTGGAGATCGTCCGCCGAAGCGTACCGAATCTGGTACAGCAGGGTGCGCGACGTCGCGACGTTGCGCGAGATCGCGGCCTCGGACTGGGCGACCAGCCGGCGCACGGCGTCGATGTCGTCGGGCGAACCCGTGGCGAGCAGGACGCCGCCGCCGGCCTGGCTGCCCGCCGCCTTGCCCGTCGAGGCCCTGACATTGGGGTAGAGCTGCTTGATCTCCGAGAGCAGGTCGTCCCCGGACGAGTAGCTGAACGAGACCACGGCGCTGACGGCGGGCACCTGGGCCGTGCCGCTCGCGGCCAGGGCCTGGATCGTGGCGGGCGTCCCGACGAGGTAGGTGTGGCCGACACGGGCGTACTGATAGCCCGAGAGCTTGGTGATCAGGTCCAATGCCTCTTCGAGCGACACGTGGGCGAGCGAGACCGTAACCGGGCCTTTGACGTCGGTGCCCGAGACGATGTTGGTGCGCGTCTGCATCGCCAGCGCCTTGAGCACGTCGTTGATGTCGGCGCTGACGAAGTCCAGCGTAACGTCGTCGGTGTTGCTGGTGACGGCGCGGACGACATGAGGAGTGACGGCGCGGACGACGCGCGGGGTGGCCGCGCGGGGCGGCGCGGCGGACGCGGCGGGCGAGGCCATCCCGGCCAGGCCTGCGGCGAGGGCCAGGGCGGCGCGGCGCGAGAAAAGAGGTGTGTGCATGTTGGTGATCATGGTTTATCCTGTGCCGGCCTCGGCGGCAGGCGCGGCGGTCGGTGGTTGAGTGTTTAGTGTCCGATCATCTCCCCGACATCGCCCGCCCCGCCGTCCGGGGTCCGACCGGGCACCAGGGAGGCGACCGCTTGGGGGCCGGCAGGGCGGCTGGAGGCTGTCAGAAAGCGCAGGCCGGCCTGGGGCGGCGGCAGGGTCAGGACGTGGCCGGACGCGGTCAGCACCACGGGGTCCGAGAGGACGACGTGGGAGAAGACGGTGTGGGGCAGGACGACATGGGGGAGAATGACGCCGACGGGGGCGACCCGACGCGAGACCCGCCGCATCGCGGGCAGCAGGGGCGCGGCGGGGTCAACCCGGCCCCCCGACGCCGGGGCGGCCCCGCCCAGGGTCAGCGCATAGACCGTCACGCCGTGGCGCAGGACCACCGACGTCCGGGTGACGTCCACGACGCGGTACACGCCGTCCACCGAATCGCCCGCACGGACAAAGCGCCTTGCCCCGCCGTCGCGCAGGATGGCGACCTGGCCGGCACCGCCCAGAAGCACGCCGGTCACGGTCCACTTGGGCGGGGCCGGAGGCAGGGGGGCGGGGCGTGTCAGCGGCAGGGCTGGGGCAGCCCCCATCGACCGGACGGCAAAGCCGGCAGGGACGGACGGCAGCGCCGGGGCCGGGGGGGCGGGCAGCGGCAGGGCGGCTTCGCGGATATTCGCAACCGGGATGCCCTGCGCGACGGGAAGCTTGCCCGGCTTGGGCAGGACCGTGGCGGCGGCCACAGCGGCGGCGGGCACCGCCTGGGCGGGTACGGACGCCGTCTTGGGGGGCGCGTAGCCGACCACGAATGGGTCACGCATGTTGGGCGTCGGCGGCACGGCCGCGTCGGAGACGTCCGGCCCTGCCGCCGCCCCGACGACGCCCGGCGTCGCGCCCGCCTTGGCGGCCGGGGCCGTCCCCGTCGCTGGGGTCGCCGCTGCCGTGGTGGCTGCCGCCGCCGTGGGGACGGCGACGCGCGTCCCCGCCGCAGCGGCGGTCGGAGTCACGATGCGGATGACGAAGTACCCGAACAGGCCGCCGGACAGGACGCACAGGGCGGCAAACTGGGGGACTTGTTTTTTGTCTAATTTTTTCAGGCTCATGATGGTTCCCTCGCCGTCTCAGAGTGTCTCGATCCCGACGGAAGCCCGCGCATTGGCGGCGCGCGTCGCCCCGACCGCGCCTGCCGCAGCCCGGCCCGCCGCCCCGGAGATGGTGCCGGCGGACGCCGGCGGGATGAACGTGCGCGGGGCACCCGGCATGGGCGCGGCGGGTGCCGGCACAACGGCAGCGGCCACCGGCACGGAGGCCACCGGCGCGGCGTCCGGGCTGCCGTCGTGAAACATAAACGCGATCAGCTTCAGGTTGGTGGTGACCGTCGGTCTGGCACCAGGGGCGGACCCAGCCGGCAGGGGGTCCGGGTGGAGCTGTGCGCCGGACACCGAAAGGATCTTGGGGAAGCGGGTCAGGCTGTACAGGAAGGTCGCGGTGTCGGCGTAGGTGCCGGTGACGTCCACCTCGATGGGCAGCGAATCATAGGGCGGCGGGGCCGGAGCCTTCACCGGAGCGGCCGGGGCGGCGGCATCGCCGCCCGCAGGCCGGGCCGGGGCGGCGGGCGGCGGGGCCGGGGGCGCGGGCCGGACAGCGGTAACAGTCAGGTGCGTCGTCAGGGCGAGCTGCTGGAGCTGGCCGAGCAGGGTGGGCATATAAGACTTGGCCGAAACGGAGGCTTCCAGGTTCTTGATGTGCTCCTGCGTGTCGTTGAACGCCGCCAGGGTGGTGTCGTAGCGCCGGGCAATCTGCTGGCTGCCGCCGACCTCGTTCTCTTTTTGCTGGGCGGTCGTCTGGAGTCCGGTCAGCTTGGAGTTCATGCCGAACAGGGCGCCGCCGCCGCCGAGCAGGATCAGGCCCGCGCCGGCGGACAGCGCCATCATCAGGCGCTTGGCGGTCGGCTGGCCGCCCCCGCTCGGGAGAGGGCTGGAAGGCATCGAAGGGTTAAGCGCCACGGGTCATTCCTTTCGCTTCAGCGGTCTTGACGCCGGCCTTGTCGGCGGGCTTGGCCGCGCCGGCCTCGGGCTTGAGGTGGACGGTCATCTGGAAAGCAACCGCGTCGGCCTCGCCCACCTTCTGCTGCTGCACGAAGGCGAGGTCCACGTGGTCGAGCGAGGGCGACTGATTCATGTGCAGCATGGTCTCGCCGACCTCGGCCTGGCTCATCGCCATCCCCGCCACGTTGAGGGTGGGGTCGCCGCCGCTGGCCGCGCCGGGCGCGGCGGACTCGACGGCAGCCGCCGTGCCGCTGCCGGTCGCCATGCTGGTCAGCCAGGCCTGGGGGGCGAGGCTATCGGTGACCGCCCCGAAGCTCTTGTACCAGAACAGCGTGTCGGACTTGGCACCGTCCAAGGTCTCGACCTTGGGCACCAGGGCCGCCGTCTGGCTTTGCAGGTCTTGGATCCGAACGACCTGGGGCTGTAGCTTCGCCAGCCGCGCGCTCAGGTCGTTGACCTCGCCCTGCGTGACAAGAATGCGGGCCGTTATCACCGTCGCAACCAGGGCGACGAGGCCGATCTCGCACCCGATGCCGCAGAGCAGCTTACGGATGTTCAGTTCCTGCCGCCGCTTCTCTTCGCGGCGCACGGCGATCATGTTTATCGAAGGCATAGGATTACTCTTTCGGTTGCTCCCCCGCTAGGCCGCTTTCGCCAGCGGCTTGGCGGGCAGGTTCTTGAACTGGGCTGCGGCCGTGCCGGCTTGGGCGCGCGGTGCGGCGGCCAGTTCCTTGAGTGCGAGGCCGACACCTGTGACGAGCAGCGGCGCGTTTTCTTCCAGGAAACCGGAGTCCAGGCGCGTGGCATCGAAGGCGGGGTTCGTGAACGGGTTCCAGGTCTCGACGGGGACGCCCAGGCGGGCCGACATGTAGGCCTCCAGGCCGCGCATCTTGGCGCTGCCACCCGAGATGACGATGCGGGCGACGGGGCCGCCCCCCCCGCCCGAGACGCCGGGGGGCAGGATGGAGTTGGCGGGGTCGGCGAGCTGGGACTGATAGTAGTTGGTCGAGCGGCGCACCTCGCGCAGCAGCTCGTCCAGGGCGGGCTGCATGGCCCGCGCCAGGGCGGCGGCCTCGGGGTCGGCGTCGGGCTGGAGCAGGGCGGTCATGTCCACCCGCGCCTTCAGCGCCTCCAGGGTGTCCCAGTCCGCTTGGGGCTGCACGGCCTTCAGGGCCTGCGTGAAGCTGTCGCCGGCCATGGGGACGTTGCGCGTCAGCGCGAACAGGCCGTTGGTGACGATGTTGACGTCGGTGGTCGTGGCCCCGATGTCGAGCAGCGCCAGCGTCGCGCCCTCGCCGGGGCGGGTGGGGGACAGGTCCAAAAGGGCGCGCTGCAAGGCGAACGCCTCCACGTCAAGGGCGGCGGGGATCAGGCCGGCCTGGTCCAGCGCGGCCAGGCGCGACTCGACCATGGCGTTGGGCGCGGCGACCAGCATCACGCTCATCTTGTCGTCCTCGCCCGGCACGCCGCCGGTGATCTCGAACTCGATGACGCTGTCGTCCACCGACGACGAGATGTGCTTGGCGGCCTCGAACCGGATCGAGCGGCGCAGGATGGCCTCGGCCATGCGCGGCAGCTTGATGTGGCGGACGATGACGCTGGCCCCGCTGATCGCGGCCACGGCGGCGTTGGCCTCCATCCCGCTCCCCGACATCAGCGCGCGGATGGCCGCCCCGACCGAAGCCGGGTCCATGACGATCCCGTCCCGGACGGCGTTCTCGGGCGTCGGGCCGGCCGCCACCCGCACGATCTGCCACGTCCCCGGTGTGCGGCCCGCCTCGGCCTGCACGACCTTGATGAGCCGCCCGCCGATGTCCACGCCGACGATCTTTTCCTTGCCGAAGAGCTGTGTCAATCCGAGCATATGGTTCCCCCGCGACCGGGACGCCGGGCGTCCGTCTGAAACTGTTGGTCTGAGACTTTCAGAAACTTTACTGCTTCTGATTATGGAGCGCGGGGGGGAAAACTAGAGGGGGATTTTGGGCGGCCCAAGAGAGCCTGCCATGCAGGGACCGTGCCAATCCGCACGGGGGGCGGCGAAACCGGCAATGGAAACAGGCGAAACCGGCAGCCTTGCTTGCCTGCCGCCGGCGTGTTATAATGCAGCCATACAACAACCGTTCAAGCGCCCCCGCCCCAAGACCGGGGTGCCGCTCTTTCCGCCTTCAAAGGACTATTCCCATGAGCCTTCCCCCCAACAACCTGCCGCCGAACAACCTGCCGCCGAACAACCTGCCGCCGAACAACCTGCCGCCGAACAACCTGCCGCCGGGCGGCTACGCCCCTGGCTCCTACCCGGCCCCCGCACCCAAATCCGGGGGCGGCGTACTCAAGATCGTGGGGATCGGCTGCCTGGGCCTGTTCCTGCTGGCCGCCATCGGCGGCGTGATCGCGGTGCGGAGCTTCAAGAACCAGATGGCCCACCCCAACAAGAACAGCCTCATGGGCATGGGCGTCATCGTGGGCCAGGCGACGATGGGCGGGGTGCAGCTCCAGCAGGCCGTCGTGGCGTACCACCGGCAGCACGGCAAGTACCCGAAGACGCTGATCGCATTGGTGGAAGAGGGCAGCATCGACGGGAAGCTGCTGCATAACGACTTGGACGACACCCCGAATCCGGGGCACGTCTCGTGGCGCTACACCAAGCCCGCCGAGGGCGCTCCCGGCCCCACGCCGATCCTGGAAGAGCCGTACCACATCACGATGGGCGGCAGCCCGCAGCCGGGCAAGATCGTGATCACCCTGAACGGGCAGAGCCGGTCGGCAACACACGGGAACACGGGGCAGTGAGCGAGGTGATTCGAGAACCTGGGGGTTCGGCCCCAGGACAAACAAAAGCCTCGCCATGAACGGCGGGGCTTCGAAAATCTGAGCGTGGGCATCCGCGCCTACCCGACCATCGCCAGCTCTCGGACGAAGGGGGCGGGGGGCGGGGACTGGCCGGCGGGCGGGTCGGCCCAGCGTCCGTCGGCCTTGATCAGCGCGACAAGCTCGGCCACGCCCTGCTCCTGCGGCACATTCTTGACCGGGGTGCGGCCCCGGTACAGCGTGATCACACCGCCGCCCTTGCCGACGTAGCCGTAGTCGGCGTCGGCCATCTCGCCCGGCCCGTTGACGATGCAGCCCATGACGGCGATGTCCAGCCCGACCAGGTGGTTGGTCGCGGCCTTGACCGAGCGCAGCACGGACGTCAGCTCGAACTTGGTCCGCCCGCACGAGGGGCAGGCGATGAACTCCACTTTGGTCTTACGCAGCCCCAGCGCCTGCAAGATGTCGTAACACGCGGGAATCTCATTCACGGGGTCTTCGGACAGCGAAACGCGGATCGTGTCCCCGATGCCCTCGGCCAGCAGCGTCCCGATGCCCGCCGTGCTCTTGATGCGTGCGTACTCGCCGTCGCCGGCCTCGGTGACGCCCAGGTGCAGCGGGTAGTCCATGCCCAGGGCCGCCATGCGCCGCGCCATCAGGCGGTTCGCCGCCAGCATCACCGGCACGCGCGATGCCTTCAGCGATATTACAAGATTACGATAATCGTGCGCCTCGCAGATCTGGATGTACTCCAGCGCGCTCTCGACCATGCCCGCGGGCGTGTCGCCGTACATCACGGTCAGGCGCTCGGCGAGGCTGCCGTGGTTGACGCCGATCCGCATGGCGATGTCGCGCTCGCGGCACACGGCGATGACTGGGGACAGCGACGCGGCGATGGCATCCCGCTCCTCGGACACCTCGGTCTCGGTGTACTCGTCGGCCCGCCCGCGCGGCTTGCGGAACACGAACAGGCCGGGGTTGATCCGCACCTTGTCCACGAAGCGGGCGACGGCCACGGCGATGTCCGACCCCTGGTGGTGGACGTCGGCGACCAGGGGCACGTCGTAGCCGCGCTGGCGGACCTCGGCCTGGATCTCGCCCAGGCAGTGCGCCTCGGCCAGCGTCGGCGTCGTCACCCGGACGATCTCGCAGCCGGCCTCGCGCATGGCGATGACCTGCGCGACGCAGGCGGCGACATTGCGCGTCTCCTCCGTGATCATGCTCTGGACGGCGACCGGGTGGCCGCCGCCGATGAAGACGGGGCCGACGCGGACGGCGCGGGTCGGGCGGCGGGTGTAGGTGATCTCGGGAAGGACGTGATCCGCGGGGGCATGAGCGGGCAGGTCGTGGGACATAAGCTCCTCCAGGTGCTTTTATTATACCCGTCCCGTGCCCACGCCCGGACGCCCCGTACCTGTGTTATAATAGGGGGAGAGACGAGAACTACACCCCCTCATGGCGCTCGACACAGTTCAACAACCAGCCCCCGCCCGCACCGCCCTCCTGCGCGACCGGAACTTTCTGCTGCTCTGGCTGGCCCAGGTCGTTTCCAGCGTCGGCGACCTCGCGCTCGCCGTGGCCTTGCCGGTCACGGTCTATGACGCCACCGGCAGCAAGGCCGTGCTGGGGCTGACCATGCTCTCGGGGACCGTCCCCGTGGTGCTGTTCGGCCTGCTCGGGGGCGTCTACGCCGACCGCTGGGACCGGCGGCGGACCATGATCGTCACCGACATCGGGCGCGCGCTGGCCGTGCTGCTGCTGCTGGGCGTCTCGCGCACCCCACACCTCAGTGCGCGCGACCTGGACCTCGTGTACGGCGTCTCGTTCCTGGTCGCCTCGCTGTCCTGCTTTTTTTCGCCCGCGCGCATTGGGCTGCTTCCGTTTTTGGTGCCGCGCGAGAAGATGCTGGCGGCGAACGGCCTGATGCTGTCCGGGATGCAAGCCACGCTGATGCTCGGGCCGGCCCTCGGCGGCGTACTGCTGGCCTGGGCCCACCCGCGCGGCGTGTTCGTTTTTGACGCGCTGACGTTTCTGGCGTCCGCCGCCTTCGTGGGCCTGATGGCCGTCGGGGCGACGGCCGCGCCCGGCGCAAGGGCGCCCCGCGGCGTCCGAGGTCTGTGGGAGGACGCGCGCGAGGGGCTGGACTATGTCTGGACCCGGCCGCTGCTGCGCGGGACGCTGACGCTCCTGGTCCTCGCCGTGCTGGGCAGCTACGTCGTCAACACGCTGGAGTTCGCCTTCGTGCGCGACCTGTGGCACGGCACGGGGCGGCAGTTCGGTCTGCTGCTGGGCCTGAGCGGCGCGGCGGCCCTGCTGACGGGGGCGGCGGCCGCCGCCCCCCTGCGCGGCGTCCCGCCGCCGCGTCTGATGGCGGTCGGCTTCGCGGTCATGGCCGGGGCGGGGCTGGCCATCGCCGCGGCGGGAAACGTCTTCGTGGGCGGGGCGATGCTCTGCGTCCAGGCCGTGGGCAACACGCTGGTCAACTTGGGCCTGGTCACCGTGTTTCAGACGAACGCCCCGGTGCAGCTCCAGGGGCGCGTGAACGCCACCGTGGGCCTGGTCCAGAAGCTGTCCATCGCCGGCGGAGCCGCCTTGGCGACGGAGCTGGTCGTGCTCCTTCCCGGCACCCATGTCCTGCGGCCCATCTTTTACAGCGTCGCGCTTTCCTACGTGCTCTGCGCCCTCCTCGCCCGGCCCCTGCTGGGACCCGATGCGCCGGAGGCAGAAGGGCCGGAGGGGCATGAGGCGTGAACACGTCCCCCGAGCCAGAGACATCGTTCGGGGCAGTGACGCCCTATTACGATGCCCTGATGGCGGCGGTCCCGTACCGGCTGTGGGTGGACTATCTGGAGAAACTGTGGCGTCGCCACGGGCAGGCCCCCCGGACCGTTCTGGACCTGGCCTGCGGGACGGGAACCGTCTCGCGGTTGCTGGCCCGGCGCGGCTATGCGGTCACGGGGGTGGACCTCTCGAGGGGGATGCTGGACGTCGCCCGCCGCCGCGCCGCCGACGAGGGGCTGACGATTCCGTTCTTCGCCCAGGACGCCGCCGACCTGGATCTGGGCGGCCTGCGGTTCGACGCGGTCGTCTGCCTGTTCGACAGCCTGAACTATATCCTCGACGCCGAGCGCCTCCAAGCCGCCTTCGCCCGCGTCTTCCAGCACCTGAACCCCGGCGGCACATTCATCTTTGACGTCAACACCGAGTACGCGCTGTCCGAGGGCATGTTCAGCCAGAGCTGCACCCGGCGCGGCGAGCCGCTGCATTACCGCTGGCGCTCGCGCTACGACCCCGAGACGCGTCTCTGCACCGTCCGCATGAACTTCTCCTACGACCCCGGCGACGGCGGCCCGCGCCAGTCGTTCGTCGAAGTCCACCGGCAACGGGGCTACCCCAAGGACGACCTGACGGCCTGGCTGCACGCGGCGGGGGCTGGCGACGTCTTTGTCTACGACGCTTACTCGACCGACCCGCCCAAGAAGCGCTCGGACCGCCTGTTCTTTCTTGCCACCAAGCCGCCGAAAGCGCAGGGCGCAGAAGAATAAGAGACACAAAAAAGCCCCGCCGGACCACAACAGTGTGGCGGCGGGGCTGTCTATTTTGCCGTGATGAGCGGACTAGTTGCGCGAAGCGTTGCCCGACTGCTCGTGGCGCTGCAGCGCGATTTCCGCGCGGCGCATCCGCTCGCGGATTTCGTCCGGCGCGTCTGCTGTCGAAGCATACTGAAGGTGCTCGTGAACTTCCTTCAGATGCTGGTGTTGCTGTTCAAGCGTGGGGCTACCGACGCTCTCCTGGGTGACGTTCTGTGACATGGTTCTCTCCTTTGAGTCCCGATAGGATAGTTTGTTGTACCCTAGGCGCGGTTAGGTTAATCTTGGGGAACCGACTTCGAGTGCTCTGCCCAAAGGCCCTCGAACGTCTCGATCAAGCCCTCAACGACCCGATAGCCGCCGCGCCAGAAGTCGGGATCGTCCAGGTCGATGCTGACGATGCGGGCCAGGGCGTGGGGCGTGTCCCGGCCCCCGGCCCGCAGCAGGTCAAGGTACTGCTCGGCGAACGCCGGCCCCTGCTCCCGCGCCTTCTGGTACACCGACAGCGCGAACAGCTCGCCGAACGTGTAGGGGTAGGAGTAGAACGGCGAGCCGACGAAGTGGGGGATGTAGCTCCAGGACAGGCGCAGGCGCTCGGTGATGGTCACGCCCGGCCCGTACAGCGCGCCCATCTCGGCCTGCCAGTGGTCCGAAATCTGTGCCGGTGTCAGCTCACCTTCGGTCCGGCGCTGGCGGTGGATAGTTTTCTCCAGGCGGTAGCGGCCCGTCGTGGACATGGTGCTGATCGTTCCCTCGATCTTGTCGGCGTACATCGCCAGGCGTATCTCACGGGACGCCCCCGCCTGCAAGCGGTCGAAGACCAGCATCTCGCCGAAGAGGCTGGCGACCTCGGCCATCGGCAGCGTCCCGATCATATTGAAGTACCGTTGCTCGCGCGCCAAAAGGCCGTGGACCCCGTGCCCCAGCTCGTGCGCCAGGGTCATCACGTGGGCCGTCTTGCCCAAGTAATTGATGAAGATGAACGGGTGCGTGTCCGGGGTCGAGTAAGAGCAGTAGGCCCCGCCCTGCTTGCCCGCGCGCGGCGTGGCGTCGATCCAGCGCTTGTCGAAGAATTCAGCGGCCAGCCGAGACATTTGGGGCGAGAACGCGCCGAACGAGTCTAGAATGACATCGCGCGCCTCGTCGTAAGAATAGGCTGCCTCGGACGTAAACAGCGGGGCCGATAAATCGTAGTCTTTTAGAGACTCGTAGCCCAGTATCTCGCGCTTGAGCGCATAGTAGCGGTGGGCAAGCGGGTAGTGCTCGACGGTCACGTCCGTGACCGTCTCGACCGTGCGGCGCGGCAGCTCGTCGCGCTGGAAGCCGGTCTCCTCGGGGGCATCATAGTGGCGGATCTCATCCGAGACGGCCTTGTCTTGGAGCAGCGTGTTCAGGATAAACGTCAGCGGCTTCAGGTGCGCGGTCGCGCCTTCGACGAACGCCTCCGCAGCGGCCTGCCGGACGGCGCGGTCGGGCGATGAATACAGCGCGGAAAGCTGGGGCTGGTTCAGGTCGGGTGTCGTGCCGTCCGGCAGTTTGGGCTTGAACACGGTCGCCGCGCGCAGCTCGCCCGAGAGCCGCACGAACGCCCCCGGCCCGGTGTTCGAGAAGCGGGCCAGCAGCTTTTCCTCGATCTCCGAAAGCTGGTGGGGCCGCCCGGCCCGAACCACGGCGAGGTAGTGGGCGAACGGGGCCACGGCGGGGTCGGCCAGCAGCGGCGTCAGCACAGCCTCGGGGATGCGGGTGAGTTCCAGCCGGAAGAACGTCAGCGGCAAAGACAGCCGCGTCATCTTCTCCTGCACCCGCGAGAGCAGCGCGCCGCGCGCGGCGTCGCCCGTATCGGCGGAGAAGCGCAGCCGGGCGTACATCCCCGGCGCGGCGGCGGCCTGCCACAGCGCCTCGTACTCGGCCAGTGCCGCGCCCAGCGTCTGGGCCGTCAGATCAGGGACGTCTAACTTGCCCTCATAAGCCGCCGCAAATGCCGAGGCGCGCGTGGCCGAAGCCCGCAGCGTCTCGTCGAGGCGCGGGTCGTCCGGTCCGGCAAACAAGTCGCCCAAGTCCCAGGCGATGTCGGTTTCAAGCGGAACTGTCATTTTCTAAATCTCCTCTCGTGTCCAACGAGTGAGTACTCTCGGTAGAGTGAGGCCCCCGCCAGCAGCGCCCGAGCCATCTTCTCCTGACCTTCTGCCGTCCGGATGAACCGGTAGTCGTGGTCATTGGTCAGCACGCACATCTCGACGGTGAGGGCGGGGACGTAGGAAAAGATCGAGCCGGTCAGCGCGCCCTGTTTGCTGCCGACGCCGGTCTGAGAGTCGCCCTTGATGCCCGCGTCCCGCTCTGCGCCGCCCAGGGCCGTGATGACGGCGGGGTGGAAAATGCGTACTGCCTGGCGGCTGGCTGCCATAACGGCGGGCGAAGGGCCGACGACGCCGAAGCGCCGGCCCTGCCGGTCGGGGAAGTAGGTCGCAAGGCCCGACTGCTCGCCCGAGTCGCAGTGCAGGCGCAGGAAAAGCTTCGCGTGAGCGTTGTTCGCGATCTCCGCCCGGCGCCTGTTGGTGACAATCTGGCCTTCAGAGGACTTGGTCAGCACGACCGTGGCCCCCTCGGACCGGAGCAGAACGGTCAGCCGCCGAGCGACGACCCAGTTGACGTGCCGCTCAGTCAGCTTGCCGTCGCGGCTTTGGGTCCCCTCGCTGGTCTCCGAGGAGTGGCCGGGGTCCACGCAGACGACGAAGCCCGACAAGGGCAGTGCGGGAGCGACGGCCTGGACGGGGGCGGACAAAGCCATGGCGAGCAGCAGGGCGGCAAAAAGTCTCGCGGGAAATCTCATGCGTGGGGGCGTACTCCGAGAAAGACCAGGGCGCTGACGATGATGCCGGCGAGCAGGCCGGTGACGAGCGCGCCCTGCCGTGTCTTGAGCGCCCCCGCCAGCGGGAACAGCGCGCAGGCGGCAACGTACGCCCAGGCCGCCCCGCCCCGCGCGTGGAACAGCAGGGCGATCAGCCCGCCGAACAGGGCGCAGAGCGGCAGCACGAACAGCCCTTGCAGGAAGCCGGCGATGTTGGCGCGGGTGAGCATGGGGAAAAGCAATTAGGAACCCAGGCCCGGAACCTCCCGGCGGCTCGCCGCCGGGAGGGGTTCCAAGGCGACCAGGCTCCTACTTCGTCAGGCTGAAGAGCGGCTTTGCGCCGCTTGACGCGGTCGGGTCGGCTCGGTTCTTCAGGTTGTAGAACGACTTCAGGCCGTTGAACGTGGCCGTGTCGCCCAGCGACTCTTCGATCCGCAGGAGCTGGTTGTACTTGGCGACCCGGTCGGTGCGGGCGGGGGCGCCGGTCTTGATCTGGCCGGCGTTGGTCGCCACCACGATGTCGGCGATGGTCGAGTCCTCGGTCTCGCCCGAGCGGTGCGAGACCACGGCCGTGTAGCCGGCCTGCTTCGCCATCTCGATAGCCGCCAGCGTCTCGGTCAGCGTCCCAATCTGGTTGACTTTGATCAGAATCGAGTTCGCCGTGCCGGACGTGATGCCGCGCTCCAAAAACTTGGTGTTGGTGACGAACAGGTCGTCGCCGACAAGCTGGACCTTGTGGCCGATGCGCGCGGTCAGCTTGTGCCACGTGTCCCAGTCATCCTCAGCCAGGCCGTCTTCGAGCGAGATGATCGGGTACTTCTCGACCAGATCCGCGTAGTAGTCCACCATCTCGTCGCCCGACAGCGAGCGGCCCTCGCCCTTCAGGACGTACCGGCCCCCCTCGTAGAACTCCGAGGCGGCGGGGTCCATGGCGATCATCACCTGCTCGCCGGGCGTGTAGCCGGCCTTGCTTATGGCCTCCAAGATCACCCGGATGGCCTCCTCGTTCGAGGGCAGGTTGGGGGCGAATCCGCCCTCGTCGCCCACCGACGTCGCCAGGCCCCGCGCCTTCAGGACGCCCTTCAGCGCGTGGTACACATCCGTGCCCATCTGCAAGGCCTCGGCGAACGAGCGCGCGCCGACCGGCATCGCCATGAACTCCTGCATGTCCACGTTCGAGTCGGCGTGCTTGCCGCCGTTCATGATGTTCATCATGGGGACGGGCAACTGCCGCGCGGACGTGCCGCCGATGTAGCGGTATAGGGGCAGGCCCAGCCCGCGCGCGGCGGCCTTGGCGACGGCCAGCGACACGCCCAGGATGGCGTTCGCGCCCAGCTTGCCCTTGTTGTCCGAGCCGTCGAGCTGGATCATCATCTCGTCGATGGACACCTGCTCGGTCGCGTCCAAGTCGATCAGCTCGGGTGCGATGCGCTCGTTGACGTTCTCGACAGCCTTCAAGACGCCCTTGCCGCCGTAGACCTTCTTGTCGCCGTCGCGCAACTCGACGGCCTCATTCGCCCCCGTCGACGCGCCGGACGGGACGCTCGCCCGCCCCAGCGTCCCGTCTTCGAGGTAGACATCCACCTCGACGGTGGGGTTGCCGCGCGAGTCCAAAATCTGCCGCGCCTGTACGTTCGTGATTGCCGTTGACATGCCCTGTGTTTCTCCCTGATTTGCCCGCTTGCTGATGCCGCCGCTCACCAGCGGTCGTTCCCGCGCCCTTCGTGAATGAACTCGATGATTTCCTCGCGCGTCAAGCCGGTCTCCACGCCGGGGATATCCAGCGGCGACCGACCGGGGGGCGTTCTGTGCGTCGAAACCCGCGCCTGTGGCTGCAATACGTAAAGCTGGCCGTCGGCGCGTCGAATGTGAATCGCCCCTTGCTGATCGGCTTGTGTCAGAAGGTCGGCGAGGCTTTCCGTCTCGGTGTAGGTTTGCATAGCTATATCCTAACCACTACCACTCCCGCTGCTTCCGCTGCGTCCAGCAGTCTTCTATCGAGAGAGAGCAGCGGAATACCAAGGCTTTGCGCGCAGACAATCATGTAAGCATCATAGGCATACAGATGGTATGTCTCTGCCAATGTCACGGCTTGCAGCACATCCACGTCAACAAGGTTCAAAGGAAGCCCCCGGTACTCCCATATCGCCGCCGCAGCCTGAGATGTTCTGATACGGTGGCGCTTCAACATCGCCGTCAGCGCGTTGCCGAACTCCCAGTGTAGAGAGAGCGGCGCGTAAAGGATTGCCTCTACCGTCGCTTCGATGATGGCCTCTTTTTCCGGCTCGTTGAGCGTGACCGCGATGATACCGGAAGTGTCCATGCAGATGTCCATGCTTGATTCTGCCTATTGTACCTTGCCCAGAGGCGTTTCGCCCAGCATCGCCCGCGCTTGGGCGGCGAAGGGGGAGCGCAGGGCGAGGGCGATCTGGGTTCCGACCAGGCCTTCGGGGATGCCCATGTCATAGCGGGTGCCCTGCACCCCCGTCAGCAGGTAGGGTTGAGGTTTTCGCCGTGCCCGTCCCGCCCGAGTTTGCGGTCAGTCGAAATCCGTCGGCCAGTCCGGGTGATGGGAGTGGTCGAAGAAGCGCGCGATCTGCTCCGCCGTCACGCGCTCGACCGACAGAGGCGGGAGGGCGTCCGGCGCGAAAAAGTCCACGCCGTCGGTCTCATCGCTGAAGGCGGGTTCGCCGCCGGTGATCTCGCACCGGAAGAACGCCTTGTAGACGTGGAATGCCATCGGGGGGTGGCCGTGGAGGCTGCGGTCGTACAGCGCCAGCAGCTTGACGGCCCGCGCCTCGTAGCCCGACTCCTCCCGAATCTCCCGCTCCACGGCGTGGCCCGGCGGGTCGCCGACGTCCGCCCAGCCGCCGGGCAGGGTCCACAGCCCGTCGGACCGCTCGCGGACCAGCAGCACCCGCCCGTCCCGGATGACGACGCCGCGCACATCGACTTTGGGCGTCGCATAGCCCTCTTCGGCCCGGAACAGGCCGGCGAGTTGCGGCGGATCGGCACCGAGCGGGGCAGCCAGCATCTCGGCGGCGATCCCGCGCAGCTTCTCGTACCGCTCGCGGTCATAAGGGTCTGTGGCGTAGGTCAGGCCAGTCTGCGATAGTGCCTGTATCTTCTGCGCCCACCGGACAAGTGCCTCGTTCAAGCCTTATATTCCTTCCAATGCCGCCCGCGCCTGGGCGGCGAAGGGGGAGCGCAGGGCGAGGGCGATCTGGGTTTCGATCAGGCCCTCGGGGATGCCCATGTCATAGCGCGTCCCTTGTACTTGGGTCAGCACATATGGCTCGCGCTCGGACAGCAACGCTTGAGCCGCCGTCAACTGTATCTCGCTGCGCTGGCGGGTGTCGCTGTCGATCAAGTGGCGCAGGCAGTCGAAGATCGCGGACGTGAAAGCGTGGATGCCGAAGAAGCTGAGGTAGCGGCCGTCGGATAGGCCGGGCGTCTGGAGGTTCGTCCGCGCGAACTCCACGGTGGGCTTTTCCGCCATCGCGCGGATGCCGTAGACGGTCGGCGAAGACTCTGCGAGCGGCAGGCCGGCGATGATGCCGTAGCGCGGGGCGTCCGACTCGGCCACGGCGAAGACCGACGAGACCGAGCAGCCGTGCGCGGCGCAGGCATCCATGACCTGCCGGGCGCAGCGGGCGTCGATGTGGGAGAAATAGACGTGGTCGCCCAGGGTCAGAACGAACGGATCATCCCCGGCCCACGTGCGAGTCTGGTAGACCGCGTGGCCGTAGCCGTCCTGCGTCTCCTGCACGGCGACAAAGACGCGCCCGGCGAGGTCAGGGTCAGCGGCAAAGTGGGTGCGTATCGGTCCGGCATTGGTCGGGTTGGCGACGACGCATATCTCCTCGACGCCCGACGCCCGCAGCTCCTCGGCGAGTATCTGGATGACCGGCTTGGCCCGCCCGTCCACGTCTACAAATGGGAACAGCTCTTTCTGGACGGTGCGCGTGGCGGGGGCCAGCCGCGTCCCGCGCCCCGCCGCCGTGATCACGCCTTTGCGGATACTCTTCATGGCATCGAGTCGCCCCAGAGGACGCGCACGTCCACGGCCCGCATCCCCGCCCGGCGGGCGGCCTCCATGCCGGGGTCGCCGTCCTCGTAGACGATGCAGTCGGCGGGAGCCATCCCTAACCGCTCGGCGGCCAGCAGGAACAGGTCCGGCGCGGGCTTGCCGTGCGTCACGTCGTCTGCGGTCACGACGATGTCGAAGAGCGGCAGCAGGTGGGTGGTGGTCAGGGTCTGCGTGACGACGCGCCGGATGCCGCTCGACGCCACCGCCATCGGCACCTTGCCGTGGTAGGCGCGGGCGACGTCGGCGACGGCGTTGATCTCTTGGATCGTGTGCAGCCCCTCCAGGTACCGCCGCTCCTTGTCCTCCTCGGTCCGGCCTACGTCCAGCCCGTAGCCGAATTCGCGGTTCAGGTCGTCGATGATGGCACGGTTGGGCCAGCCGCCCATGCGGTAGAAGTTCTCCTCGGTCAGATCGGCCCCGAAGGACTGAAGCGAGGCGGCCCAGGCCCGAAAGTGGCTCGGCATGGTATCGGCGAGGGTGCCGTCACAGTCGAAGATCAGAGCCGTAAACGGGGCGGGCGGGGCGATGCGCGTGATGTCCATGATTGTTTGAGGGGTCCTATCGTCTCGTCTGGCCGTAATAAGCGTCTTTGCCGTGCTTCCGCAGAAAGTGCTTGTCCAGGATGGACTGCGGCGTGGTCGTGGCGGCGGGGTTCAGGGCCTCGGTCTGCCGGGCGAGCCGGGCGACTTCTTCCAGGACGACGGCGTGCTCGACGGCCTGGGCGGGCGTCTCTCCCCACGCGAACGGCGCGTGGTAGGGGAGCAGCACGCCCGGCAGGTGCTGCGGGTCGAGGTGGTTGTCGTGGAAGTGCTCGGCGATCACCACGCCCGTGTTCCACTCGTAGGCCTCGCGGATCTCCAGAGGCGTCAGCGGGCGGCAGAGCGGGACCGGGCCGTAGAACGTGTCGGCATGGGTCGTGCCGTAGCAGGGAATCTCGCGGCAGGCCTGTGCCCAGCTCGTCGCGTGGCGGGAGTGCGAGTGGGCGATGCCGCCGATGGCCGGGAACCGCTGGTAGAGGCAGACGTGCGTCGGCGTGTCCGACGACGGGCGCAGGCGCTCGCCGGGCAGCGGCTCGCCCGTGTCGAGCGAGACCAGCACGATGTCCTCGGGGCGCAGCGTGTCGTAAGGAACGCCGCTCGGCTTGATGGCGATCAGGCCGCGCTCGCGGTCTACGCCGCTGGCGTTGCCCCAGGTCAGCACGACCAGCCCCGCCTCCACGAGCTTAAGATTAGCGAGGTAGACGGCCTCTTTGAGCGGATGGGCCAGCAGATCAGACATCGCGTACCTCGTCCCGGATCGTCAAGAGCGTCTTCATCACGTCCGAAAGGTCGTCGCGCGTCCCCGCAACGCCGAAGGCATCGTGCAGCCGACGGTAGAGCATATAGAGGCGGTCGTAGACGGCTTGACGCACGGGGTGAGGCTCGAAAACGGTCGGGTGCAGGCCGGTCATGGCATCCATCGCCTTGCCGAACGAGGGATAGGCACCCGCCGCCACGGCCCCGGCAATGGCAGAGCCGAGGGCGGCGGTCTGGGCGGAGCGGGAGAGGAAGATCGGGCGGCCTATGACGTCGGCGTAGATCTGCATGATCAGCGGGTTCTTGACCGAAATGCCGCCGCAGTTGATGATGCGCTCGACGGCCTGCCCGCCTTCCTCGAACCACTCCATGATGACCCGCGCGCCGAAGGCCGTGGCCTCGATCCACGCCCGGTACATCTCGGCAGGCGTGGTCTGAAGTGTCAATCCCAGGATCGCGCCGGTCAGGCGGGGGTCTACCAGGATCGTGCGGTTGCCGTTGTGCCAGTCCAGCGCGAGCAGCCCGCTCCCGCCGGGGAGGAGACTGGCCGCGCCCAGCGTCAAATCCTCGTGGCCGTGGCCGGCGGGCTGAATCTCGCCGACGAACCAGTTGAAGATGTCGCCCACGGCGGACTGACCCGCCTCCAGCCCGTAAAAGCCGGGCAGGATGGACTCGGGCACGATGCCGCACAGGCCGGGGATGTCGGCCAGAGGCTCGCCCAGCGGCGCGACCATCATGTCGCACGTCGAGGTGCCAATGTTCTTGACCAGCACACCCGGCCTGATGCCCGAGCCGACGCCGCCGAGGTGGGCATCGAACGCCCCGACGGAGACGGGGATGCCCTGGGGCAGGCCCATCCGCCCGGCCCACTCCTGACTCAGCGCCCCGGCGGCCTCGCCGACGTGGTACGCCCGGTCCGGGAGCGAGCGGCGCAGGCGCACCAGGCCGGGGTCCAGCGCTGCCAAGAATTCTTCGTCCGGGTAGCCGCCCCAGTCCGGGTGGAACATGGCTTTATGCCCCGCCGCGCAGATGCCACGAGGCAGGCAGTCCGGGTGGGTCTGGCCCGTGAGCATGGCGGGCAGCCAGTCGGCGTGCTCGACCCAGGTGTGGGCGGCCTCGAAGACATCCGGCGCGGCGCGCAGGCAGCGTAAAATTTTGGCCCAGTACCACTCCGAGCTATAGATGCCGCCGCACTTCGCCAGATACTGGGGCCGCAGCCGGGCGGCCAAGGCAGTGATCTCGGCGGCCTCGACGTGGCCCGTGTGGTCCTTCCACAAGTATACTAGGGCCGCTAGGTTGCCATCAAATCGGGGATCAAAGGCCAGCGGTACGCCCTCGGCGTCCACGGGGATGGGCGTGGAGCCGGTCGTGTCCACGCCGATGCCGACGACCTGAGCGGGCGCAAAATCGGGCCGGGCCGATGCCGAACTCAGAACGCCCCTGATGACGGATTCTGCCCCGTCCAGATAGTCCTGTGGATGCTGGCGGGCGACATCGGGGTCGCGCGCATCCGTCAGGATGCCGTCCTTGCCGTGGGGATAGGGGAACACACTGGAGGCCACCTCCTCCCCGGTCTGCACATCCACGAGAAGCCCGCGCACGGAGCTTGTGCCGTAGTCGAGGCCGATGGCATATTGAGGCACGGAAAAACTCCTGTTCACTCGAACTCGATCATGGCCTTGACGACCCCGTCGCGGTAGTCGGCGACCAGATCAAAGGCCTCGGGCGTCCGCGCGAACGGGAAGCGGTGCGTGACGATGACGCCTATATCGATCTCCTTGCGCGCGATCATGTCGATGGCGCGCTGGACGCAGTCGTTCTGGCGGCGGACATTTTGGATACAAATTTCCTTGCGCCGCAGCAGGTTGATGTCGAAGGACACGCGGTTGCGGTCGGCGGGAATGCCGACCAGCAGCAGCGTCCCGCCGGGCTTAAGCATCTCGACACCCTGATCCATCGCCTCCTGCGCGCCGCTGCACTCGAAGACAGCGTCTAAAAGCTCCGGCCCTTGGATATTGACCATCCCGACCACGTCCCCTTTGTCGGGGTTGCCTGTCCAGTCGGCCCCGGCGCGGGAGGCCATTGCCAGGCGCGCATCAATCAGATCGGTCACGGAGACATGGCCCGCGCCCCCTGCCCGCGCGGCCAGGAGCACACACAGCCCGATAGGGCCGGCCCCCAGGATGCCGATAATCGCGCCGGGGCGCAGGCCCGCGAGTGTCAGGGCATACACGCCGATAGACAGCGGCTCGACGATGGCGGCTTCCTCGAAGGTCATGCCGTCGGGGATGGGGTAGCAGCTCCGCTCCGACATGACCAGAAATTCGGCGAGACAGCCCTCGACCTGCTGGGGGCAGCCCAGAAAGGTCAGGTCGCGGCACGTGTGCGGGCGGCCCGCGTTGCACTGGTCGCATTGGCCGCACGACTGGGCGGGGTCAAAGGCAATCCGGTCGCCCGGCTTCACACGGGTGACGCCCGCGCCGACCTCCTCCACTACGCCCGCGCCCTCGTGACCGACCGTCCAGGGGTACTCGACGCGCTGGCTGCCGATGCCGCCCTCGGCGAAGTAGTGGATGTCCGACCCGCACACGCCGACGCGGGCCATCTTGATGAGGACGTCCGTCTCGCACGTCAGGGCTGGCGCGGGCACGTCCCGCATTTCCATCTGTCGGATTCCGGTCAGTTTCATTGCTTGCATAAGTTAGCGCAGCTTCCAGGCGACGTCGCTCCAGCGCAGCTCTTGACGAAAAGCCGGCGGTTTGTTGTCTTCGTTGATCAACACGGCTTCGACGCCAGCCATCTCTGCCCAGTCGATCATCTGCCCCGCCGAAGCCACCACCGCCACGCACGCCCAGTTTCCGATGTCGCGGCGCACGTCTGAGTCTCCCCAATACCCGACGACGACCTTGCGGGGCAGGCTCATCCGCCCCAAGGGATGTCGCGGTTGAACTGGGTGTGCAGGTGCAGGAGGGGCTTCTGCAAGGCGGTCAATCCGGCGATCCACATCTTGGCGGGCGAGAACGTGTGTATCCAGGTGATCAGTCCGGCGCAGGTATCGTCGGCATTGGCCTCGCGGCACAGCGTCCGAATGGCGTCCGGCGTGGTCAGCACGGGCTTGAATATGACCCGCACGGAGACCTCGGGAGCGGCCTCCAGGCCTGCCACGATCTGCCGGGAGTGCTCCGCTACCTGGTCGAGGGTCTCGGGTCCGTACAAGTGCTGGCTCCCCGTGACAAACCAGAGGGCGTAGTCGCGGGGCGCGGTCATCATAAAGTCTCTTTCGTGGCCGGGGAGTGGTGCGGGAATGCCGGGTCGCGCCGCAATTTTTCGATCTGCCGCGCATGATAGGCCGTGTGCGCCCGCCCCAGTTCCAGCATCTGCCCTGCCGTGAGCGGTCCCAGGACGGGGTGCGAGTATCGCGGCTCGTCGCCCCGCAGAGGGTCCAGGGCGAGGCGCATCTCGGTGCGTATGCCCTCCCAGCGCGCCAGCAGGCCGGGCAACGGCACGTCCCCGCGCGGCTCGACGGCGGGTGACGGCAGCGGCAGGACGGTGTCGCGCCGGAACGCGCTCAGGACCAGGGCACGTCGGGAAGCACGGGGCAGGATGCGGAACATCCGCTCCTCGGACTCGACCACCCCGGCATCCTTGGCGCGTCCGACAGTCTCGTCGCTCAACACCAGATGCTCGACGATCTGCCGGACGCTCCAAGTGTCGGCGTCCGGCGACCAGTTGAGCTGCGCGGCGTCCAGTGCCAGCGCACTGCCTCCGAGGGCCGCGCGCTGGCGCTCAATGCCGTCGAAGCGTTTCTGGAGGTCTGGCAGCACGGTGTCTCTTTCTGGCCGGGCCGCCGTCAGCGTCCGGCAGTCGGGCGGCGAGGGCGGCGTACAGCCCCGCCAGGTCTTGCGCCGCCGGGCGCGGGCGCCACGCGCCCCGTGTGCCGTCGAACAGCTTGGCCCCGTTGTAGGTGTCCGGGGCCGGATAGCCCGCGCCGTGCCAGTAGTTCAGGCCGGCCAGGTAGGGCCGCGTCCGCAGCCAGGCAAGCTGTGGCCCGAGGACCGCCCGCTGCTGGACGTCCGAGACAAGCCCCTGGGTGCTGTAGCCGAACTCACCCAGGATCAGCGGCAGGCGGCGGACGCGCTCGATGCCCTCGACCTCGGCCTGGAACGCCGACAGGGCGGCGGCGGGCGCGATCTTCGGGTCCTGGCCGACGTAGCTGTCGGTGGTGACGCGGCCCATCCGTGCCACTGTCGCCGGGTACAGCGTCGCAGGCCGGGCGGCGATGTAGCCGTTGGTCGAGCGGACCGTGGTGGTGACGCCCTGGACGCCCGCCCTCTGGAGCGCGTCCTGGGCGGCGCGCGACGCCTGAAGGAAGAAGCGGTTGTACTCGTCGGTGGTCGCGTTGGGGGCGTCCTTCCAGGTCCACGAGCTGCCCTGCGGCGAGGTCCGCGCCCAGTACGGCCCGTTCTCCGGCTCGGGCAGCGGGTCCAAAATGTCGCCCGCCCGGTACAGGTCCGGGTGGGCGGCGACAAAGGCCGTCAGCCCGCGCAGATAGTCCGCCGGCGTCATGGTCGCGGGGACGCCGTAGCTGCCCTCCCAGGCGTTGAACGCGCAGCGGAACCAGACGTGTTTGCCCGTTTTTCGGACGGCCCGGACCCAGCGGGCCAGGTAGTCGGGGTAGTCATAGGGCGTGTCCACGGCGATGTGCGTGACGTGCAACGTCGCGGTCAGGCGGACATCCTGGTCCATCTGCGCGTCCGCAAGCGGGTTCGTCACCGTGTCCCGGCTCTCCTTCATGGTGTCCACGCAGGTGATGGGGGCGGGACGCGGCGCGGCGGCGCGGGCAACGGGCAGAGCGACCGTGAGCAGCAGGAGCAGGCTTGAGAGCATGTGCGTTCTTCGAGTCATGATTTTCGACACGCTGCCGCCCTTCGACAAACTGCGCCCGCCGCCGCCGGGATAGCCTAACGCCCGAGCCGGCCGACGAAATTCCCGTATCGGTCAATTGGGCCTGCGAGAGGTGTGCTCTGGTGCGCCCACCGGAAGGGTCTATAAAAGCGGGGGACGGCGGGCGGCATGCCCAGGTGAAAGCGATTCAAGACAAAAGAGACAGGAATCGGGCTGAGGGCGTAGAGCAGCATCGCGAGCGGGATCGTGGCCGCCACGATGGCAAGCGGGTTGATGGCCCGCCGCGCCTGCGCTTTCGGCTCGTCCTCTTTCATCCACCGATCCCTCCCGTTGCCGCGCCGCGAAAACAGTGTTCAGCTTTGTCAGCCCGCCCCATTATACCGGACAAGGACGTTGCCGTCAAACCGGGGCGGCGTGGGAAAGCCCCGCTGCCTGGCAGCGGGGCTTCTCTTCCGTGTTCCTGGTCGGCCCTACTGGGCCGCACCGGCGTACTGATCCGCCGACTCGACCGTGCCGCCGTTGACGCCGTTCTGCGGGTTGGTATTCACCTGGCCCGCGTAAGCGTTCGGGTTGCTGGCGTTGTAGCCCGGTAGGTACTGCTGGACCTGGTCGGCGGGCACCTGGACGCCCTGGGCGGGGGCCTTCAGCCAGTGGACCTGGTGGTTGGCATCACGATAATAGATCGCGCCCTTGTTTGGGCCTTTTTCTTCCTGATAGAGCTGAGGCTTGCCGCCCTGTGCGCCATTGGCAGCGGCGGCGTTGTTGGCCTTGTCTTTTTTGTACAGGTAGAACAGCAGGGCCGCGCCGGCCAAAAGAACGACCTTCTGCTTGGTGCTGAGGCCGGGCTTGGCTGGGGCGGCGTTGGTATCGGACATCGGCCCGGCGGGGGCGCTGCTGTCTGTCTGCTGGGCGCTGTTGCCCTTGTTGCCGCAGCCCGCCGTCATGGCGACAGCCGGCAGGGCCAGCGAGAAGGCCAGGGATAGGGCGATCCATCGGGGAGTTCTCGGCGCGCGCGTCATGGGCATTTCTCCTTGGTGTGCCGCCCATTGGGGGCGGCCTCGTGCCCCTGTTGTACCCAAACGGGCGAGCGCACAATCACCTCCCGGCCAATCCGGGTACACTGGCGGCATGAACAGCCAGCCTGCCCCGCCGTCCGCGGACGCACCGGTCTGCGTCGCCATCGTCATCTGCAACGAGATCATCGAGGACAAACGCACCAGCAACAAGACATTGGTAAGCCTGTTCAACTCCTTGGGCGTCTCGGCCCTGCCCGCCGCCCACCCGCGTTTGTTTTTGCTGGTCTCGCTGACCAACCTGCGCGATGAACTGCCCGTGTCTTTCAGCGTCCGCAGCCACTCCGGGCACGAGATCCTGCGCGTGGAGGGGGCGGCCAGCAGCGGGGGCGATCCCCTGGCCGTGGTTGACTTGGTGCTCGAAGTGCTGGGCCTGACGGTCCACGAGGAGGGCGTCCACTTCGTGGACGTGCTTTCCGGCGACAGCCTGCTGGGCAGCCGCCGGTTCACGGTGACGCGGCAGGGGGGCTAGGAGGCCTCTACCCCTCAATCGCTGCCCGCTTCGTCTGGATCGCCTTGAGCCGGGCGGCGTCGAACTTGGGCCGGCGGTCGAACGTGTAGATGCCGTTCAATTCGGGGTGGACGTCGGTGAGCTGAGTGTAGCAGTAGCCAAACATGTGCGGGTTATCGAGCAGGACGTCGCAAACGGCCTCGAACCGCGTGTAGAAGTCTTCCAAGGATGTCGGCCCGCCGCCGTAGCCCCAGGACGTGTCGGCCAGCTTCTGTTCCGATTCGACTACCCACTTGAATCCGCCGAACTCGCTGACGAAGTAGGGCTGGCCCTCGTAAGGCACTGACCACTTGACGCCATCGTTGGCGAAGACTTTACCCTCGCCCATGTCGGCGTGTCGCTTCTGGAAGTGCGCCAGGCCCGGCGCGAACTCCGCCTCGCTGATGTAGTCGTGCGAGTCGTAGATGTCTGCGCCGCGGACGCGGTGCGCGTAGCCGGACGTGTCCAGGACGGGGCGCGTCGTGTCCATTGCCTTTGCCGCCAGGTACATCCCGTGGATCACGTCGTCGTACTGCGTGATGCCGTCCCCGATCTCCTGCCAGGTCTCGTTGAGCGGGCACCAGCCGACGATGCTGGGGTGCGAGTAGTCGCGCTCCAGCGCTTCGAGCCACTGCGTGATGTAGGCGGCGTCCATGCGCTGGTGGTCGGTGTTCGGCCCTAAGTTGCTGCACCCCCAGTCGCCGAACTCGCCCCAGACGAGGTAGCCCAGGCGGTCGGCGTGGAACAAGAACCGCTCCTCGAAGACCTTCTGGTGCAGGCGCGCGCCGTTGAAGCCGGCGTCCAGGCTCATCTGGATGTCGGCGGCCAGGGCGGCATCGGTCGGCGCGGTCATCACGCCGTCGGGGTAGTAGCCCTGATCTAAGACGAGCCGCTGGAACAGCGCCTCGCCGTTGAGCTTGACCGTCTGCCCGTCAATCGCCACCGAGCGTAATCCGGCGTAGCTCGTCACCCGGTCCACGACGGCCCCGTCCGCGCCGCGCATCTCGATGTCGAGGTCGTAGAGATGGGGGTCGGTCGGGGACCACAGCCGCCGGCCGGCCTCGGGGATCGAGAGCGTCAGGCGCGGGGCCAGGTCAAAATGGGCGGCGACCGAGGCTTGGGCCACTTCGCCCTCTGCATCTTTGAGCGCCGCGTGGAGCGTCATGCCCGGCTTGTTGCCGGTCAGCGGCAGCTCCAGGTGGAACGCGCCGTTCGCAACGTCCGGCGTGATGCGGGGCCGGCGCAGGGCCGTTTCGGGCACGGGTTCGAGCCACACCGTCTGCCAGATGCCGGTCGTGCGGGTGTAAAAGCAGGCGTGGGGGTCGTGCTGCTGGGACTGCTTGCCGCGCGCCTGCGGGCTGCGCCAGTCGTCGCGCGCCCGGACGGCGAGGGTGACGGCGTCGCCGCCCGAGACGCCGTGCAGCGGGACCGAAAACGGGGTGAACCCGCCTCGGTGCCGCACCGCTTCCACGCCGTTGACCCAGACCGTGGTGTCATAGTCCACGGCCCCGAAGTGCAGGAGTATCTTTTTCCCGGCCCATTCGGACGGCACCTGCACGGTCTTCCGATACCACACGGCCAGCATGAAATCCACATGGCCGACGCCGGACAGGGGCGACTCGGGGCAGAACGGGACGGTGATCTTGTCTTGGAGGTGGCTGCTGACCAGGTTACGGGCCTGCCCGCTGTCGCCGGGGTCGGTCTCAAACTCCCATTCGCCGTTCAGGCACAGCCAGTCGGGCCGGACGAACTGCGGGCGGGGGTACTCGGGGCGGGGGATGTTCACGCGGGCTTCTCCTTCGGTCTCCATCTTCGCGCTTCGGCGTCGCTCGCGCTATGATACTTCCAGCCGCCCACGATGTCAACCGCGTCAACTGCCCCCCTGCCCTCCCGTTTACGCGCCGCGTGGTGTATAATGGGCAAGAGCATCGGGAGAGTATTCCAGAGGCCCGCCGCGATGAACACCCGTTCTTTTTCGGGCCGTTTGTCTAGGCAAACATTGCGCCGTCTACCAGTAGACACCGGCATTAAAGCGGGCGCATCGAACAGCGCGCGCCGTTCCCCATCGAGAGAGGCACTAGACGGACGTTTGGGGCCGATAATTTCCGCTCTGTCACATCTGGCAGGTTAGACCGCACTCAATTACGCGCCAGCCAGTCGCAAATTTGCCATTATGGAAAGCCCAGTGCGGTGAGTGTTGCTGCCTTTATGATACTTGAATGACAGATTGGGTTGCCCCAATTTGAGGGTCCCAAAAGTGGTAAAAGATGGCATCATCGTGAAACCATCCGAGGCTGGCACTTACCTCAGTTTGGCCCAAGAACACCATTGGCTTGCCCTGCGAAAACGGCCAATTCGCATCCTGTATCCACACGGGAGGAATACTGACATATCGAAACCACTCATAGAGATGGCTTTTAACATAGGCTAGAAAGTCCTTCTTTGACCCCGCGAAGTTTTCTATCATATTCGAGAAAAAGATTTCACTTTCCAGTGGTACATCAGGCCGCGCACTGGCTTCCGATACCACCGCCAAGAGTTCTAGATATACTTCATCAAATGTCATTTTGTACCCTCTACCAACGAAGCTAAAAAGCAATGTTGAGCAGTCTAGGATTGTACCATAAATGCCATTATGGAAAATGTTTAGAAGTAACGGCCAAGCGTTGAGCAAGCAGCCGAGGCCGATCTACCCGCAGCCACCCCGCTTGACTTGAAACCGCCAGTATTCGCAGCCACCAAAAACCGCCCCCGCCAGCTTGTTTTACTTGCTATCGGCGCAGGTGTTCCAGCATGACGGCCAGCCGCACGACGCCAACCGGCAACCATGACGGCAGCGCCGGTTTGAGCAGCACGACCGGCACGGCCAGCACCACGACCAGGCCGAAGATAAACAGCCCATCAGAGGAGCCGCGCCGCCGCCCGTAGGGGCGATCATAGGGGCGATGCGCCGAACGCGGAGAAGGACGCCGCAGCGACCACCAGACCCGACGCCACCACGGAGCGGCCAGCACGTCACCGGCAGCGGCCAGCACCGCCCTTTGAGCCGTCGCCATGTCGCAGCGGAACAGTTCCGAGGCCGGGAGGCGGCAGCGATCTAGGAGCAAATGGGCCGCAGCTTCCACGGCCACGCAATCCGAGACGGCATGACGGGAGGCCACCGCGAAGGGGTACACTGTGCCATATTCGCGCAGCAGTTCGGTTGACCGGGTGAGCGTGTCGCGCGTCGTTCGCCCGATCTTGATGACACCGGGCAGGCCGGGGTTTGTCAGAACATAGACCCAACCGGGAGTCACTACCAGAGCCGCCGGCAAAGCCGTTCGTGTCGAGTCACGCCTCCGCACTAATTATGGACATTCCACAGATACAATATGAGCCGCTGGTCCGGGCCGCGCTTGATGAAGACATCGGGCCGGGGGACATCACGACGACGCTGTGCATCCCCTCTGGGACACGCACGACGGCGACCGTGTTGGCGAAGCAGCCGGGGACAATCGCTGGGCTGGCATTGGGGGGGATGGCGTTTCACCTACTGGACCCGGACGCGGTCTGGACGCCCTTAGTCCAAGACGGCGACCGGGTGGGGGAGGGGCGGACGCCGCTCGCTCGGGTGGAAGGGGACGCCCGCGCGCTGCTGACGGCGGAGCGGGTCGCGCTGAACTTCATGCAGCGGCTTTCGGGCGTGGCGACGCTGACGGCGCAGTTTGTCGCACTCACGGCGGGGACGCGGGCGCGGATTGTGGACACGCGCAAGACGACGCCGGGCCTGCGGATTCTGGAAAAGTACGCGGTGCGGATGGGCGGCGGGTTCAACCACCGGCTCGGGCTGTACGACTGCGTTTTGATCAAAGATAACCACATCCGGGCGGCGGGCGGCATCGGAGCCGCCGTGGGCCGGGCGCGCGCCCACGTCCCGCACACCATGAAGGTCGAGGTCGAAGCGTCCACACTCGCGCAGGTGGACGAGGCGCTCGAAGCGGGCGCGGACATCATCCTGCTGGACAACATGGAGTTGGAGACCATGCGCCGGGCGGTCCAGACCATCGCCGGACGGGCGATCTCGGAAGCCTCGGGCGGGCTGACGCTGGACCGCGTAGCCGCCATCGCGGCAACAGGGGTGGATATCCTGAGCGTCGGGGCGCTGACCCACTCAGCCCCCGCCCTGGACATCTCGCTGGATTTTGCCGAATGACCGCCTTCGGATCGCCCCGCCGGCACGTCGAGGAGTGCGGCTCGACCAACGACCTGGCCCGCGACTGGGCGCAGGATTCGGACAACCCGGCCCCGTCGGGGGCGCTGGTGACGGCGGACTTTCAGACACAGGGGCGGGGGCAGCGCGGGCGGCAGTGGCAGGCGGGGCCGGGCCGGAGCGCCCTGATGTCGTTCGTGTACCGCCTGCCGCCCCAGCCGAATGCGGGCGAATTGGGTCTGCTGACGGCTTTGGCCGTCGCTGAAGCATTGGCGTCTCTAGACGCCCGGCTCGACGTGCGGCTCAAGTGGCCCAATGACGTCCTGCTGGACGGGCGCAAGGCCGCGGGGGTGCTGGTGGAAGTCGCCGGGGCCGGGGAGCGCTCGGAGAGTTTCGGCGTGCTGGGCGTGGGCGTCAACGTCAACCAGGATGCGTTCGTAGGCGCGGAAGATTTTGTCTACCCGCCGACCTCGCTGCGGCTGGCGGCGGGGCGCACGTGGGACGTCGAACCCGTCGTGGAGGCCGTCGCCCAGAGCCTGACAGTCTGGGAGGACCACTGGCGGCAGGACGGCTTCGGGCCGGTCCTGGACGCCTGCCGCGCCCGGCTGGCGGTCGGGGCCGTGCTGCGGCGGGGGGGTCAGCGGGCGGTCCTGGTCGGCATGGGCGCTCAGGGGCAGGCCCGTGTCCGGTGGACGGACGGAACTTTCGCCGAGTGGGTCACGGTAGACGAAGGACACCCCGCGCCGGAAACGCCCACCGCTGGGGTATCATAGACGGGCGTTCGCGCATGCCCCATCAAAGGTTAAGATCGTATGCTGAAATCTCGCTGGCTGAGCACCTTCACCGTCATCGGCGTCGTGCTGATCGTGCTGGGCATCGTCGGGCTGGTCCTGGGGCCGCGCTTCATCTACGATCCGGGACAGCCCGTGACCGGCAAAGAACCCTGGTGCTACCTCGCCATCGGCGCGCTGATGGTGCTGAACGGGATGCTGACGCCCGTGCCTGTCGAGTCTAAAACGCCGCCGCCCACTGCCGGCAGGAACGGTCGCCGCCCCGCGCCCCGCGAGGCGGAAGGCCAGGCGGTCGCGGCCTCGACCACCGACAAGGCTGAGTAGAAGAGCCGAGAAGCTGAAGCACGAGAGAACTGAAACGTAAAGGTTGAAGAGATCATGTCATCGCAAGTGATACGCTGTACCGACTGTGGGACCGTCTTCAAAGGCGTCCCATCCTGGCTTTCCACGGCGAAAGTCAAGTTTAGCTGCACCAACTGCCCCAAGCGGCCCTCGCGCATCGCCCGGTTCGACCCGCCGCCCGCCGCCCCGAGCGCGACTCTCCTGGCTGAGCCGGACGCCGACCTGGATGCCGTGGAGATTGACGACGCGGACGAGGATGCCGACCTGGACTTGGACGCCGTCGAACTCGATGCCGTCCAGGACGACAAGGAACCGGACGAGAAGGAGCACTAGCTTCTCCCCGAAGAGATGAACGCCAAGAAAAGCGCCCCGCCGCCACAGTTGATGTGGCTCGGCGGGGCGCTTCTGTGTTTGGGGGGCGGGGGACCTCATCCGCCTCTTTGCTAATCCAGCGCCTCCGGCTCGCGGGCTGTGTCCGCGGCAGGGCCGGGTTCCGCGCCCGGCGCGCGCCCGCCGCCGCGTGACCCCTGCGGGCCGCCGCTGTCGCGTGGCCCGTTCTGGTCGTTCTGGTCCGTTCCGCCGTAGGCCAGGGCCTCGGCGGGGATGCTGCGGTGCCAGACGACCCGGCCCAGCCAGTTGGCGAAGTCGTCGAACAGCAGGTAGACGCTGGGGATGACCAGCAGGGTCAGGAAGGTCGAGACGATGACGCCGCCGACGACCGTGATGCCCAGCGGCTGCCGGAAGCCCGCGCCGCGCCCGATGGCGGCGGCGGTAGGCAGGGTCGCGAAGACGATGGCGAACGACGTCATCAGGACGGGCCGCAGCCGCGTCGGGGCGGCCTCTAATATGGCGTCGAGACGCTTGTAGCCCCGTGCGCGCAGCGTGTTGGTGTAGTCAACCATCAGGATCGCGTTCTTGGTCGCGATGCCGTTAAGCATGATCACGCCGATGGCGGTGATCAGGGAGAACGCCGTCCCCGTGATCAGCAGTGCGGCCAGCGCGCCGACCAGCGCCTGCGGCAGGGTCAGCATGACCGACAGCGGGTAGAGCATGTTGTTGAACAGGGCCGCCATCAGCATATACGACAGGATGATCCCCAGCAGGACGGCTTGAATCAGGAACGGGAACTCGTCCGAGGACGTCTGGGCATCGCCGCCCCAGGCGTAGTCCACCTGCCCCAGCTTGCCCTGGGCCGCTAGGGCCTTGAGCTGCGGGTCGATGTTCTTGAACCGGACGTTATTGACCTGAGTCCCCGGCGTCAGGTAGGCCGTGACCGAGACCTGGCGCAGCCGGTTCAGGCGGTCCACGCGGGTCGGCCCGGCCCCCATGCTGATGTTGGCGACGTCACCGAGCTGGATCGGGTTGCCGTTCTGGAAGCCGACCGGGATGGTGCCGACGGTGAATGTGCTGCTGCGGTCCGGCTTCGCCAGGATGACATCGATGTTGTACTCGTTGGCGTCCTTCGGGTCGCGGTACTGGGCGGTGATGTTGCCTTGCAGGGCGGTGGAGACGGTGGTGGCGACATCGCTGACGTTGAGACCGTACTGGGAGGCGCGGACACGGTCCAGGCGGATCTGGACCTCGGGCTGGCTGGCCTTGAACGACAGGTCGCTGCCGTAGGTGCCCGGCGTCTTGTCCACGATGCCCTGCACCAGGGCGGCGGCGTGGAGGAGCTGGTTGAAGTCCGTGCCGACCATGTTGATCTGCAAGGGGGCACCGCCGCCGCCGAAGCCGTTGACCTCGGAGGACTGGATCTTCAGGCTGCTCCCATTGCCGGGGATCGTCTTGACCAGCCCGCGAATCTCCCGAGCGACGTCGGAATCGGAGGCGGACCGCAGCGTGTTCTCGCCCGTGTGCTTGACCCAGAACTGCGCCCGGTCCAGCGGCGCGGCCTTGTCGAAGAGCGAGACCTGGATCTGCGCGAACTGGGTGCCCGTGTCGCCCGATCCCGCGCCGCCCGAGGAGTTGCGCCCGACCGAGGTTTGGAGGTACTTGACGTCATTTTTCAGCTTGCCGTCCGCGCGGATGCGCCGCTCGATCTCGTCGGTGATGCCCTTGGTGACGGTGAGCGACGTGCCCGCCGGGGCCTGGACGCTCACGGACACGAGGTTCTGGTCCTGCGCGGGCGAGAACCGGAAGCCGAGCTTGGGGAAGATCAGGATGACGGCGGCCACGAGGACGAGGTTGCCGACGATGACGACGATCCACGGGCGGCGCAGGAACGCGCGCAGGAGGTTGCGGTAGAAGCCCTCGAACCTGTGGTAGCCGCGGTTGAACCAGCCCGCGAAGCCGCGCTGACCCGCGCCGCTGCTTTCCAGCGACTCGCCCTTCTGGAACCAGCGCGAGGCCAGCATGGGGGTCAGCGTGAACGAGACGAACAGCGAGATCAGCACGGCGACCGAGATGGAGACGCCGAACGACCGGAAGAACTCGCCGATGATGCCGCCCATGAAGGCGATGGGGACGAACACGACCAGGTCCACCGCCGTCAGCGTCAGGGCGGCCAGGCCGATCTCGCTCCGGCCCGTGATGGCCGCCTCGCGCGGCTCCTGCCCCAGGGCCAGGTGGCGCGAGATGTTCTCGATGACGACGATGGAGTCGTCGATCAGGATGCCGATGGCGAGCGACAGGCCCAGCAGCGTCAAGGAGTTCAGCGTGAAGCCGAAGGCGGCGATGGGCAGGAACGTCGCGATGATGCACGTCGGGATGGCGATGGCGACGATCAGCGTCGCCCGCAGGTTGTGCAGGAACAGGTAGACGATCAGCACGGCCAGCAGCGCGCCCAGGAACAGGCCCACGACCACGTCCTTCAGGTTGTCGCGGACGTTGGTCGAGTCGTCGCGCGTGACCACGAACGAGACGTCGGCGGGGATGAACTTCTTGACCGCCAGGAGCTGCGCCTTGACGCCGTCGGTGGCCTTGAGCGTGTTGCCGTCGCTGGTCTTCTGGATCGTCATCGTGACCGAGTCCTGCCCGTCGAGCGTGCTCTCCACGGTCCGCTCGGCGGTGGTGTCGGAAACGTCGGCGATGTCGGCCAGCCGCACCGACCGGGTGCTCGCGGCCCCGTTGGCCTGAGCCGGGGCCGTCGCGCCGCTGGACAGGCTCGACGTGCCCGCGCCCGGCAGGGCGACGTAGAGGTTTTTCAGCTCGTCCACCGAGGTGAACTCGCCCAAAAACCGGATGGAGGCGTACTGCTTGTCGGTCTGGATGTAGCCCGCCGAAACGTTCTGGTTGGCGTTGTTGATCAGCGTGGCGAGCTGGCCGATGGTGACGCCGTAGGCGGCCAGCCGGTCGGCGTGGACCGCGACGCGGATCTCGCGCTCTTCGCCGCCGAAGACGTTGACGGCGGAGACGTCCGGGGCCTGCTGGAGCCGCTCGGACACCACGTTGTCGGCCAGCACGCGCAGCTCGCGCGGGCTGCGGTTGCCCTTCATGGCGATATACATGATGGGCTGGGAGGCGTTGTCGCGCTTGGCGACGCTGGGGCTGTCGGCGTTGATGGGCAGCCGCTTGCGGACCGCGTCCACCTTCTGCCGCACGTCGGCGGCCGCCGTGTCCAGGTTGGTGCCGAAGTAGAACGTGCAGGTGACGACCGAGACGCCGGATTGCGAGGTCGAGTCGATCTCTTTCAGGCCGGAAACGCCGCTGATCGAGTCCTCGATAGGCTTGGTGATCAGCGTCTCCATCTCCTGCGGGTTGGTGCCGGCGTAGGTGGTGTTGACCGAAACGACCGGGAAGTCCACCTTCGGGTTCAGCTCGGCGGGCAGCCGCAGGTAGCTGATGATGCCCAGCACCAGGAACGCCGCCACGATCATCAGGATCGCGATCGGGCGATTGATCGCCAGTCGTGTTGCACCCATAATTTAATGCTCTCTATTGCTCACAAGAACCCTCTAGGTTAGGGCGTCGCCTGCGCGGTTCGCCGGCCATGACCGCCGCCCGCCCCGTCCACCGGGTCGCCGTTGGCGTCCACCAGTGTCAGTTTGTCGCCCGCCTTCAGCCCTTGCTGGCCCACGATGACGATGGTATCGCCCGCGCGCAGCCCGCCGGTGATCTGGGCCTGCTGCTGGTTCTGGATGCCGACTTTGACGGCGCGGGGCTGGGCCGTGCCGTGCGGGCCGACCAGGACCACCTGCTGCGCCGACGTCTGTGTGCCCGCCGCGACCTGCTCGTCGCTGCTCGTGTTGGGCTGGAAGCCCTGCGTGGAGGCCAGGGGGACCAGAGCCGTGGCCGGGACCAGGGGGACGTTGCGGGCGACGCGCGTGACGATCGATCCGCGCGCGAACATGCCGGGCCGAAGCTCGTTGGAGGGGTTCGAGACCGTCACCCGCAGCGAGAACTGGCGGTTCGTGGCGCTGGCGGCGGGGTAGACGGCGCTGATCTTGCCGCCATACGTCTTGCCCGGCAGGGCGTCCACCTGCACCGAGACGGGCTGGCCGACCTGCGCGCCGGAGAAGTCGGTCTCGGAGATTGTCGGCTCATAATACACCGTGCCCAGGCCGACGATCCGCATCAGGTTGGTGCCGGGCGAGGCGACCTGGCCCGGCTCGACCTCGCGGGCGGCGACGATGCCGTCGATGGGCGAGCGGATGAAGGCGTTTGCGACCTGCTGCTGGTTGAACGCCAGCGTCGCCTGCGAGGTCTGGACGGCGGCCCGCGCCTGACGTACGGCGGCCTGGGCGGCGATGATGTCGTCCCGGCGCACCTGGACCTGCTGCTGGTTGGCGACGGCATTGGCGAGGTTCGCCTGCTGCTGCTGGAGCTGGGCCAGTGACGCGGCGACGTCCTCGACCTGCGCGCCCGCCTGGGTCAGCGACAGCGACTGCTGCGCGTTCTGATAGGTCTGAACCTGCACGGCGTAGTTGGTCTGGGCCGTGTCTAAGTCGGCCTTGGCGATGGCCCCCTGGGCGAACAGGCTCTTGTTGCGGGTGAGGATCGTCTGGGCGTTATCCAGGTTGGCTTTCGCCAGGAGGACCTGGCTGCGACCCTGAAGAATTTGCTGGGGGCGATTGCCGCCCTTGACCTTCCGGTAGTTCTGGTTCGCCGCCGAGACCTGAGCGCGGGCCTGGGCGACGGCCTGCTTCGCGGTCTGGACCTGGAGCGTGTAGTTGGTCTGCGCCTGCGACAGCTTGGCGACGTTGGAGGCGACGTTCGCCTGGGCCTGGGCGATGTTGGCCTGGGCCTGGCGGACGTTCGCCTCCAGGTCGGTCGTGTCCTGCTGGACGACGACCTGCCCGGCCCGGACCGTCTGGCCCTCGCGGTAGTTGACGGCCAGCACCCGCCCCGCCGCGCGGGCCGAGAGCTGTACATCGGCGAGGGCCTGGATGTTGCCCGTCACGGGCACCGTAGACGCGATGGTCCCGGTCTTCACGGTGTCCACCTGGACCGGGACGCTGCCGCCGGGATCGCCGACGCCGGGCTTGTGCCCTTTGGCCTGGGCCGCGTCTCTGCTGCGCCCGCCGCATCCGGCCCCCGCCAGCGTTCCTATCAGGAAGATGCCCGCCGCCGCCAGCGCGGCGCGTCTGTGTCGCATGGTTGTTTCTTTCAAAGCCACTTCCTCTAGCGCCCCCCGACGGCGCGCGTGAGCTGCGCCAGCGATGTCTGGTAGTCGTACTGCGCGTTCAGCAGGTTCGACCGCGCCTGGGCGAGCTGCGCCTGGGCGTTGACGACGTCCAAAATCGTCCCGATCCCGTTCTGATAGCGGACGTTGGCGAGGCGGTACGCCTCCGCCGCCTGCCGCGCCCCCAGGCTTGCCGAGGACGCGCGGTTCTGCGCGTCGCTGATGTTTGACAGCGCCTGGCGCACCTCGACGGACACGTTCTCGCGGAGCTGGCCGCGCGTGACGAGCTGCGCCCGCAAGTCCGACTCCGCCTCCTTGACCTTGGCCTGGGTGCTGCCGCCGTCGTACAGGGGGATGCCAAGCACGGCGGACAGGCTGACCGTGCTGTGCGAGCCGGACGCGACGTAGCCGTTGTAGTTGCCGCCGGCGACCAGGCTGAGCGAGGGCAGCAGGCTGGCCCCGGCGAGCTTGATCAGCCTCCGGGCGATGAGGACGTTGTTGTCCGACTGGCGCACCTCGGGCCGCCGGGCGAGGGCGGCCAGGGTGAGCCGCTGCTTGTCGAACGCCTGGTTCAGCGGCGGCAGCGGCGGCTCGCGCAGGACGACCGGGTCGTCCGGGCTGATGCCGAGCAGGTTGTTGAGGTTGACCAGGGCCAGCGTCAGCGTGTTGTTCGCCGAGCTGAGCTGCTGCTGGGCGTTGGAGAGCGTTGTCTGGGCGGTCAGCAGGTCGTACTCGGCGGCCGCGCCCGCCGTCACCCGCGCCTGGGTCACGCGGACGCTTTCCTGGTCTGCGGCCACCTGCTGCTGGTAGACGACCACTTGGGCCTGGTCGCGCAGGATGTTGAAATACTGGTCTTTGACCGACAGCGCGGTCTCGTTTTGTACGCGGTCCAGGTCGATGGCGTAAAAGTCGCGCGTGATGCGCTCGACGTCGCGCGCGGCGGGGACCAGCCGGAAGATGTCCAGGCCCTGGGTGACGCTCACCCGTGCGCTGTAGTTGTTGTTGCGCCCGCCGCTGCCGGTGCTGAACGAGCCGTTGCCCGGCTGCTGCCCCGTACCCGTTCCTGTGCCTGTCCCCGTGGTGTCGCGGGCAACGATGGGTCCGGTCGTGCGCGCCGGGGGTGTTCCGCCCCCGGTGGCGGCGGCGAATTGCTGCGCGATGGCGGGCAGGTCGGTGCCCGCGTCGGAGCGTAAATGGGGGGCAGTCCCCGTGCCGGTGGTCGGCCCGGTCGTGCCGAACGTGCCCCCCGGCCCGGTGGAATCAGTCCCCCCGATGCCGCCTGTTCCTGTCCCCGTGCCGGTCGTGCCCGTACCCGCCGTCCCGCCGGACCCCAGGGTGGCGTTGGTGGGGACCGAGTTGATCGTACCTGCACCCGCGCCCGTGCCCCCCCCCGTCGTCGTGCTGCTCCCCGAGGCCGAAGTGGAGCCGGCGCCGGTGGCCGTCCCGCCGCCGCCGCTGCCGACGACCGCCCCCGCATTGCCGCCTCCTGTGTCGATGACCACGGGGATCTGGCCGCCGCCGGGCAGGACCCCGGTGCCGTTGCTGCCGCCCGCCGCCGTCCCAAAAGTTTTGTTGCTTGAGTACGTGTCTACGACGTCTAGGCGGATCTGCGGCAGACCCTGCGCGTCGGCCTCGTTGATGAGCTGCTGCGCCCGGACGAGCTTCTCGCGGGACAGCACGACCGCAGAGTTGCTGCCCAGCGCGATGGCCAGAACCTGGTCCAGCGTCAGGACGCGCGTGCCGGGGGCGAGCGGGGCCGTGGCGACGATGGCACCCGGCGCGGGCAGGCCCGAGGCCGCAGGCGCGGTCGGGACAGCCATGGGGACCAAGGGGGCCGGCGGCGACTGCGCCCCCGCCCGCACCGAAGCCGCCGCGAGGAGGCCGAAAGCTGTCAGCGCCGTTCGCAATCGTTTATCTGGGTGCTCTCGTTTCAAGAAGCCGCTTCCTCCGCCTTGCTGTCCGGGCTGCCGTCCTGAATCTCGCGCTCAAGGTGCTGCAAGTCTGCCAGCAGCGTGACCATGAACTCACGCAGGGCGTCGATCTTGACCAGCATCAGTCCCTTCTCGTGGGGGGCACCCATGATCAGAATCTTGTCGCCGGTCTCGATGCCGTATTTTTTGCGCGCCTCGACGGGGATCACGATCTGGCCCCGCTCGCCGACCGTGGCCGCGCCATAGAAGTGGTCCTTCAGGCAGAACTCTTTGTCGCCAGGCTTGCTCATGGGGTTATGTCTCGGAAAGATGAAAAGAACATGAAAATCATGGGAATCATGTAAATCATACTGATCACACGCATTATGCCCTGTCTGACACGCAATGTCAAGGCCGCCCAATCGCGCGCAGCAGCAACTCCACGATGGCCTCCACCTGCTCCCGTACACGCTGCGGCTCTTCCAGGTCCGCCCGCGTGAGGTTCCGTGGCAAAAACGCGTCCGTCGCCCCCAGCAGCGCGTCCGCCGTGCGCGCGATGTCGCCGTCGAAGTTAAACAGGCCCTCGTCCTTGCCCGCCGCCAGCAGCCCAGCCACGAGGGCGGACTCGCGCGCGCGCCACAGTGCCGACTGCGTGTGCAGGCCCGCCTGCTGCCGCAATGCCGTCCGCAGCTCCTCCAGAGTATGACGCTGCCGGCAGACCCGGTCGAGCCGCAGGAAGACGCGCTGCGTCAGCACCCCCCGCAGCCGCGCCTCAATCGGAGCGTTGGACCAGGCGATGTGCTCCTGCTGCCCGATGACCTCCTGATTCGAGCGGGCGATGGCGGCGACGGCGATATCGGCCTTGCCCGGAAAGTACAGGTAGATCGTGCCAACGCCGACCCCGGCCTCTTCGGCTAGGTCGTTCATGGTCATCTTGCCGTAGCCGTAGCGCGTCAGCAGGCGCTCGGCGGCGTCCAGGATCGCCCCGCGTGTTTCCTCCCGCGCCGCACCGCGCCCCGAGGCCTGCCGACCGATGAACGATTGGGTCATTTATTCAGCAGTATACCCGCACCGCTCCGCCTATGAAAGCCTTCGTGTTCAGGAACATTGCGGTGGCCCTTTCGGATTGCCCCGCCGCTTCAATGAAACAGCGTGTCGGTCAGGCCCGTGTTCATGCGGGCATTCTGAATGAAGGTCCGGCCCACGAACTCCCCCTGGGCGTTGGCGGCGTCCACCTCCGGGGAGAGCCACACCCCCGACACCAGGACCGGCCGGCGGAAGCTGTAGACGGCGTGCAGCGTACCGTCCTGACTGTGCTCCTCCCGTCGGCGGATGGTCCGGGTGCGCGGGTCGATCCAGAGCAAGCGGAAGGAGGTGTCGCGCAGGCGGGCGGGGTAGCTCAGCCGGAAGACTGTGCAGGGCGTTCCGTCGATGGCCTGTGTGCCACGGAACTGGGCCGTCGCGTAGGACAGGTAGAAGCCGTTGAGGAGGCCCACATCCAGCAGCGACGTCACCTTGCCGGGGGCGAGCGTCTCATCCTGGCTCTTGTGCAGCCACCCGACACTGACGCGGCGGCTGAAGCCGTTCATGATCAGGGTGCCGTTCAGCCCGTGGAGCTTCCCATCCAGACGAATCTCGCTGGGCTGCTTGTAGTGCAGGCCGCCGTTGCCGGAGAGCTGAAAGGTCCGGCCGAACTCCGTGCTGATTTTATCACCGGCCTTCGAATCGTAGCGCCCCGTTCTAAGCGTCAGCGACAGGTCTTGGAGGCCGGGCTGGACGTAGTCCCGGATGTCGCGGCTGACGGCCCCGTTTGGAGGGGCGGCGCAGACGACCGCCGGCGCGAAAAGCAGGGCGGCGGCAGCCAGCCAGACGCCCGCGTTGTTAAGTTTCATCAGTGTGACCTCTTCAGAAGCGGACGCCGACCGACAGCTTGAGGCCGGAGAGTTCAAAGCCTTTGACCTTGCCGACCGCCTGATACTTGGCCTCGGCGAAGCCGCTCGCGCCGATGGTCGTGCCGACGAGCGCGGAGCCGCCCGCCGTGAAGTGGAACCCGGAGTGGACGTTGTCTTCGACCGAGCGCAGGTCCACGGCCACCACGTCGACGGAGACGCCGTAGTAGGGGATGAACGTGCTGCCGTTGGTCAGCGACTCCGCGCTGAAGGCGCGGCGGTAGGAAATGCCGAGGGGGGCGGCGAAGGCGTGATGGTTCCCGGACTTTTTGTACTGGGTACTGAAGTCGAAGGAGAAGCGCCCCGTCCCGGAAGGGTGGTCGGGCCGTCCGATGCCGATGCCGATGCCGCCCCAGTTGCCGCCGAAGCGGCTGCGTGTCTTAGCGCTCGACGGCATGAAGGCGTCGAAATCGATGCCGACTTTGGGGATCTGGAAGCCGTGCTTCTTCGGCTTGCCCTTGCCCTCCGGCGGCGCGTCGGGTCGGGCTGCGGGCGCGGGTGGCTGGGGCCGGCTGGGCGCGGCGGGCGGGGGGGCCGGGGCTTGTGCCAAGGCGGGGAGGGCGAAGAGCGGTTCCATAAACAGAAGCGCCAGCGGCAGATGCGTTCTCGTGAAGTGGACAGAAGCGGTCATAAGTTTTCTCCTCGGGTGCGGCAGGGGCGTTAGCCGCGCTTCTTGGCTGCGACGAACTTTTTCCCGTCAACAATCTGCGTCCTGCCGGACAGGCGGAGGCTCTGGAGAGTCCAATGGCCGCCGGTCTTGGCCCACTCGCCGCGGTAGTGGGTCCGCTCGCTGAGGCTGTGGGGCAGCCCCTTCGCCCCGAAATCCTGGTCCACGTCCAGGAACGTGCGCGAGAACACATAGACCCCCGTTTCCGTGAGCGCATTCCCCCGCCGCGTCATCGTCTGCGTATCAAAGGCGTCCTCCTTGACCGCTCTGTTCTCGGTCGTCACCACCTTCATCTCCGTGAGGAACTGGGCATAGCTGAGGGCCTTCCCGCTGGGCGTGTACAGGGTGAAGCTGGGGGAAAAGAAGGATGCGGCGGCTTTCCTGATGCGGCCATACTGCAACGTGGTCTCGGCGGCGGTGAAGCGGCGGTAGTCGCCCTGAATCTCGCGGCGGGCCGTATCGGCGCGGGCGCTCCCGGCGGCGGCCAGGGTCAGGCCGGAGAGTGCGGAGCAGAGGGCCGCAACGCGGCGCAGGGTGGGCCTGCTGTTCGGTGTCATCTTGGTCATGGCTTCCTTCTTTCGTTTCCGTGTCTGTGATCTTAGTGGCTGTGTGATAACTCAGAAAGCAGTCCGGCGACGGCGGTCTCGACGGCCTGCCGGCAGAACTGGAGGCGGACGTCGGCGAATATCCTGCCTCGGCCCGTCAGCACGAGCGAAACGGCCCCATGGATGTGCGCCCACAGCACCCCGGCGGCGAACGTCGCCGCGTCCGGCCCCTCGGCGGCGTTCGGGTCCTCCGGCCACTGCGTCCCCCCGACCTCCCGGACCGTCTCTACGAGGAGGCCGAGGGCGCGTGACGAGGCGGCGCGGTGTGTGGTGTGACTCTCGTAGAGGCTCTGCGGGTCATCGCCCAATTGGAACATCAGCCGGTAGGAGGGGCGATTGGCGAGCGCGAACTCGACGTAAGCGTGGCCCATCAGGCGCAGGCGCTCGGCGGGGTCATCGGCCTGGACCGCCCCCAGAGCGTCGGCCAGCAGCGTGAAGCCTTCCGCTGCCAGCGCGGACATCAGCTCCCCCTTGTCTTTGAAGTGCAGATAGAGGGCGGTCGCCGAGTAGTCGATCTTGTCGGCGATGCGCCTCATGGACAGCTTCTCCGGCTCCCCGTCCGCCAGCAGCAGTTCCCGTGCCGCGTCCAGAATCGCCCGCCTCAGTTCCTCTCGCTCCCGCTCCCGTCTCGCCGCTGACGACATAAACACACCTCTTTATAATAACGCCGTTAATATAATACCAATAGTTAAGTGAGAAGTCAAGCCCTCGGATATAATCCGTGGAACCTGAATCCGCCCGGCGCTGTTCAAGTGGGCAAAGAGGCCCCTGTGTTCCGACACCTGCGCGAAGACATCCAGACGATTTTCAAGAAGGACCCTGCGGCGCGGTCGCTGGCCGAGGTGCTGACCTACGCCGGCTTCTGGGCCTTGTTCCACCACCGCATCGCCCATCGCTTCTATCAGCGGGGCTGGTTCTTTCCCGCCCGGCTCGTTTCGCAGTGGGGCCGGTTCCTGACCAACATCGAGATCCACCCCGGCGCGACTATTGGGCGGCGCTTTTTCATCGACCACGGGGCGGGCGTCGTGATCGGCGAGACGGCCATCGTCGGCGACGATGTTCTGATGTACCACGGCGTGACCCTGGGCGGCACGTCGCTGGAGCGCACCAAGCGGCACCCGACCGTGGGCAGCAACGTCCTGCTGGGCATGGGCGCGAAAGTTTTAGGAAACATCACCGTCGGCGACGGCGCGCGCATCGGCGCGAATGCCGTGGTGACACGCGACGTGCCCCCGAACACCAGCGTGGTCGGGGTGCCGGGTCGCATACTCATCCAGGACGGCAAGCACATCTCGGAGCGGACCACCGCCCAGGTCATGGACCAGGCCCTGGGCAGCGTGGACCCGATGGGCGAGATCATCCGCCGGTCGCTCCATGAGATTGAGGCGCTGAAGTGCCGCCTGGAGGCGGTCGAGGAGGAGCAGCACCCCGACCGCATCCTGCGTGCTTTGGACACCGTCTGGGACAAGCTCCCGTCCAAGTCGCTCTCGCAGCAGTTCGACGAGATGTGCAATGACGGCTGGGAACCCTGCCCCGACGAGAACCTGGCCGGCGAGGGCATCTGAGTTCCCAAGGCGCGGTACGACCCGGAGGCCCGGCACTGAAGTACCGGGCTACCCGGAGGAAGTGCCTCCGGCACTGAGTAACAGGATTTAGGAGCCGATCTCCGCAAACAGTCCCCAGCCCCGGCGGGGCTTTCTCCGGGTAGCCCGGTACTTCAGTGCCGGGTCTCGCTTATGCAACCGCACCCGCCTCAGTCAAATCTCGCCCCGCGCCTGCCCCGCGCCCTGCCGCCGGGCGGGACGGTCGGCATCGTCAACCCGTCCAGCCCGGTCGAGCCGGAGCTGCTGGACGCAGGCGTGGCCGTTCTCCAGTCGCGCGGCTTCCAAGTCGTCGTCGCCCCGCACGTCCGTGACCGTGACGGCCACCACGCCGGCTCGCCCGCCGACCGTGCCGCCGACTTCTTTTTCTTTTACGCTGACTCGTCCATCGATCTGCTCTGGTGCGCGCGGGGCGGCTCGTCCGCCTGCCGCCTCTGGCCGCTGCTGGACTGGCCCGCGCTGGCCGCATTGCCGCCCAAGATGGTCATCGGCTATTCGGACACGACCTCGCTCCTGCTCCCCCTGAATCAATGCGTCGGCACCGTTGCCCTGCACGGGCCATTAGTGTTTGAACTCGGCCACACCCCCGCCGATGCCCTGGACTGGCAGCTCGCCCTGCTGCAAGACCCGCGACCTAGGGGACTGGTTCCGGGCCGGGCCGCCCACGTTCTGGTCGGAGGCGAGGCCGAGGGGCGGCTGACTGGTGGCTGCCTGTCCCTGGTCGCCGCCACATTGGGGACGCCGTACCAGATTGACGCGCGGGGCGGGCTGCTGCTGCTGGAAGACATCGATGAGGCCCCGCACCGTGTCGAGCGGCTTTTGGTGCAGCTTGACCAGGCGGGGGTGCTTGCCGGGGCGGCGGGCTTCGTCATCGGCGAGATGACCCGCGCGGACGAGAGCCACGCCCTCCCGCTGTCGCGCCTCTGGGCCGACCTGCTGATGCCCTACGGCAAGCCCGCCGTGCGCGGCTTCCCGTTCGGCCACGTGTCCCCGAATTACGCCCTGCCATTGGGCGTCCGTGCCCGCTTGGACGCCGACGCGCGGACGCTGACACTGCTGGGGGCGGCGGTGAGCCTCCTCTGAGCCACAAAAAGCCGGGAGCATTTTGCCCCGGCTTTCTTTCTAACGCTTCACAGATCGTCCCTACTTCCCTGGCTCTTGCTCCTCTAGGAACCGCTCGGCGTCCATCGCCGCCTGGCAGCCGGAACCCGCCGCCGTCACGGCCTGCTTGTAGACCGTGTCCTGCACGTCGCCGGCGGCGAAGACGCCGGGGATGTTGGTCACGGGGCTGCCCGGCGTGGTTACGATGTAGCCGCTCGGGTCGGTCGCGAGCTTGCCCTCGAAGATCTTGGTGTTCGGCGAGTGGCCGATGGCGATGAACACGCCCTCAGTCGGAAAGAACGTCTCTTCATCCGTCTTCAGGTTGTGCAGGGTCAGGCCCGTCACCTTGCCCGCCTCGGGGTCGTGAATCTGCTTCACGACGCTGTCGAAGACAAACTCAATCTTGGGGTTGTCCTGGGCGCGCTTCTGCATGATGTGCGAGGCGCGGAACGAGTCGCGCCGGTGGATGATCGTGACTTTGGAGGCCATCCGCGACAGGTAGTTGGCCTCTTCCAGGGCCGTATCGCCGCCGCCGACCACGACCACCTCGCGGTTGCGGAAAAAGAAGCCGTCGCAGGTCGCGCAGGCAGACACGCCTTTGCCGTACAGAGCCGTCTCCGAAGGCAGGCCGAGCCACTTGGCCGATGCGCCCGTGGTCACGATGGCGGTCTTGGCCCGGAACTCCTTGCCGTCGTCGGTCTTGATCTGGAACGGGCGGCTCGTGAAGTCCACGTCGGTGACGTTCTCGGTCAGGAACTCCGCGCCGACGCGGGCGGCCTGCTGGCGCATCTGGTCCATCAGCTCCGGCCCCATGATTCCCGACGCGAAGCCGGGGAAGTTCTCGACGTCCGACGTGATCATGAGCTGGCCGCCGGGCAGGTTGGGTGCCCCGCCCTCGATCACCAGGGGGCGCAGATTGGCCCGCGCCGCATAGATCGCCGCCGTCAGCCCGGCGGGGCCGGAGCCGATAATCACCACGTCGCGCGCCTCGCTCGTCCCATTGTCCTGGATAGTCATGGTCACGGATTGCCTCTTGTTTGGGTGCTGTCGGGGCGGACCTGTCTTGCCCGCACCTACTCTTTGTAACAGTCCGCGCCGGGCGCGGGTTCCCTTGCGGCAGGTGTAAAACAGGACAGGCATAGAAAAGCCGGAGCGGGATTCGTCCCGCTCCGGCGCGTGTTATCGGTCCCCTGCCAACGACTATTGCGGCGTCGAGCGGGGTTTATGCTTCTTGGCGGGCGGCGGTGCCCCGAGCGACTTGAGATCGGCCATGTTTTCCAGCTCGAAGTGAAAATCGAGCACTTCGCCAATATCGATTGCGCCCTGGGCGGTGAACTGCTCGCGCTCGTCGTGGGTGACTTCGGGCGCGGTGTCCTTGAGGATACCCTCCTCCCACTCTTCCTGCTTCAGAAACTGCTCGCCCATCTTCTTGCAGCGCGAGCAGCGGAACTTGACGTACACGAAGCTCGGGCCGAAGAGGCGCAGGTAGTATCCGTGCTGGACCACGTCCTTGGTGACGACCCGCTGGCCGCAGTTGCACTTGATGGACGTCCGCATATTGCTCATGAGTGTGTACCTCCCGGTGGACAGGCGATGAATGCGATGCATGGAATGCGAAGCATACGGGAGCGTTTCGCGTGGTGTCTGTACGCCCCTATTATATCATATATTGGCTTCTTCCGGGGCGGCCTGTACCAGTTTTTTGGCCCCGCCGCCTGTTGCCATCGCTTCTCTTAGGTTCTCCCCTATGGGACGTTCCCGCTGGCGCGCGAGTTCCCGCCGCAGGCGCAGCAGGGCGACGTCTTTCCCCTTCGACTCCAGCATGACGTCGAACGACGGCAGCGCGTCGGCCCTGACCGCCTCCCAGAACAGCACGAACTCCAAGGGGTTGATAAAGTCCGCGTGGGCCTTTAGTCGAGGCGCATGGAGCTTGGTCACGGTCTTGTCCCGCCCCGTCGGCCCCTTCTCTTTTTCGACGGTCGCCTCGAAATCGGTGGACGGGGACGAGTAGTGAATTTTAGGCGTCACGCCTTGGGGCCACGTCGCCAGGGCCGCTTTGAGCGCGTCGCACATGGGCCGCGCCTCGGGGTTAAAGCAGAAGTGGTGCAGGTTGTCGAAGACGACCGGGCAGCCCGTGGCCTCGTGGATCTGCAGGACATCGGCGACGCCGTAGGAGACGTCGTCGTTCTCGACCACCAGCCGCGCCCGCGTCCGCTCGGGCAGGTCTTTGTAGCGGCTGATGAACCGGGCCAGGCCCGCGTCCCGATCCCCGTAGACGCCGCCGACATGGGTGACGACGACGGCGTCCGGCCCGCACCCGAGAGTGTCCAATATCCGCGCCTGGGCGTTCAGGTCGGTGACGCTCTTGCGGGCCACGTCCTCGTCCAGCGCGTTCAGCAGGATGTACTGCGACGGGTGCAGGCTTAATCTGATGTCGTACTCGCGCGCCAGCGCCCCCAGGTCGGCCAGCTCATCTTTTGCCTCTTCAAGCTGATGGTGGAACTGCGGCAGGTCGGGGTGGGTGAGGTAGGGGGCGATGTCCGAAGACATCCGGTACATATGGATGTCCGTCTTGTGCAGGTAGTGGAAGATCTCGCGCAGGTATTCGACGCTCTGCCGCACATGCGGCCCGCTCCCGTGCCGCCGCGCGTCGTTCGAGGGCATGGCCGTGTCCGCCGTGATCGTCGCCAGATTCCCCCCGTGCCCGATCACCTTCACCGCAAAGCCGAAACGCATGACACAAGCCTCTTTCGGGAGCGTTATACCCCAAACAGGCGCGCGTGGTACAATGGAGCGTCGGACAGTGTGGGCGTCGGTGTCGCGGGCGCGAAACATCACCTGCGGAATGCGGTCAAACCCCATTTTCGGCGTGTAATGCCGCAGAAGTGCGGCTGAATGCTAGTAGACCGCTCTGCGTAATCAGGTAGCATAGATAGAAGCCATGTCCAGCCCGATCAGAAGCAGAGAGCTAGTCCGGCGCGACTTGATAGCCATTACCACTCAATGCATCCTAATCGGTGGTCCTACAATTGCAAGTATTTATGCCGTCTATCGCGCCTGGTTATTCTTCACCGGAGCCAAGCCTGATGATGCCATTACTATTCCAACAGCTCTGCTCTTGGGCCTTGCCACCATCACGGCTATGCTTGTTGCTGGCAGTATCGGCGAATTGCTGTGGATATACATCATGCGACTCTTCCTGAGTCGTGCGGAGATCGAAAAGTGGCTCAACTACGGCATGAAATCTTCAGCGATTGCGAGATGGAATGTCCATGTCCTTGATCGAATCTACAAAGCCCAATGACCGCAAGCCTGGCGAGCGATCGGTCTAACAAAGCTCTCCGCCCAACGCCGCCCCCTCGCTTGTCTGTGGGCCGCCGGTTCGGCTTGCTGTGCAGGTGTCGCGCGTGAGATATGGTAATGGGCCGTAGGACATCAGTCTGATGTGCCTCCAACCGCCGCAAGAGCAATAAGAAACGGAGCCATCGGTGATAAAGCGTAGTCTGAGAGCAGTCGCCTTATTAGTTCTATTGGTGAGCCTTGTACCTTTGACGAATCTCCTGGTCGTCTTGGCACAGTATCAAAGTTCCTGGTCCCCACGCGTGGCTTCGGGACGAATGACGTTTTTGCAGGCCGTTTATTGCGAATGGATGTGGTACTACACAGGGCATCGGTACGGTACTCTTCTTGCGGCTGATTTGCCTGGCCTGGCACTATTACTGACCTTCATCCTGTTAAGAGACTGTATAGAAAAGTCAAGCAGGAGCCAGCCTCTTGACCATCAAGGCACTCATGGCAATCTGAATGAACGCCTCGCTCGACCGAGGCAACTCCTCATAATCTTTGGCAAGGCGGCGCTGCTTGCCCAGCCAAGAAAATGT